>Ga0257126_1000458_pt1 | contig 33384 bp, 32 predicted proteins | sample SI060_120mmetaG_FD_190151 | JGI IMG/M metagenome (GOLD analysis project Ga0257126, IMG submission 190151) | Marine microbial communities from Saanich Inlet, British Columbia, Canada - SI060_120m | ecosystem: Environmental > Aquatic > Marine > Inlet | place: Canada: British Columbia | collected... | reverse complement strand
CTTGTAAAAGAAGAAGTTGTATTAGTTGAAGTAACGTTATCAGATAATAAAGACAGTCTTGTAAAAGAAGAAGTTGTATTAGTTGAAGTAACGTTATCAGATAATAAAGACAGTCTTGTAAAAGAAGAAGTTGTATTAGTTGAAGTAACGTTATCAGATAATAAAGACAGTCTTGTAAAAGAAGAAGTTGTATTAGTTGAAGTAACGTTATCAGATAATAAAGACAGTCTTGTAAAAGAAGAAGTTGTATTAGTTGAAGTAACGTTATCAGATAATAAAGACAGTCTTGTAAAAGAAGTTGAAATGGAACTTGGAACAAAAATAATTATGGATAGAATTGATAATTGTAAACAACTATATTTGGATTATTTTATAAAACTTCATGAATTAAACATTATGTATGATTATCTTGTTCTTGAAAAGTCAAAATCTTACAAAGCCTATAACGATACAAATATAGTAAACGAATTAACACAATTTGATGGCATTATTGCAAAAACATATTTAGATAATATTAAAATATATCATACTGAAAAATCTAAAAAATCTAAAAAATCTAAAGAAGATAAACTTGACTATTTTAAAGGCGCGGTATTTGAAACAGAATTTAAAAACAATATAATAGTTGAAAAAGAAAATATAAAAGAAGTCTGTAAAAATTTGTCGGATAAATATACAGAATTACATACAATATTTATGGAAATGAAAGATAACTTAGTAGTAATCAATAGATAATGGATTTTTCTTTAAGGCTTCAACATTATAGTCTGCTGTGATTTCATTGTTTCTTTTTTCAGATAGTTGATATTTATTATTTACATCACCAATTGTATTAATTGATGGTATCATTTTTCTAGAATTACCTAATTGTTGGTATGTATTATAATTTTTGGGTTGTACTCGTTTTGTTGAAAATTCCCCGACATCATTAGATGATTGTTTAGCACCTTGTTTTGAATTTTTTCTAGTAATTAATTTATTATTAATAGCATCTTTAGACTCATTTAACAGAGCATTGTATGCCGCACCATACAATGATTTTCCAGTACCACTTGAATTTATTATTCCAGAATAATATTTATTTGATGTAAATTGTTTTAATGTGGATGGTGCGTACATTTTGGTTGACAAATGTCCACCGCGTCTTATAATAGATGATGATATACTTCCTGAATAGGCATTATTAGATGTAAATTGTTTTAATGTAGATGGAGCATAAAAATTTGCGGCTAAATAACCTTTACCATCACCTCGATTAAATGCTACATTACCACTATGTTTATTATAAATAGTGGTTTCTTTCATTGTTCGTTTTGCGTTAGCAAAATTATAATCCATTTGTTTTTTATTTCGTTCAACATCTATATTTCCGGTATGTTTATTGTGTATCAATGTTTCTTTTAGTGTAGTTTTGGCGACATCATTTGGATCATATACTGTTAATTTTGTGGCCCCTTTGATTTGACTAGACATTGAATTAATTTCAGTAGTTTCTCGTATAGTGGTTCTAGCAATATCATTCGGGTCATATACTGTTAATTTTTTTGGACCAGCATCTATATTACCATCATGTGTATTTACTTCGGTTGTTTCACGTATTGTAGTTTTAGCAACATCATTTGGATCATACACAGTTAATTTTTTTGGACCATCGATATTACCATCATGTTCATTTACTTCGGTTGTTTCACGTATAGTGGTTCTAGCAATATCATTCGGGTCATACACTGTTAATTTTTTTGGACCAGCATCTATATTACCATCATGTTCATTTATTTCGGTTGTTTCACGTATTGTAGTTTTGGCAACATCATTTGGGTCATATGAAGTAAGTTTGTTTGGAATATCTGGAGCCATATAGCCATGAATATTTGGATTTCCTTCTATATTTTGTTTTTTTGTTCGTTTCATTTTATCTTGTAGTGGTGAAATAATAGCCTTAACGGCTTCAACAATATTTGTTATAATCATTTTATTTTGCGTTGTATCTCTTTCATTTGGTGCTAATTTTATAGAATCTTTTCCATAACTAGAAATATCAAAATCAGGTTCTACTTTTGATTTAAAATTTTCATTTGTATTTATAACCCATTGTCCACTACTATGTATTGCCCCTTTATTTAATGGTTTGTTTATATTATTTTTAGTTGATTCGCTTGGTTTAGATTTTTTGTATGATGATTTAAGTTGTGTAGAACCAAACAATCCACCTTTTCCAAATGCTTTATGTTGTTCCTTTTGTACCTCTGAATATTGGAAATCAGTACGTTTTGCTTTATCTGTTGTAGATTTAGTATTAAGCACTGGGTTTGTTGTTGTAAATTTTGTGGTTGTTGGTTTTGCTGGTGTTTTTGTTCGATTATCTACTATGGCATGACCGGTTACCTTTGGTAATGTATGCGATTTTTGTTGATTTGTTAATGACCTTAAACTATCTATATTTTTAGGTTTTATTAATTCATTCGTTTCAAATTGGTGAAATCCACCTTTTCCATTAATACCATAATTTTGACCTAATCCAGGAGCGACTTTAATTTGTTCAAATGGTAATTCGGTGTTTCTATATTTAGATTTTATATATCTATCTTTTATAATAGAAGTATGATTTGGTTTTCCATTTATGAATGATAATTCTTTAGAAGGTTTGAAAAAGGTTTTAGTTTCTTTTTTGTGAAAATTAAATTCGGAACGACCGGTATGTATATCTAATTTATTTTGGTATGAATTTAGTGACATATTCTGTTTATTTTTCTCTTTAATAAATGGTACCGCCCATATATTAGTATCACTATTATTAAATTCGTTTTTGCCAACTGTAGAACTTGATATAAAATTTTCAACTGGTATAGATTGTCCAGTTAATGAACTTTTTATATTCTTATTTTTAGGCGACATATAATGTAATATTTCTTTATCTACCTTGTTGGTATTTGTCGTTTCAGATTTTTTTCTATTATTATATAAATCACGAGATTTCTGACTTTTAAGAAGATTTGAAAAATCTCTTGGTAATATTTGTTTACATTTAGTATCTAATTCATCCGCATATTTACTTTCTAATTGTTTTATTTTATCTAAATTATTTTTTATGTATGGATTATTTTCATTAATATCGGTGTTTTTAATTTTATCATTTTTCGACTGATTGTACATAGATCCTAATCCAAATAAAAGTACTGCTAAATATATTTCGATCATTAAATATATATAATAATTTATTTTAAATTCTTTGAAATATACTTAAAAATAAATGTGTGTATAATTATAGTTATGACAAACAAAAATTATTCATATGAATATTTTTTTGAAGTTAAAAATAACAATACATTTGATATAGATGATTCATTAAAAGAATCAATCGATAAAATAATAAAGATAATAGATAATAATTATGGAATATCATATCATGAAAAAAATAATAAAAATTATAAATACAAAAAACAAAAACATATAACATTACCAAATAACGTGATGGACCAATCAAAATGGAGGCTCAAAAAGACAATTATAAATAAATCTATAAATTGTGATTTAGATAAATATAAATATGAAATAAATAGTTTGCTAAATAAAATGTCTCCAAAAAATTTTGATATAATATCTGAAAAAATACTCGAATATTATGATAAAGAATTAACTAAAGATGATGTTAATGAATTAATATTAAATTTTATTGATAGTATATTTACAAAAGCCGTAATGCAGCCTATTTATTGTCCATATTATGTTAAATTTTTGAATACATTAGATAATAAGTATAATATTTTAGAACTTATTAATGATAAATGTAACAAATATCATGAAATATTTGATAAAAAAATAGAACAAAAGGAAAATATGACAGAACAAGAATTATATGATAAATTTTGTAATGATAATCTAGAAAAAGTATTCAAAGCGGGGTATTCACAATTTATAGGAGAATTGTACAATAATAACATGATACAAATTGATATAGTTAAAAATAATATAGATATTTTCGTAAATAATTTAGAAAAAATGTCATTACAACAAGATAAATTTGAAAATATAATAATTTGTATAACTAAATTAATAACAACGACTTCAACCAAACTTAAAATAGAATTTAAATTCAAATCTGTTTATGATTCAATACATAAACTATACAAATCTTACAATGATAATAAAAGATTAAAATTTAAACTGTTAGATTTATGTGACTATATTGAAAAACTCATATAAAGAAATCATACTTAATTTATTTTAATAATGGATGAAAATTTTAATGGGTATATAAATGTGTTTAATACTAGAATTGATGACATGATAAAAATATCGATACAAGAACGGGATGTTAAAGGAAATGGTATATTATTCTTAGATTTTACTAATAAAGACAAATTAGATGTTTTTTATATTGGTTTGTATGATAAAGACACAGGATGTGTTAATGACAATTTTCCCAAACATTTGATAAATTATTTAATAGATAAAATAGGTTCGACACCACCAAGTGTTATATTTTTTAATTTATTTAATGCTGATAGTAATTTAAATTTAGAAATTGATTTAGAAAAAGATAGTGAATATACGAAGTATTGTTTAGAAAAATCTAAGGATAAACAATAGAAAAATCATCTAATTCATTTTTACTAATCTTATTTAATAATATGTGATAATCATATGGATTATTTTTAGTTACATTGTAAATATAGACTGTGGCCACTGGTTTTTGTAATCTAAATATTAAATTTAATAAATATTTTATATATTTGTTAGAAACTATTATAATACTTTGTTGTAAATATTGATGATTAAAATTTTTCAAACTTGAAATAAATTTAGTCATTCTATAACAATATTTCATATTGGGAATACCAACATTTAATGTATCAAATATAAATGTAAAATCTTTTTTATCGTTGTAAAGAAGAATCCATTTTTTAAGAAATTGTGTAAAATCGGATTCATTTTCTATTTTATTATTAAATTTTACAGATACAATTGGAAAATTATGATAGTCATAATTCGCCCACATTTATGTATTAATATATAAAAGTAATTGATTTTAAACTATTATTTAAATAAAATAATATATTATAAATATGTACAAATTATTAATCTCCTTTATTATTTTACTCATTCTATGTTGGTATAATGAAAGATTGAATGAAATGTTTACAGGTAATAAAGTATTACATATATTACATATAGGTAAAACCGGTGGTAGAGCATTAAAATCATCATTAAATGGACATCATAATATAAAGGTAATGAAACATAGTATTAATGCTGAAGATTTAAATAAATGTAGCAATTGTAAAATATCAGCGGTTATTAGAGATCCTAAAGACAGATTATTATCTGCCATTTATTGGTTTAAACAAGGTGGTGAATTTAATCGTGAACAACTTAATAATCCATGTCATAAATTTGTCAAAAATAAGTCTATTAATAAAATATTATCAAATCCATCACTATTTAATAGAAAATGTGCGGTCCATAATAATGCTGCATTTAAACCGAGTATTAATTATATGAAAAATAATGAAGGTATAGTTACACCATTGTGTTATAATAAATTAGATAAAGAATTTGAAAATAAAATTAAACCATTTTGTAATGATAATAACTGTACTTTAACAACAAAAAATAAAAGCAAAAGATTAAAATATAATGAATTGGATAAAAAGGATAAAAATGCCATTGACAATTATGTTACAAAATTTTATATAGAAGATTTAGAGTATTATAAGAAAAACTGTAATAAATAATTAATAATATGAGTATCCCCCATCCACCATGTATACGTGAAGTTTGTTCAAATATTTACTATATAACAATAAATCTATAATTGTCTTATGAACCTTAAAATATTGTTATTACTTTTGTTAAGTATGCCCAGAAGAATATTCCTACAAAGCATTTAGAGAATAAATCTAACACATTGTAACTGATATTTTTGGTTTCCTCATCTAAATTATATGATAACCCATAGCCAGCCCAAAATATTAAAAAGGCCCAAAATATTATTTTATTATCAAATATATTTTGACTATGGATAAATGTAAAATATAATAGTCCATACAATACTATAAATGCTATACTACCGATAATCCACCCCATTTTTTTACTTATTATTTTGTTTTCACCCATATATCCAAATCCTAACATGACATAATTTAATATTAATACAATAAGGTAAAATCCAGCAGTTAATTTAGTTTTATTATTGTATACAAATACTAAACATAATACGAGTAACATTACGGGTGTTGTAATAGCCCAATCAACATATCGTGTTAAATTAATTTCTTTGTAATCTAATTCTTTATTATCTATTTTTTTCATAAATACAGTGTAAAAATATCCTGCTACTATTGAAATGACAGTTTCTAAATTCAAAATATGTCGTATTTTTGGATCAGATGTTCTCATTGCTTCTATAAATGTTACCGTCGCGGTGGTTATCAAAAACGCATATGTAATGTAAAATGTATTTCTAACTAAACGTTCTTTTAAAGGTTTGGTTGTATTCATTTATAATATAATATTAGAAAATATATATTTTAAGTAACATTCATTGCCTTTATAATTATTTTTACATCATGTAACTATTTGTGTGGTTGTTAAAATTAAATATAAATTTGTAAAAATATTTTAATATTATATATTATGAATATTCTATATTCAAGGTATATATTGAATAAATATTTTCAAAAATGTAATATTGGTGGTTTAATACACTGTAAAATATACAATGAATTATGTAAAAAAATAGTAAATAAAAAACTAATTGTAAATATTACCCAATTTTTGAATTTCTTATTTAAAAATTATAATAGATATACTATATCAAACTCAAATATAAATAAAATTGACTATAAATATAGTAAAAAAGTATTAATACTTTTTTTAATAGTTAATAATCAATCATATGTATTTACAAATAATACCGAATACAATGAACCATTAATAGAATTATCAAATAAAATCTATACGTTATTGAATAAAATTAATGATTTGTCTAATCATAATTGGGAATTAAATATAATGTATTTTATTAAATTGATTGATTTATTGAATGATTTTATAACAAAATATAATATATGGTCCATGTTAGACAAACGTATAAATACCTATATATTATTACAAATGAATTATAAAAATACTGTAAGATTATTAGATCTCCCAAAAGAATCAAGATTATATACTACTTTGAAACAATCTATTGAAAATGATCAAACTGAACTATTTAAATCAGTATTATTTATGAAGGATAATAATGAAATAAACTTTTTTAATTATCATAAAGATAAATTAGAGTATAATTCTATTATAAATGAAAATTTATATTTTATTGACGTAAAATATAAATTATGTAACAAAAATCCAGATATGTCTATTTTTGTGGATTTAGTTGAAAAAACAAAGAAATATCTTAAAAATTGTGTACCAAATAGAGATGATCATCATAATGAACTTGATGAACTATTAGATACTGAATTAATGACAACGTATATAAAAAATGATATATTAGACAATTCATATTTTTACAACATTATAAATATAATTATTAATAAAGTTAAAGAATATCAATCTGCGTACCAAGACGAAACCTTAGAAATATTTAGAAACAAATGTGATGAAAAATTATCGTCACATGAGTTGTACAAAACATTTATACCAATGTTTTTTATGGAAATATTTAAAAGACTTAAAACAATAGGTAGAGAAAAAACTGAGTTTTTTCGTTTTATGAAAAATGTATGAATATTATTTTTGATATTAATAAATAGGATTAAATTTGTATATACATAAATTTGTATATACATAAATTTGTATATACATAAATATTAAAAATTTAGTTAATTTGATTGTTTACTTTTTAGTTTATTTTTTAGTTTATTTTTTAGTTTATTTTGTTTCATTTTACAACTTTTGGTTCGTGATTTATATATGTGTGGTTTCGGATTTGCTGGATCATATTTGAAAAACCATTTTTTAAAACCAGTACTTTCACGATTACATTTGTATTTTTCCCACATATCGGATTTAGTAATTCTAGCATCTATTAATGTATGTTGACGACCATCACATCCTATACTAAATCTTTTTAGTAACGGTTCATCTTTTAATACTCTTTTTTTTTGTATATTGAACAAAAAATCACACATACATAATATTCGATTACTGTCATAATATTCATTATTTGAGTAAATAAACGCTAGATAAAAACTTAACATAGTATCTATCGTTGCAATTTTAATATTTTTTTTATCAATATTTATAATATTATAATTATGACATCCTAATGTATTATAAACAAAACAATATGTTGTATTGTTTATTATAATTTCATAATGTGATGGTATTATTTCTCCTAAATTTTTATGTTTTATTATTTCAATATTTTCTATATTTATTTTATTTAATTCTTGTATTATATTTTTAATTAATTTTTTTGGATCAATTGATAATATATCAAATGTAGGTACATTGTATGTTTTAGATGGTCCAAATTTTGAATACAATAACATAGCATAACCTCCAAAAAATATTACATCAAACATGAATAAAATATTTTTCAAATCTATAAAAATTGTATCTTCTTTCTGTTTTTTAATAATTTTACAATTTTGCGATTTTAATGGATAATTCTTGTTTAACAAAGCTAATCTTTTAAAAACTTTTTCCCATCTACCTACATCACCTTTTGGTCTGGATAATTCAAGATACATAGACATACGCAAATAATTTGGAGGGGCATATAATATACCATCAACATCAATAGTTTCTTTTGATATATTTTTATATATCTCTTTATTAAGTTGTGTTATATCAGCAATCGGAATATAGTTTACAAATATTTTGTATGTTCCTTCATGAATACCACCTTTAGCATCAACTCCATCTATGAATCCGTTTTTGTAAAATATATCAGCTAATTGTTTAGTATCTTTTAAAGCATTTGGTGAAAAAAAATCATAATCTGGAACTTCAGTTTTGTAATCATAAAATTGGTCTTTTTTGGGTAAAATATTATTAATAGCAGTTCCACCATAACATATTAATTTTTTATCTCTCAAAAATTTTTCAACGATTTGTATCATTTTAATTACTTCTTCAGATTGTAATAATTCTTGACCCATAGATTTTTCGGCTTCATTGACCGAATTTCTTATATTATTTGTTTCCATTTTTAATATATTTAATGATTTTAATGATTTTAATGATTTTAATGATTTTTTTTTAGATAATGCCATGTATATATATATATATATATAATAAAATAAAATTGATTTAAAATTATTAATTACTAAATTATTATAGTAAATACATATGTGTGGAATATTAGCATTTATTGGAAATGAAAAAACAACAAATATATTAGAAAAGCGTAAAAGATTGTTAGAACTCTCTAAATCATTGAGACATCGGGGACCAGATTCAAATGGAATATATTTAGATGAAACTCATAATATTGCTATTGCTCATGAACGTTTATCTATTGTTGGTGTAGGTACGTTAGGAGCACAACCAATTATTGATAATGATAACTATATATTATCTGTAAATGGTGAAATATATAATTACAAATCATTGTATACAACTGTATTACATGATAAATATACACCAATTACAGATAGTGATTGTGAAGTGATTATTCATTTATACAAAGAATTTGGTTCAGCATGTGTTAAAATGTTAGATGGAATATTTGGGTTTGTTTTGTATGATAAAATTAACAACAAAATATTAGTAGCACGTGATCCAATTGGTATTATTCCATTGTATTATGGATATACATCTGAAAATGAGTTTATGGTAGCATCTGAAATGAAAGCATTAGCAGATTGTAATAGAGTAGAATTATTTCCACCAGGTAACTTTTTAGAAATCAATAAAAATGTACCATTGACATTGTCCGTATTCGGGCAATTTACACGTTATTTTAAACCTAACTGGGATTCTAATTATTCAATTGTTAGTTCAAATGAAAGTAAAACACAATTGTATTCGGACATACGGACTAAATTAATAAACGCAGTCGATAAAAGATTGATGAGTGATGTACCATTCGGAGTATTAGTATCTGGTGGATTAGATTCCAGTTTGATTACTGCAATTACAAGCAGACTTATTAAAGAGAAAGATGATGTATGGGGTAAGAAATTACACACATTTTCAATTGGTTTGAAAGGTGCACCTGATTTAAAATATGCTAAAATCGTATCAGATTTTTTGGGAACAATTCATCATGAGTTTAATTTTACTGTACAACAAGGTATTGATTGTTTGGAAGATTTAATTTGGCATCTTGAAACATATGATAAAACGACTATAAGAGCAAGTACACCAATGTTTTTAATGTCACGGTTGATAAAATCAATGGGAATAAAAATGGTGTTGTCTGGTGAAGGGGCTGATGAAATATTAGGTGGATATCTTTATTTTCATAATGCTCCAAACAATAAAGAATTTCATGAAGAATGTTTATCAAGAGTAAAAAATCTTCATAATTTCGATTGTTTACGAGCAAATAAATCGACAATGGCATATGGCGTTGAAGCACGTGTACCATTTTTGGATAAATCGTTTATGGAAACTGCTATACCAATTGATCCATCCTTAAAATTATCGAATGGTGGCGTTTGTGGAAAAAAGAAAATAGAAAAATACGTTCTAAGAAAAGCATTTGAAAAGGATGAACATGGTGAACCATATTTACCAGATGAAATTTTGTGGAGACAAAAAGAGCAATTTAGTGATGGTGTTGGATATTCATGGATTGATGGTCTAAAAGAATATATTGACAAACAAATTAGTGATGACATATTTGATAAAACAATACATAGTGGAATGTATACAGATGATATTCCTAAAGATAAGGAAGAATTGTTTTATAGACAAATATTTGATAGACAATTTCCAAATAGATATAAAATAGTGCCAAGATGGATACCCAAAATGGACTGGGATGGTGTTAGTTATGATCCATCGGGGCGTGCTCAAAAAGTTCATGATGAAAGTACATGTCAATAAGATTGATTAATTTTATTATTTTTGATTGTTCATCAAACAATGACTAATAATAGTGGATATTTTATCCATTTTAATACTAAACTAGAATGTGATAGATTCAAAAGTGTATTCAATGGTACTATTGAACATTCGTGTTGTTCTGGAAAGGGTGTTAAAGTAATATCGTTCAATCTAAATCCTATAAATGTTAGTTCATATGAACTAATTAGAAAACAATATAATACTCAGTAATATTATAGAATAAATTCTATTAGTGTAAGTATAATTAGTAACACCATTTGTTTATTTTCAATCATTTTTTTTTTAATTTCATCACCAAAGAACGGACCTAATACTGGTATTTGATGTACTTTATTTAAATGTTTATCAATAACTGATATACTAAAATTTCCGATTATAAAAATTAAGGATGCTCTTAATAAACCCATTATAAATATATTTTATTTTATTTTTGCTTATTAAGACAAATACAATATACAGGTATAAATATAGAGAAACAAATCAATACACATAACAATACAATACCAACACTTGGGTCAATTATCATTAATAAGTTTATTTATTCTTGATGTATTTATTCTTAAATAAGAATGTTATATTTTATTAAATAGCCATTGGTGCTTTTATATTTTTATTTGGATTATAATCAATTAAGGTTAAATCATCATATTTATAATCAAATATATCATTTTTAGGTTCACTAAATACTAATTTTGGAAATGGTTTTGGTTTTCTTTTCAAATTTTCTTTTACTTGTGATAAATGATTTTTATAAATATGTGTATCACCAGTAATAACCTTTAATTTTCCAGGTAACAAATCTATATCTTTAAGATTACATATCATATTTACAAGTAAAGCCCCTGTCAATGTGTTCCAATTATTAGCCAAGAAAAAATCAGAACTTCGTATATAAATTTGTAGGTTCAATTTTTTATGTTTAGTATCTACATAAAATTGATAGAAACATAAACATGCAGGCAATGCTGCTTTGTCTTGTGTTGCTGGATTCCACAAATTAATAATTATTCGTCTGCTATTTGGATCATTTTTTATCAAATATAATACATTTGTAAGTTGGTCAAACCCTTTATTATTATAGTTATTTTTACATGTTCCATAAAATGCCCCATAATGTCTTAAATTAAAACCATAAGTTTCACCCATATCATTTTCGGGATAATGATGTAAACCACGTTTATCCAAAAACTCACGGCTTGTGTTTCCATCCCAAATATGGACATTTTTATCGTTCAAAATTGAATTATCGGTTTTTCCACTAATATATAACATTAATTCTTCAAAAATTCCTCTTAAAAATATTTTTTTAGTAGTCAATGCTGGAAATGTATCTTCAAGATCATATTCAAACCTTTCTCCAAATATAGAATATGTACCAATACCAGTTCTATCATCATTTTCGATCCCATTAGAAATTATTTTTTTTAACGTTTTTAAGTATATAGTTTCATTTTTGTTTACCCATTCAATGGTTGAAGATGTTTTTTTACTGTATTCAAGATATCTATAATATATATTAGTTTCATAATTAAATTTAGAAACATATGTTAATAAATAATCTTCATTTACTTTTGGAAAATAAGTATCGCATTCAAAATCATTATATATCTCGGTAATATAAATTTTTGAAACTTGGTTTGATTCTAAAGCCATTTTGTAAATATTTTCTCCTCCTATTATAAATATATTACTTACATTATATTTTGTATTCAATATAGTTGTAGACACTATATCGTCAAAATTATATTTGACAAATGTATTTTTATAGGATTCTATTTTAGTTTTTAATTCAGTACTTTTATTATGAGTCAAAACAATATTAATTCTATTTTTTAATGGTTTATGTTTTGATGGAATTGAATCCCAGGTTTTACGACCCATTACTACCATGTTTTTTGTGTTTGGTTTAAATGTTTTAGATGTAATCAATTGAAAGTTATTTAAATCAGATTGTAAATGCCATGGTATTTTATTTTCAAATCCAATTCCATTATTTTTTTTACAAACAGCAACTATTATATTCATTATTATGTATTGTATATTTACATTTTAAATCGATTTTTACAAATTTATTTTCTAAGTATATATTATAAATGTTTAAAAGTATGCGAAGAAGATTAAGTGGTGGTGCTCCAAGAAGACGAAGTGTAAAGAATAATTCTAATAATAGAAAGAATAATTCTAATAATAACAATGGCCAAAAAGTAACATTTGCCGCTAAATTAGCAGCATTTATTCTTGAAGGATTAAATTCTAAACCTATATTAGATGGCAATGATGCTCATATGCAACCTGAAGTAAGTGGGGCTATTCCATATTTACATATGAATATTAAGAAAAATGATGTCGTCAAAAAATTCAAAGATACTCAACCAAAAAGAATTAGTGGTTTAAGTGGAATATGTAAGAAAAAGAAACTTGAAAAATCATTAAAATCGGTTAACTTTAATTGTAAAAAGCAATCAACTAATGGTGTTGTTAGCATAAACAATTCAATTGTTGCATCTATTAATAATAGATGGGCGATGAGATCTAATGGACGAGCACACTTGAAAGTTATTGGTGAGTACATGATGAAACAAGTTGAACGGGGAGAAATTCCAAAATCAAGTTTAAATTGGTGTCATGGTGGAAAAGATCTTAAATTATGTTAATTTTTTTTTAAAATACTTGAAAATATAGACTCACTACTTAAATCAATAAATGTAGCATCCGTATCACATATCATTGTATAATAATAGTTGTATGGAATATATATCATCGTATTTGGTCTACATATTATTTCAATATATTTTGCTTTGTCTGTTGCTGGATATTTTATTAAGTCTTGTTTCCAAAGATTAATTGGACTTTTATTATTTTTAGTATATAAATATTTTTCTTGTTCTGGAGTAAAAATAAAAAATCGTATTACACCATCAAATACATAGAATAATCTTCTATAGTTGGTTTGTTTTGTAATAATGCTTGTATAAAACATTGGGTATGTATATACATTATGTTTGGATTTAATACATAATGGAATATTGTAATAATATAAATTTTGTTTTATAATATCTTTATTTTTACGTTCAAAATCAATATCGTATACCCAATTATCAAAGGATACATTTGTAAAAATAGATATTAATTTATCTTTCAATACAACTTCAAATATATTTTTTTTTGGATTATCGTATTGTAATATTTCAAAAGAATTATTAATAGTATTAATGGAACTGTACTGAAAAAAAGTAATTATTACAAAAATTAATATTACAAATAATATACGCTTCATTTAGATATTAATATAAAATAAACTAATTTATTAAACTAATTTTTAAAAATATTATATTTTAAAAATATTTAAAGATATTATAAAGTAATATAGTATAAAGTAAGTTGTAAAATGAGTGAAGAACATAAAGAAAGAATTGTAGGAAACAGCCTTGGACAAGTTAAATGGTTTGATAACAAACTAGGATATGGATTTATTACAGTATTGAATAATGAACACAAAGAAACCGATATATTTGTTCATCAAACAAATATTTTTCCACTAGAAACAGAATATAGAACATTGATGAAAGGTGAATATGTATCATTGAATGTTAGTGATGATTCTAAGATTCAAGCAGTGAATGTTACTGGTGTTCTTGGAGGTTCTTTAAGGTGTGATGAACCAAGAGATTCGAGACGAAGAGGTGGTAAACCAAATAATGAAACTGAACAGAAAGAATAATTTATTATCTTTTATTTAAAACTAATTTTATTTATATATTTAATTTTGATGGAATCATCTGAAATTTGGAAAACTATAATTATACCATTATTAATTGGTCCTTTATGTTTGTATCTTAAAACCTTATATGATAATTATGTATCGTCAAAAAGAGACCATGAAGTTCTCAAATATAATAATAAAAAGGAGTATTTTACTAAAATTTTGAATACCTTTTATTGGCCTTTGTATTTAAAATTATTATCAATACATCAACTTAATTATAATATACCTATAAAAAATAAGTTTGAATATATATCTGATAGCGACTCTGATATTGAATCCGATTCAAATATAATATATAATCGTTGTAATCATAATGGGTGTAAAAACATTGTACCAAATTCAACACATAAATGTAAAAAATGTAAGTTTGATTATAAACAACCTGATGAAAATATTGTAATAAATATTAATAGTATTGAACGTGATATATTAATTGATTTAGATACTATTAAATTATTAGAAACCCATATTAATACATTATTTAAAGAAGCATTACATATTTTAGAAACAAATATATTTTCGGTAAGACTAACTAATAAATTAAATAAAAATATAATTCAGTTTATTAAATATTGTAAAATTCGTTCTATTATTTTAGAAGGTTCAACCAATAAAAAATACAATATAGAATATTTTGGTGTTAAAGATAATACTGACAAATTATTACATTTAATTGAGTTAGATTTGCTCAATTATCAGAAAGAATATAATATATTAATTAGTAAAGGTCCATATTAATTACTTAAAGAATATAATATTTTATTTAAAAATGATATTTATATTAAGTTTATTATATTTGACTAATAGTGTTGTATCGGATACACGTCATGTTTTACAAACAAATATTTATAATAATCATTATAATATAATTCCAAATAATGGTATTAATTTATCATTAACATTAGCAATACGAGCATTTAATAATATAGACCAAATAGATGGATCTATAAATATGAATGTATGGTTACGATACGAATGGAATGATCCGTCAATTATATGGAATAAAGAATATAACAATATCAGTTTGATAAATTTAAATACAAACCCTGATTATGAATCTTTTATTTGGACACCCGATATTTATTTATACAATACTGCTGAAAAACCAATGAATGAATTAGATTATACAAAAGCAAATGTGTATAATAATGGTCGTATTTTCTGGTCTAGACCAGGATTAATTAAATCAACATGTATTTTTGATTTAACATATTATCCATATGATCAACAAGAATGTAAACTTAAATTTGGAAGTTGGTCTTACAACAAAAATGAAATATATTTAACACAAACGAATAATTCAATAGATATATCAAATTATCAAGAACATGAAGAATGGACTTTAGTTGATTATAGTTATAACATAAATAGTATAAAATATGATTGTTGTGAAGAAGAATTTCAGGATATTGAATTTTTATATACAATACGAAGAAAACCAGATTATTATAGACTTAATATTATTATACCAACATTTGCGACAGCAACACTTATAATTTTAACATTATTAGTACCATGGGATTCTGGTGAACGAATATCATTTGCGGTTACTGTTTTATTATCTATTATAGTATTTCTGTTGATAGTATCAGAAAATTTACCAAAAACAGATAGTAAACCACTCTTATCACGTATGATTGTTGGATTAATATATTTCTCATTAGTTGGTGTATTATTTACTATTATTATTAGTTGTATACATAACAGTATCCAAAACAAAACAATCAAACAAAATAAAATTATGATACATTTATTTTCACGATGTAAATATATACAATGTTGTATAAATAAAAAATTAATAAGGTCAAATAGTTATAATAATGCTATTTCGTCAAATGAAAATGGAGGTATTCAACAAAATGATATATCATCAAATGATAGTTTGTCAGTATCTTCTATTGATTCAGTAAAAACAAATCCATCAATTTATACACATGAAAATGAACTAAATTTAGATGAATGTAAATTATTAACTATTAAAATAGAAAAAATATTTATAGGACTATTTTTTGTTAGTTTTGTAATATATTGTCTTGTCATTTTTTTGAACATTCCAAACTATGAGGGTAATTAATTATCTGACTCCTTTTTAATTTTATAATTTTTCGTTTCTCATTATCATTCATAAATGAATGTGTATCCTTTTTAATATTTTCGTAATTATCGTTGATTACATTGTTTATGAATGAATGTGCTTTCTTAATTTGTTCCATATTTCGTGCTCCAGTTATTATTATACTACCACTTTGAAATATAGATACCGTTATCTTTTTACATTTTCCATTACCATTACCATTCCCTTTTCCATCACAATAAACATCACAATAACATTTTCCTTCAAATTCTTTTCCTTCATTAGATGTGTTAAAATAATATTTACTATTTACACCTGGATATATACATGGTTCATATGATGAGAAAATATTATATGTTAAAGTCAATAATTCATGGAGTACGTCTCTTTTTACTTCAAATCCTAAATAATAATCACTGTTTATTAATACTATTTTATAATCCTTTATTTTACATATATTTGGTTCAATAATGCCATTTTCAATTAAACTTGTATTACACTTTTTACAATTATTATGGTCTATTTTAGAACATATATTACAAATATAATGATCACATATTGTTTTTTTTACATTATTACATGATACAGATGTATTACAAAATTCACATTTTACTGATGTATTTTCTAATGATTCAATTTCTTTATCGGATAATGGTGTGTAAAATGAACCTTTCAAATCTTTAATATTGTTTATTAATAGTTTAATAGACCGTTCTCCTTCATCAAAATTTTTAAGTCCCGTCATAGATATTGCTCCATTATTGAATAGTTTTACATTATTCAATCTATCTTGATATGGACGAGTAACAAACGTAATTTGATTAAAAAATACTCTTTTTTTAGCTTTTGCTTTTTTTGAATGTATTTTCATATTTGTACCACGTTTAATAGAATTTCCATGTTCAATATATTGTATATCATCCGATATGTCTAGATATTTAGAAATAATTGATAAATTAATACATGAATTTATATTACATGTTGCCGTGTGTGTTGATATTCTTAAATCTGTAGAAGAAAATTTCATCTTCTTTAAGCCTATTATTATTATCTTTTTATCTTTAAATTAATTTTCATCAATCAATTTTATTAATTATAATAATATTTATGTTTAATTTAAAAGGTATTTTAGATAATCTATATAATGTATGGATGATTACACCATATTAGGAGTATGTAGAAATGATACACATGAATTAATTACACAAAAATATAAAAAATTAGCATTGAAATATCATCCTGACCGCAATTTAAATAATAAATTAGAATGTGAAGAAAAATTTAAAGAAATTTCTAAAGCATATCACAATATTATTAATAAAAAATCATTTAATGCGAATGATTCTAACTATTCGCATTTATTTACAAAGATTAATAATGTCAAAAAATATTTTAAAGACATGAATTATGAAACACTACTAAATAATGTTATTGATAATGTATCTAATTTCAATGATTTTGTAAATGAAAAAAATAATACATTTGAAAAAGATGATGATTTATTCATAAATGCTAATATTGAATTATTTGATATATATAATGGTGTAGATAAATCTATTACAATAGAACGTTTACGAAAATGTAATATTTGTAAAGGAATTGGTAAAATAATTACAAAAGACAAACTGTTAGAAACATGTCAAACATGTAATGGAACTAAATATATAAATACTAAAATAAATCTAGAATTTAATTGTAGAACTAAAAATATATGTTTCCCTAAATTTTCAAATCATTATGAACATAAATTACCAGGTGATATTATTATAAATACAATCGCAAAACCACATACATACTTTAATATTTACAATAATTATGATTTAATATATACTTACACAATTGGTCATGCTGTTCATAATGACTATTATATTGAATTTAAACACTTGGATAATAGAAAATATAAATTTAAAATAATAAATCCAATTTACAATTATAAATATAAAATAAATAATTTAGGATTATTGTTCAATGATAATAGTATTCAACGAGGAGACTTATATATTATTTTACAAAATAGTATTTTACAATATAAAACATCAATTGAAATTAATTCGTAATAAACCGCGATGCTATTCCCATTCCCTCTAATTCTTGTATCAATAATTTACAAGAATATGGTATTCTAATTTCAGAGAAATCTATATAATTATTACATGGTTTACATTTGTATATATTCTCTTCAGGATTGACCGGTGCCATAAACCCACAATCATTACAGATAAATACTCTATAATTATCAGATACATCTAACATACGCTCCTTTAAAAATTGAACACTACCATGAGCTATCATACAATCTCGTTCCATTTCACCAAATCTAAGACCACCATCTCTTGCTCTTCCTTCCGCTGGTTGTCTAGTCAATAAAACCATAGGACCAGTTGCTCGTGAATGTATTTTATCTTCGACCATATGTTTTAATCTTTGATAATATGTTGGTCCAATAAATATTTTACTAGACATTTGTTTTCCAGTAAATCCATTATACAATATTTCATTCCCATTATTTTCAAAATTATTTTTCTCCAACAAATCCATTATTTTATCTATACATGTATTATTAAAAGGAGTTCCATCACCATATCCACCACTAATTGTAGCAACTTTACCCAAAATACATTCAATTAATTGAGCAATCGTCATTCTGCTTGGAATAGCATGCGGATTGACAATAATATCTGGTCGAATACCATCTTTAGTAAATGGCATATCCTCTTCTGGTAATACCATACCACATGTACCCTTTTGTCCATGCCGTGATGAAAATTTGTCTCCTATGGTTGGTGTTCTTGGAGATCTTACACGAACTTTGCAGAATTTATGTCCGTCACCATTACGGTTTACATATATTTTATCGATATATCCTGATTCATTGCTTCTTAAAAATGTACTACTATCTCTATATATATGTTTTGATTTAGTTTTATTTTTTATTGGAAATACCTTTCCAATAATTATATCATTTGAGGTAACATGTGTATTTACTGGTACAAATCCATTAGATTCTAATTTATCATAACATCCTGGCTTAATACCAGCCGTTATATTTGGTACTGGTTTCATGATACGCTCATCTTGTCCTGATGACTGTATTTTTTTCTCATCATCCCGATATGTTCTATAAAATGTTGATCTAAATAATCCTCTATCAATAGAACCCTTATTTATGATAATAGAATCTTCTTGATTATATCCAGAATAGGACCCAATAGCCACAATAACATTTAATCCATTTGGTATTTCTTTTGATGGTACTAACTTGCCTATATTTGTATCAACTAATGGTTTGTTTGGATAGTATAATATATGACCCATTGTATCCATTCTTTTACTAAAATTAGTCATATAAATACCCATGGCCTGTTTACCCATAGCCGATTGATATGTATTTCTTGGAGATTGATTATGATTTGAAAATGGAATCAATGACGACAATAATCCCAAAATCAAACTTGGATGAATTTCGCAATGAGAATATTTTATTTTTTTATTTTTCAAATTATTATAAACTGCTATCATTTTATAATAGGATTCCTCCGTATCTATATATTCTATACATCCGACTTCATCCTTTCTCATATCTTTACTTGAATAATTTAAACTAGAATTCAATGATCGTAATACCAAATTTCTAAATTTATATGATTTATTCGAAATATTATTAATATCTTCTTTAGTTATCAATAATTTATTCTTTTTAACAATATAAAGGGGACGACAACATCGACCAGCATCGGTAAAAATATTAATTTGATTCAACTCTGTATTCAATGATATTGATACATATATATTAATATATCCCTTACGACGACTATCTACCAACATATTATATATATCAATTGTATTATTTGTAACATACATCCATGCTCCGTTTACAAATATTTTAGATAATTTCTTGAATTCAATTATATTTGTTATATCTTCTATTTTAGTAATTGTACTATTTTTTTCCAATAATCTAATAATTGGTTCTTCACTACTTTGATTCGTGATATATGTCATTATACTTAAATTTTTAACCAATCCAACAGCACCACCTTCAGGTGTTTCAGATGGACATATAATACCCCATTGTGTATTATGTAATTTTCTAGGAGGGACTAATTTGCCCGTTTTTTCCATAGGTGTATTAACACGCCTTAGATGAGATAAAGTGGCATTATAAGTTAGTCTGTTTAATACTTGCGCTATTCCTACTTTATTTGTTGAACTTTTAATACCCCAATTACCAGTTGCTAATCCATATTTTAATCCAGATTCAATTGTAGTTGATTTAATGATCTTGAATAGATTATTATTATTTACTATACTTTCTATATTCATATGTTTAGAATTTTTCCATGGATTACTGTTTAATTCCTTCATAATTTGATTTCGCATATCCTTTGTCATTTTAGTAAAATATTGTCTAAATAATAAAGCCATCAAATATCCAGATGTTTCAACACGCTTATTACAATAACTATCTCTATCATCATATGGTATTTCATTAAAATAACATTTCAATAGTTTGTTAACCATATACCCTAAAAATAAACCCTTTTTTTTAAAACATGGTCCAACATGAGACAATACATCTCGTTCAATCATTTCTCTAAATAATTTTAGTTTTGTATCTCTATCAAGTTTTATATCCTTTGGTTGACCTAAAATCGAACTGTGTCTCAATATATATTCTAAAGCATCTTCCTGTGTTAAAATAATTGAACCTTCTTCAATAGAACTCGATAACAGATTCAATTTGTCGACATTATCATCAACATCATACAATATATGTTCTAAAATACTTTTATCCGATATAATCCCAAATGCTCTAAATAAGATAAACAATGGTATATCTAATCTACAGTGTGGTATGTTTACTTTAAGGGATTTACCACGCAAAACATCTTTATTTGAAAATTTTATACTACAGTTTTTAGGTGTATTAAACCCAACTTTTGATACAGATTTTATTTCGGCTATATGACTATACTTCAAATTACTTTTACTAGCTTTAAAAACATAAACCTTTTGTTCAGCTATTTTTTCTTGTCCAACAATCACCTTTTCATTTCCATTAATTATAAAATATCCACCCAAATCAAGATAACATTCATTATCTTTATCCATTTCACTTACACAATATTTAGAACCAACCATTATTGGAATTTTTCCAATATTAACCTTTTTTAATACTTTACTATTTATCAATTCCTTTCCATTAGTGCTATTTTTATAAATTTCAATCGTCAAATCTATAAGAAGCAATGATGAATACGTTAAATTTCTAAGACGAGCATCACTTGGATACATTAATTTTGTACTACCATTATTTTCATAAATTACTGGTTTATTAAAATATACATTTCCAAATATAACGTGAATTTCATGTTTGTATGAATTATTCTTTTCATCATAATTATTGAATATTAACAATGGGTTTGATTGTTTTACAATTTGTTCTATTTTTTTATCGGTAAAATCATTAAAAGAATCAATATGATGTTTTATCAAACTACTGTAATTATCTTCTTTTAAATATGCTTCTGCTACTTTCCAGGTATCAGTTTCATAATTAAATTTTGATTTTTCCATAATATTTAACGGTTATTGTTAAATATTAATTCAATTTTATAAAAATATAAAATAAACTTTAAATAATAATATACATTTATAAAATTTATGGGATTTTATCTTTTAAAGGATATGTATCTTTATTTACATACAAATCATCATTAGATAATTTATCTTCTGAATATTCAACTATATTTTTATAATCTACATTATTTGAATATTTATTGAAATTACCATTTAATGTAGTATTCAATTCAAATGGCCTTATTTCTGGATAACTATTTAGCATTTTAGAATATGTATCATTATCATATTTCATATAATATTGACGCTGTAAAAATGTACGTATTTTCTCTCTTTCTAATGATTTATTTTTATTCATTAATGTTTTTAATATAGTTTCACCAAGATTGTTGGTTGTATGAATCTCTCCACCATATTGTACTAGTATTTCAACTATCTTATAATTCATTCTATCATGTTTATAATTATTTCTTAAAGGTATTACTGATGTGTGTAATGGTGTTTCTCCATAATTATTTTTTATTAAAATATTGCTAAATCCATTATAATCTAATAATATTTTAACACAATTATAGGAACCAGACCTTACAGCACAATGTAATACAGTATCGCCATACTTATTTTTATGATCAATCGAAAATCCACATTTTAGTAATTTATCCACACATGTATAATTTCCTTTTAAACTTGCTATATGTAATACATTGTTCAAATCTTTATTAACAATATGTTTTTTACAATTACTATATTTTATTAAATAATCTATACATTTATCAGCTTTATAATATACCGCATGGTGAAAAATTGTATTTCCACCATATCCGTATTTTAATTGAGCATCTCGATTTTCACCATTTTTGTAATAATTTTCTAAATATCTAGAATCATCTCTTTTTACAGCTTCTATCAAATAATAATGATTTGTTTTCATTTCATCCATATTTTTATTTTCTATTGTAAAATATTTATCATCATTACAAAACGATGTATAACAATCTTGTGTTAATTTAGAAATATCTACATTTTTCTTGTCTTTATAATCTTCTGTTTCTAAATTTATTAATTTACATAATTCATAAGCATCAGGGGACTTCCAATCTCCATCTCCACATTTATCTATATCAGTTTCATTACATACTCTTATAGAAGAAATAGTATTGTTATTCTCATATACATCTATATACTTATACTTTTCTAATGTTTCTTCAATACTTTTTTTTTTATCTTTATCATCTAATCTATTTAAATAGTTTTCATCTATAACAATACCTTTATCATTATTGTTACAGCATACTTGCAAATTACTATTTTTATAGCCATCACATTTATTATTGAATAGTGTTTTTATATTTACTATTTCATTATTAGTAAAAGATTTATTTGTTTTTGGATTTAATCTATTGAATTCTAATTCTTTATATGGTCGATATGCTAAATTACATTGTTTTTGTTTATCAATACATGATTTATTTGTTAATACATCCGTTAACAAACTATCATTTTTATTGTATAATACAATTTTTTCCTTTTTTATTATTTCAATTATTTCTAATATATCTTTGAATTTTAATTTTAATAATTCCCATAATTCTGTTAATTTTGTTTCACTAACTTTATCAAACTTTAATTGTATAATAATTGTATTAGTATTTTGGAATTGTTCAAAATTTGTAAATTCTTCTCCCATCCCACTTGACGTTGTCTTATTTTCGTCTGATGCCCCACTTGACGTTGTCTTATTTTCGTCTGATGTCCCACTTGACGTTGTCTTATTTTCGTCTGATGTCCCACTTGACGTTGTCTTATTTTCGTCTGATGCCCCACTTGACGTTGTCTTATTTTCGTCTGATGCCCCACTTGCCGTTGTCTTATTTTCGTCTGATGCCCCACTTGCCGTTGTCTTATTTTCGTCTGATGCCCCACTTGCCGTTGTTCGATTATTAGTTATATCACTAACTTCTAAATTTGTAGTTTTATCATTAAGTGCTAGTTTAATATCTTGTACTGAAGTAGTATTATCACTATTTCTTATTTCTACATTTAATACATTATATTCTTTAACAGAACTATCAAAGTTTTCTTTAATAAAAAAAAAATAAAAAAAACATAATACTATAATTATCAATGTTAATATTTTTATCATTAATATTAATATATAAAATAAATTATTTAATTTATATGCTATTTTCATTTACAATTAAATAAAAATAAAATAGTAACATTATTATAATCATTATTAAATATCGATTCATTATATTATACTTATATATTTTTAAATAATATATACATTATTACAAGTATAATTATTATAATCGAAAATATAATAAACATATTTATAACATCTCGATTATCATTGTTGGTATCATTAACATTATTAACATTATTAACACTATTAATACTATTAACATTATTATATGTGGGTTTATCGTCTAATATAACACTATTTATCAATAGTTTATTAGTATCAACAATTATATCTGTACCAGTAACGCTATCTGTACCATTAACGATATCTGTACCATTAACGCTATCTGTACCATTAACGCTATCTGTACCATTAACGCTATCTGTACCAGCGATATTAACAGCCTCTGATATATTTACATTATGTATAGTTTGTTCAGTAATATTTGGTATATTTTGATCAAATATTTTGTTTTTAACATTTGATGGATTGTTTGGGTCTAAATTATTTTGATTCATAGTATTCACATTATTCACATTATTCACATATTCATCATAATAATACGGATTATCATTACTATTTTTTAAAAAATGTCTTTTTTTATTACCATTTAATATTATATTTTTGTTATACATGAGAGTTTTTGCTTTAGCAAAACCATCGAAATCATACTCATATAAATATGATTCTCCTTCAGGGGTTTCATAATCAAGAATATATTTTTCAGTTGTTGGATACATTTTATTAATATTATTCAAGGCTTCATCATTTGTATTATTTTCATAATTATAAATATTTTCTTCTTCAGTTACTTCATTCAAATCAATTGTACTATTTGAGATATCATTCAATCGATCACTAACTTCCTTATCGCTAACAATTACAGTTATTACATTTTTCTCTTCATCTACAATCAAATCAACTATTTGTGACGAATCCACATAATATGGATGATTTGCTAATACACGTGTTATATAAGCATAGATTACATCGGGAGTCAATCCTGACACATCGGCATCAAAATTCAAATCTATTTTGTATACAGACTCATAATCATCTAATGAAGATTTTACTATATTATTTTTGTCATCTGCCATATATTATTAACAAATAAATTAATATAAGTTAAAATGAAAAAAAAAAATAATTGAGATTTATTATGGAAAATAAAATAAAAATCATTAAATTGGAATCGAGCGACACAACTAAATCTAATCTATACAAAGATATATTATCATCATCAAAAAAAGTAAAAGATATAATTAAAAAAACAAAGGCAAATAGAAATAAATATAGACGGCAAAAAGATGTACAATTTGATGACTCACAGCCAATAAAAGAATCACAACCAATAAAAGAATCACAACCAATAAAAGAATCGCAACCAATAAAAGAATCGCAACCAATAAAAGAATCACAACCAATAAAAGAATCACAACCAATAAAAGAATCGCAACCAATAAAAGAATCACAACCAATAAAAGAATCAAAACCAATAAAAGAATCACAACCAATAAAAGAATCAAAACCAATAAAAAAAACAAAATACAATAAATCTAAGTTTTTTAAATATGAAAAAAAGGAAAACTGTATTAAGACAAAAAAAAATATACATGTATCTACAAATAAATCAAAGAAAATAGCGACAGATTTATTTAAAAAATCAAATAGTATTTTAAAATATTTTGATAACAACAAAAAACAAACTATAAAAATATTTACTACTAAACAAATTGACAAATTTATAAATGTATTAAATTATTATGCTGAATATGAACAATATCAAAATATTAATAAATACATCAAAAAATTAAATAAATATCAAACGATTCAAATATTATTTAAATTAAAATTAATTGCTAAAAAAAGTAATGCCCCAATATCTTTATTAAAAAGTATTTTATTTACATATTTTTATTCATCTATAATAATTTCTTAAATATAAGATACAAATTTAGTACTATATAATCTAAATTTAGCCTTTTTACTTTTTTTGGCTCTTTTTTTCCTAAATCGTTTTTTAGATTTATACATAGTATATAATAACAAATTAATTAACAAATTTTAGATTTCCAATTCCATTTTTAATTACAAATATATTGTAACTAACAATAAACAAATATACTTTGAAATCATACTTATTATTATCAGATGAAAAAGTTGAAATGTGTTTTTTGAAATAAATCATTGGATTATTTATATCCGAAAAATTACATGATCCAGAAGGTTGATAATCTAATGGATTTAATGAAAATGAATACACATATATACCATTAAGTGCTTTTTTTTTAAAATGTTGGTATATTTGTTGTTTGCTAAAATAATCAGCATCTTTATCAATCCGTAAATTTCCATCAAACTCTATTTTAACATTTGTTAGCATATTTTTTTTTAAATTAGTATTTGTAAAATCACTAACATGATTTGAATTTTTGATGCTATAAAATACATCTTTACTAGAATCAGTACTATAATAACAATCATTATAAATATTACTATTAGAATATGGTGGTATGTCTTGATTTATCCAATTACTATAATTACTCCACTCATTTATATGCTTAAAATCATCTCGTTTTATAACCCACGTCAAATATTTTACAGGATTAAATGCTGAATATATTTTTATTGGTGTTTCTTCTATATTATGCTTTAGTGTACTACCATCTTTATTCATTATTCTTGGTTGTTCTATTAAATATTCATGGTCATGTATCGCAAATCGTTTACGTTCCTCATCATCTAAAAATATGTATTCACCTTCTAAATTTGGAGTTATATTAAAATTATAACTATTAGTAAAATAATCTATTTTATGATGATCTTGATCTTTTGGTTTTATTCTCTTATTAAAGGATGGTGAACCATCTTTACTATATTTAGCATCTATAATAGTATACAAATCTCTAAATTGTTTCATCTCAAATTCTACACTCAATGCGCTGTATTGTAATGCTATTAATGGTATCGCTAATCCGCTATTTGAAGCAAATGAAAATGGCAATGGCACTTTTATTTTTCGTGATTGAATTGATGGAAATATATTTGTATATGTGTTTGTTGTATTTGTTTCTATTTTATCGGAATGATCAAATACTATATTATGTCCTTTAAAATCTATTTTTTTACTACTATATTTAGATGATTGCCCTAATGGTGTTTGTGTTGTTGTTATGTGTGGATAGTTCCCATTTTGTCCTAATCCATTTTTAGGATCATATATTTCTTTAACATGTCCTATATTTTCATTAAATATTCGTTTTTCATCGTCTGATAAATGTAATTCTTTCCAGATATTTACATAATCAGAATATAATGTACTAATTATTTGGTCATTAATTTTTAATGATACCTTATTGAATATATTTATCCCTATATTTTCAATCCATTTGAATTCATAATTTTCGGACACACCATCATTAACACATTTTCCAGAATATATATCTGGTAATTCAAATGTTAAATATATATTTCGTAATAAGTCGCCATTTCTTGGCACTGTCGCTTTCATATTTACAGTTTCATCATACACTAATGTATTTCTAGAAATAGTATCAAATTTGATATTCTCCATCGCAAAACGGGCATATTTTCGATATACAATTTTATAAAATGATATTTGTGGATTTATTTCTAAAAAATTATTTGTGGCATTTTTATTATAATTTTTAATTTGATATAATGCTCCAACTGTCATAATTAATATTAATACATATTTTTCTTTTAAATATAGTTTATTATTATAATGGTAAAAAAATAACAGAAATACGCCGAAATGAATCTCAAAAAGAAACTTTCCCAGAATTTTACAAACTATTATCAGATGAATTTAAATCTATTCAAAGTATTACTAGAAAAGATTATAATGAATTTATGTTTGATAATAATACAATACACTTACTAGAATATGACATATTGTCGTTCATAAATAATAATTCCATAAATATGATGACGTCAACCCATAATGTATTTAAAGAATTCGAAAAAATACGTTTGAAAACACCAAACACAAAAAAAGGATTACCTTTTTATTGTGGTTTAGCCAAAGTGTTGAACTTATTTCATAATCACATTGTGTACACTAGAAATTTAACTTATTTAATTTAATTTATATACAATACAAATGATATGTAATCTTATTAATATTTGTTTGTTATAAAATACGGTATTTTTACATCTGGTATAAGAAATGATAGTTTGAATATAAATAATAAAATATAAATAAATAGTAATGGGAAATATATTTGAATCGTGTAAAGGGAAAAAACAAACACTATTTAACAATTCGTTATTTGAACCACTAAACAATAATGATCCGTATTCTAGTTTAAATCTCTATAATAATTTAGATTTTATAGAATTAAATGAAGCGTTAGCGAGTTATAAACAACGTATCGAAAAATGTGAATACAACATAGTGACAATTGAAGAAAATTGTCAAGAAAATTTTAAATTATTATCTAAAGATATTCACCATATTAACAGCAAATTACATGTCGAACCACCAACTGTCATCTAAATAGGGTGGTAAAGCCCCTGAATCAGAACATTCTACATTTGCAGGCCCTTTTCTAGTGACTGCCTCAATTTCATCATAACTTAAAGCTTTTCTATGGTATCTTAAATCCGACAAATAGCCATCAAATCCACCATTCATATTTATCCATAAGTTTCCAAAATTTTGTTTGGCAACACCATCTAATTTTTTCCGTTCTCTTAAGTATCCATTTATATACACATCTAAATATGGTCCAGTTAATACAATAACACAATGGACCCATCTTTTTATAGGGATATTTTCTATATCAACATAATCATATATTTTATTAAAGGTGTTCATATATATTCGCAAAGCATTCTTATCTGGATGAATATAAACCCCTGGTGCTCTATTTGGATTTGATGTTTTATTACCTTTATGGAAAATATGTTTCCAATCACCAAACATATATTGCATGTTTTCAATAACAAACCAAAAACTGTATGTAAACTCTGCCCCACCAGCTTCATTATCAGATCTGTACAATGTTATTGAGTTTTCATTTTTAGGGTCTTGTGTAACAATTTGAGAATTTTTAGCATTTTTTCCATTCTTTAATATCCAAGGACTATTATTTTTAGAATTAATATAATAAAAAATACCTACATATATTCCATACATAACTAATATAACCACTATTAATATAACTAATATTTTACCTATTTGTAATACTAATGGATTCATATAATATAATGTTATAAATTAATTTAGAATTATTCAAAAAATCCTTTTTTAATAGATGGTGATGGACCTTTATTATATCGTGATACAATTTCGTCATAACTTAGTGCTTTATTTGTATATTCTAATCGTGATATATATCCATTAAATCCACTCCGTGTATCCTTCCCTGGATGGTTAATATATATACCACCGTCTGATATTGTTGGAGCGCCACCCATAATACAACTTTTTTTAAGTAATCCATTCATAAAAACATCTAACACATTATTTCGCAATGATATATTTATATTTACCCATTGTTGTAATGGAAAATAATCTATATCACATGTATTAACATTTTCGTTATTACATGTTGTATCACACGCATCTGCTTTATAATTAGTATCTAATCCCGTTAATATACGCAATGTATTTTTATTTGCTAATAACCAAATACTTGGATTCGACTTTGAATTTATAGAATTATTATTAGATTCGCCCAATTGTTTATACGAACCAATATCTCCTTTAAATAATATACATTTATCTGTATCTTTTCGATGATCATAATCAGATACATAAATCCACATATTAATATTATATTCGTTTCCAGATGAAGATGCTGGGATACTGCTATTTGTTATAATTTTTGGTGTTGATCCATAATGAATATATGGTATTAATAATTTTGATATAGAATACTGTTTTTTCTTTTTGTAATACTTATATACAAAATAACCACATACTACTAATACTATAATTAATACTATAGCACATATTACAATAATAATAGTTGAACTAGGAGAAGACACCTTTTTAAGTGCTTTTTTTGCTTTACCGGTTATGCTATTTGAATTATTAGCATTATTAGAATTATTAGCATTATTAGAATTATTTGAATTATTAGCATTATTTGAATTATTAGCATTATTTGAATTATTAGCATTATTTGAATTATTCCGTGCCATTTGTAATTAATAGAGAAAATAATTGTGAATAATCTATTTATATACTTCTACCAATATTTGCGATTGGATTAAATAAACCTTCATTTATCTGTTGTTCATTTTCAATTTCTTCTTGTTTTCTTAAATATTCATAACCTTCATAGTGTAACATATTATTTGGAAGTGTATTTTTATATTTAGTATATTTTCTTAATATTTTATCATCATCCATGACATAATTATAATAATCAATTCTTCCAATATACCCATTGAAATTATTATCTTTTTCCCCAATTGACATCATCTTATAACTTTTCAAATTAGGATTCATTAATATTTTTGATGTGTATATAATACCGTTTTTGTATACATTTACTTTTTTATTATCGACAGTAACAGTTATATTACTCCAAACTTGTGGTTCAAATTCTATTAAATCTACATCATAATTTTCCAATATACTATTATTATTATAAAATACAAGTTGAACACGAACTGTATTTTCTTTTCTTAAATAATATATATTTGGACTTCCATTATTATAAACAATTGTTTTCGGTACATTTGGATCACTATTCCATATTGTATTTTCAGCTAAATTATTTATTTTTATCCATACAGAAAATGTGTACTTAACACTATCGCTTGAATCAACTAAATTTTCAGAACCAACATATATTTCTTTTTTACCATAAAATAAATCTGGATTATCGTACACTACAACATGTCCAAAATCATACAAATATAGGAAAAGTATTATTGCTAAAATAACTAGTAATATACTTCCAATTACTATTTTTTTATTCATTATAATAACTAAATAAAAAAACTTTTAGCAGCTTCTGATATTTTAAACCGTTGTATATAATTATTGAAACGTTCATTTTTAGGAATCAATTTAACATTAGGTAAATCACGTGAATATTCATACATTTTTGTTGGTTCTATTGCATGGGGTATATAATTAAAATTAAGTAATGATCCATCATATGTTGTATTATAATTAAAATACATCATATCTTCGTTTGGAACCAATTCGCCTTTAAATTTATGTATTTTTTTCAACTTTCCATTATAATATACATTCAATATTTGATGTTCTAAAACAAATCCAATATGTACCATTTTTTTAAATGGTATATCAATATCAACATACTCAATTTCATTAATCGGTTCATTTAATTTTGTTTTTCCATGACCTGATTGTCCAAATATATTAGCATGTTCATTATTCCAAATACATTCTCCATCCACCCATTTACAATTATCAATTGGACATGTATATTTGTCTTTATAACTAATACATGAAACACGACCTGGTTGTTCTAGAGTTTCCAATACTGTTTTGGGTGAAGAATAATCATACATTCTTTGCGTAGAAAATGCTAATCTCATTTTTGTATTTTTAGGATTCATCCATATTCCTGGATTTTGTTGTGTATAATTAGAAACACTTGTTAATGTATCCCAATTATTAGTTTTAATATTATTGCTAACATTACTACCTTTATGTAATACATGTTTCCAGTAATCAAAATTCTTAGTATAATCATTGTTATAAATAAAAAAACACATTGTATAATCATATCCATTTTGTGGTGATTTTATTTTAGAATTTTCAAATTCTATTCTTTTATTTGAATCTTGTCTTTCAATATACAATGACTCTATAGTATATCCGACACTATAATAAACTACTACAATTATGATAATTATGATTAATATAATGCTACAAATAGCCCCAATTATAATTTTGTTCATTACTATTATTAAATATTTAATTTATTAAATATTTAATTTATCATTCATTGTCTTCATTCCATGACAATTTCTACATAATGCTTGTAAATTATACAATTCATTATTACCACCTTTATATAATGGTACAATATGATCTACTTCATAACTAGCATCTAGCATATTATTACACATTTTACAAGTCCATTTCTGATTTGATGCTATCATTTTTTTTGTTGTTTCGGATAATTTACGCTTAGAATTAGGATTATTATAGTGTAATATTTTTCCAATACTATCCTTTTCTAAATACATAGTAATAATTGGGATAATAAATAGTATATTCTTAAAATTATTAAAGGTTATGTATTGTTTTATATTTACTATATTATAATTTAAATTAATAATTATCAATACGACTACTATTATAAATATAATATCTATCATTATAAATTTAATATAAATTTTTTAAACGTTCAATTCATAATTATTTTATAATAGTTATTTTAAATGGGTGCCTATTTTAGCTATCAAAAATTTAAGAATTCTGAAACAACAGAAATACACAGACATAAATTTAGTATGTATAATAATGTTATAAACGAATATAAAACAAAATATATTAATGAAAGATATACAATCCCGCTCCCTAAACAAAATTTATTTAAACCAATATTAACAAAAATTGATGAAGAAAATACTGATTAATAAATTAATAATGAATAAAATATAATCTTATATATATATGGATTATACCATTATTGGATGTGGTATTAGTGGGTTGAACATTGGGCTTAAACTATTACATAAATACCCTAATAAAAATGTTGTTATTTATGAAAAATCAGAATATATTGGTGGGAG
>Ga0257126_1000453_pt1 | contig 33506 bp, 30 predicted proteins | sample SI060_120mmetaG_FD_190151 | JGI IMG/M metagenome (GOLD analysis project Ga0257126, IMG submission 190151) | Marine microbial communities from Saanich Inlet, British Columbia, Canada - SI060_120m | ecosystem: Environmental > Aquatic > Marine > Inlet | place: Canada: British Columbia | collected... | reverse complement strand
TAAAAGTTCAATCTAGAAAGAGATGTGGTTGTGGTAGTAGAAAAAGAAGACAATCAAGAGCCCGCATGAGAGGTGGATTTAACGAAAAAGCTTTACAAAAAGTATTAGATGCTGCTTTATCAGGTGGTGCCTTAGGTGGAACTCGTCTCAATGGCGGACAAGGTGGTGGTTCAAGAAGAAGAACCAGAAGAGCTAGAAGATCCAGAAGAGCTAGAAGAAGTATGAGAGGTGGGGCTGGGAAGTGTAAACCAACCGCGACCACCCCTGAAAAAAAAAAAGGGTTTTGTGAACAGGCGCAAAAAAAAGATGTATGTTTGGGGGTTGAAGGGGGGCCTCCCAAAAATATGCCGAAGCAACCACTTACAGCTGAAGCTTGGAAAGAAATGAATTGTGAATGGGAAGGCGATGAAGAAGTAGAACAAAAAACCAGAAAGGTCGTGACCAAGATCGACGAAGAGAGAGCACAGCACATTGCAGCAGAAGCATCAGCAGCACAAGGAGACGGAGACGCAGCAGCAGAAACAGCAGCAGCCACAGCAGCAGAAGAAGAAGACGCAGACGAAGAAGTCGCAGCCGAATAATAATTTAATCATTTTCATTTTTCTTTTTGAAGCAGCTGCTTGTTATTACCAAACCAACAAATATTACACTTAGAACAATCATAGATACATACATGTAAATGTAATATTCCCAAATATTTTTATTTTCATAATTTTGTTTACATTGTTGATCTATATTTTCTTTAATATAGATATTATATCCCGTTGATCCTAGTAAAAATAATCCACAAAGTGTTATAACCCACTTTTTATTACAAGATGAAATATAAGTAATAATATTAACCAAAAATAATATTATAGAACTTAACCCAAGTGCAATGGCAAGTTTCATATTTCCACAATCAAGGTCTTCGTAATTATTTATATAAAAATAGCCTCCTATACCTAAGGTTGCTAAAGATAAAATACCACCAGCTAATCTGAATAAAGAAATTAAATTACACATTAGAATATACTATTATACATAATTTTCGATTTATATAGTTTTATTTTAAATATTTTTTTATATATCCTATATATCAACATGTCTGATATAAGTATTAATACTAATCCCGAGAGTGATATTTTTGAAAATACTTACAAATATCCAGAATGGTATAATAAAAAAAAATATATTTTTTATAATAAAATGCTTGCTCGCTTAAAGAAACTTAGTTATGTTCATACAAGATCATCGCAATATTATGGTAAAATGAATTATTATGTATTCGGACCATCAATTGCATTAACTGCAATATCGGGGATTGCGTCATTTCTATCAACATCTTCATTTATTGAATCAAATACCCAGAATGCATTTGGGGTCTCTGTAGGTATTATTGCATCAATATCATCAGTGATGCAATCTATAGGAGGTGCTTGTCAATTTAGTGCAAAGCAAGAGGGTCATAGGTCAACTGCAGAACAATATAATAATTTAATAGTAAAAACCAAATTCGAAATTGAAATGCCAAATGAAGAAAATTTTGCCGATGATTTAGAAGTTATGATATTAGATATTCAAGGAAAATGCAATTTCTTTCCCCCACAATTTATAGTTGACGCATATGAAAATAAGCAAAGAATAAAATCACCCAAAGAACATGAACTAGAAGGTTCATTTGAAAATGATAATACATCAATAAATCAAAAACATCCAACAAAAAAATTAAGTAAAAATTATAATACTTTTAATAATGGAACATCAATTAATGACTTTTCATTAGAAACAACGCATGACGAACATATTAGTATGAATATAGAACAAAATATACCAATTAATAATTCAGTTAATAATTCAACAATTGATACAATAATTAATCCAATAAATAATCTAGATGTATTAGGAAATCAAATAAATATAAATGACGAACAATATGTTGATGGTGATAATGATAATAAATCAAGTGATTTATCCACCTCTCAAACGATTGTTTAAATATAATTTTGTTATTAAGTAAATAAATATTAAGTAATTGTTTGGATAACTAGTAATAATATCTATAATATTATAACAAAATATGTATGAATTTTCGATACAAACTTTAATAAGATTTAAACTTCCCATAAACAAGTAATTAAATGTAATAAAATAATTAGTTACACAAATTAAAATAACATTAATACTACCCAAATAACAAACTTTAAACAAATTAAAATAATTTAATACACAAACACCAATAAGCTCTACCACCATTCTAAAGTCATTATCTATTGATTTTACTATTAGTTTGTTTGGAAAACTACTATTATTTAGATAATAAACTTTACTTATTGGTGGTAAAAATAAGCTACCAACAAACAAAAATGACAAAAAATAACCCAATCTATTCATTATTCTATAATTAAATCAAAATTTTAAGTCTAATTTACTATGTTTTCTATATATTCTTTAAATACATATAGGGTGAAAGATATAACAAATGTATTCCATAAATAATATAAGTAACTTATTTCGTTATTTTGCATTATTGTATCGCCATAATGTGCGTATGAGTATAATATGAAACCTAATTGTATTGGTGTTTTAATAAGAGATTTCCCTATAATTGTTGGGATTAAAAATTCATCAACTCTTAATTTAACAAGTCCAGCAGCAATACCACATATATCAAACATTGCATTTGGCCAAGCTGATAAACATACAATTGTTATAAAACTATAATTTTTATTTTTTCTAAATTTTTCAACAGTATTATTTACATTATTTTTAATAGTGTCACTATTATTACCCAATAATTTATACATTTTTTCGAGTCCTTTACTATCTTTATAATTCATTTTTCTAGCAATAAAATATGGTGGCAATTCACCAAAGGCAGTTCCCATACCCCATATTAATACCATTGGTAGACAAAGTGCAAAACAATGATATATATTTGTATATATATTTTCATACGTCCCAATATTCCTTTGATATTCAGTTATAATTTCAGGAAATACAAATAAAACACCAGTTTGCATACCTGTTCCGAATCCAATAGAGGACAATACTCCAAGTAAAAACCAAATACAATAATTGAACAATCTTCTTGTTATAAATTGATAATATGGAGCAAAAAAGTCTATATATACTAATATAAAAGAACATATAATCAATCTTCTTAAAGGAACATAAAACTCAAATATTTTATCATAACAAATTATTCCAAATAAATTTATAGTGTCAAAAAAATTATTATATAAAGTAATTTTTTTTGCTTGTGTTTGTGTTTGTGCATCAAAAATATTTTTAGTTTCCATATTTAAAAAAAACTTTTACTATAATAATTATGAATAACAATACTTCAAATACATTTTGTAAAAAATATGTTTATAAATATATTGAGTGCTTAAATATAAATTATCAAGTATTTGGCAAAGAACATGGGAAAAATATGTGTTATAATATAAAAGAAATATTACAACATTGTGATTGTAGTATAGAAAATGAATTTAATATGACATTAGAAGAAATAGAGAATAAACTTTTAAATTTACCAAACCCATCCAGGAGCAATTGAACCTGCCGGTGGATGGTTTACAGTATTTTTAATTTTTCTTATAGTATTTTTTGCAGTTGGAAGAGTATTTAATCTTTCTTTTATTTTTTTTTCATTGATTTTTATACCAGTTCTTTTGCTATATTGATTTGCTAATTTAGCTGCTTTTTTTGTTCCATGTGCTGCTAAATCTAAAATCATTAACATTAATATTTTATTACTATGAGCATACATCTCATGATCGCCTCTTTCTATAGCTAAATTCCTTAATTCGATTTGAGAATCTATTAATTCTTTATAAATTTTTAATTGATGTTCAGATTTACGAGTTAAATCATTTCTTTTTTGTTTATTATTTTTTGCGGTTCTTTGTTTAGTGTATGTTCTAGATAATTTACGTTGTGCTTTAATAGATCTTTTACTTCTTTGTGACATTATAAATAATTATTAGATAATTATTTTCTTCCTAAACCAACTAAACGGACAAATATATTTAAGATATCTAAAAATAATTTTAATGATTCTCTTATATAGTCTGCTTTAACGCACTCTTTTGCATTAATCTGCAATCTTTTTGTATCATATAGTATAAATCCCATAAATATAAGTATTACAAAGTATGATATTCCTCTGAATAACCAAGCCTTATCTCCCAACTTATTTCTGAATAAAAATATTAACAAAAGCTCCATGATAATCACAGCTAACAATGAAAAAAATAGTATTGGTCCCAATGAAAGAGAAATCCATTCTGGTTTAGCGTATGCAATTGCTGATAAAACAAATGTTAAGAATAATGTTGTAAATAACGCACTTATAACAACTTGTTTACTTGAATTTACATATAGTGGATAAACAATTAAACTTATTATCATTACAAATACTAACCATACTAAGTGCTTCAAAACTACTTTTTCTGGGTCAATTCTATGAAGTAAGAATATAATTCCAATATTTACAAATAATAATACTAAAAGCATTGGCATTGTTAATGGAAGGATGACTTTATTATGTTCTAAAGTAAGATTTATAATAATAAGGATGTTAAATGTTAATACTATATATAAATATGTATTTAATAAATATTTATTACAAGTAAATTTTCCTTTTTCAAAGGAGTTGATTGCAATAAAGTATAACAATACTAATAATAATAATACAAAACATGATATTGAAAGTAACGATTTATTTAATGTTTTACTGATAATCATATATAATATAAAAATAAAAAAATTAAATCAATTTGTAAGATTTTTAATTAATTTGTAAGATTTTTAATTAATTTGTAAGATTTTTAATTAATTTGTAAGATTTTTAATTAATTTGTAAGATTTTTAATTAATTTGTAAGATTTTTAATATATTGTTTTGCTAAATCAACAACAATTCCTTCATTGTTAATTTTTTGCGTTGAACCATAAATTGATTTTCCTAAGTCTTTATAATCTTGACCCTTTATTTTTTTTATACAAACTATCATATTTTCATATAATTTATTAATAGTTGATGGATCATAATTATTTAGTGTAACACAATAATGCAATGACGATGGATTTTGAAGTTCATTTAATTCCCAGCCATAATTTTTCAACTCACTATTTAGAGAATAAATATTAATAGTGTCACTTTTAAAACCAATTACATTTATGATAGGGTCTCCTATAATTTGTATATCTTCTAAAGTAATTAATTTGTTCTTTAAATTTTCAACCGCATTCATAATTTTTTTAGTAGATTCTTTGTAATAAGAAATACCATAATAATTTAAAAATGCCCAAGTAAAGACAATATTATTCCCAGATCTACTCCCTGGAATTGATGGAGTAGCATATATACCCCCATTCCAACTACTTTGAACATAAATTTGACTTTTAAAATAGTCCTCATGTCTATATAATAATATAGATGATCCTTTTGGTGTATAACCATATTTATGTGAATCGGCACTTATACTAGTAACACCCTCTAATTTAAAATCGTATTTAAATTCTAAATTATCGATAAAAGGTAGTAAAAATCCTCCTAAACACGCGTCAACATGTAACGGAATATTATATTTAACTGCAATTTTTGAAAACTCTTCAATATCATCAATTAATCCATGTGCATAAGATGGTGCCGAACAAGCTAACAACACAGTATTATTGTTAATATAACTTTTTACTATATTAAAATCTAAAGTATTATCTAATTGTGTTTCTATTTTGTGTAGTTTTATTCCAAAAAAGTTTGCAGCTTTATCAAAAGCTGCATGAATACTTATTGGGGCAATCATTTCTGGGTTTTTTATACCTTTTTTTAATCCATACTTTTTATAAGCATAGCAAGCACACAATATACTTTCTGTCCCTCCACTAGTTATACATCCTACGGTTTCACTATCTCCATGAAATAATTTTGCAACAGATTTGATGACAGTTTTTTCAAGGAAAGAAATTTGAGGATAAAGACCCGGGTGAAGAGGATTTGACTTGAAAAAAATAGGTATTATTTTTTGAATAAGTTCAATTTCACTATTATTTTGATTATATATAGCTCCGGAAACGTAATTAATATTTTTATTACTACCACTCTCTTTTAATTGAGTTAATTTATTAAATATTTGGTCATTAGTATATCCATCTTTGCATATTCCAGGTGTAATAATATTAACATATGGTCTATGAGCATTTATTAATTGGTTTTTCATATCTAAATTAAATGTATTTATTTCATTAGTTACTTTACCTTTTATTATTGGCAATGAATAGAAAATATTGTAAAAATATGATTTTACCATATCCTTTTTATTTTCATAAAATAAGAAATTTTTTAGATAATAAAGATTTCTAATAATATCATTTCTTTTATAGACTAAAGAAAAAAATAAAAGTATTTTTAGTGATTGTTTATTTTGTATTTGAATTTGCATTTTATAAATATAAAATTCTCACTTTAAGTTATTTAATAAATGATTTTATAAAAGAATCTTGTTCTAAATTAAATAATATCATCAATGATTTCAAAATCTTCATATATTGTGATTTAATTTGCTTACTAGTCTTTTTTGATCTTACTTGTTCTCTTATATAAAAAAGAAGATCTGATAAAAGTTCGCCATTTCTTTTCTCAAAATTGTAGCATACTTCTTTTATAGAGCCACTTTCACATTTATTTAATACCTGAAATATACCTAAATCAATAATAAAAAATCTATTTTTCGATTTACTATACATTATATTACCAGAGTGTAAATCATTGTGTTTAATTTTAGTTTTTTGTATTTTTTTTAAAACTTCAATTAACTTATATATATGCTTTGGTTTAATCATTTTTTTTTTTATCATTTCATCTAAATTATAATCTAATTTTTCAATAATATATGTCATATTTTCTTGATTATAATAAAAAATTTTAGGTGATATTCCTAATTTTGATAGTTTATTTAATGCATATACTTCTCGTTTAAACTGTTGAGTTTGTGACATACCAGTTCCCAAAAAGGAAATAATTTTTAGTGGCCAAGTAGACTTTACTTTTTTTATTACATATTTCTTATTAGTTCTTTTATTGTTATGTAAATTATAAACAGTTCCAAAAGATCCTTCCCCCACTTTTTTATTATTATTATATTGAAGTTTTTTTAAATTTACTTTTGTTTTCATACTACTTAGTTTTACCATTATTAAATTATATATAGATTATTAAATAAGATATTTGATTTTATTATTAAATACTTCTAGATATAAATTATCTTTCAAATGATTTATTCTTTTATTATAAAGGTCTTTATAAACGTCAAACTTACTCTTTAAATTTTCACTAAGTTCATTATATATTATTTCTGATTCGAAATAACACTCCTTGTTTCTTTTTAGAACTTTCATTATAAAACAATCTATATATTCTTCTTTTTTAAAAACTAGACTTTGCAAATCTTTATCAATTTTAGGTTTAGTTTTATTTTCATTATTTTCATTATTTGATTTATAAAGTTTGTATATTTTTAGTAAAGGTTTTGAATATTTAAATTTTTCATTCACATACAGTATGGAGTTCTTTTTAAATAATATTTTTGGTTTTAGTAATGATTGAACTAAATTAGATGATAGTTTTGTGTCATTTAAATCAATATATTCATGTTCATTAAATAGATGCAGTAAATCAGATTGTAAATAATTACATTCTAATTCTACACCATTAAAGTCAATAATGCATGTAGATATATCATCAACAAATTTTACGTTTCTATTTTCATTATTGATTAAATAATAATTTTTGAAATTTTTTTTTAGAGAATCTAATTTTTCTCTAAATTCATTCGATAAAAGTTCACTATCACATTCTTTTGGTGTTAGACCCCATATATCATATGTTGTTAAATTAACAAATGAATTATTGAATGAATTATTGAATGAATTATTGAATGAATTATTAAATTCTTTTGAATAAATAATAGATGACTTATAATCTTTTAACATTATTAACATTCTAGAAACATCTATCAAATCATAATCTTTAGTTAAAATATCAATTAAATATAATTCATTATTTATGTCATAAATATTTCCATTAAGTAATCTAGATTTTAATGCTTTTTTATAATACAAAGTGAATGTGTCTTTATTTTTCAAATTACTAATAATAATTTTAATATTTTTGAAATATAATTTGTTGTTAATATTTTTGTTAATAAATTTAACTAATTCTAAATTAAAGTTATTATCAAATTTTTCTTTAATGTTTTCAATTGTTCTTTCTAAAAAAAGTTTATAATAATTTGCATCCATTTCATCACTTTTAAAATAATAATTTGAAGCCAATTCAATTATCATAAAATCTGCTATATTAATATTTGTAATTAGTGTTTCAATATTATCATAATTAGGTTGTTTTAAAATATTAAAAAGTATGGTTTCATATTTAGTGTATTCATTATTATCAAAATATTTGGTTAATCTATGTATATTACTACAAATTTTATATGAGCCTATTTTCTTATCTTTTAGAGATTCTTTAATATAAATTATTATGGTTTCTAAATTACTAAAAATAGTAAATGTGTTTTGTTTTATTAAGAATTGTATATTATTATTCAAAAATGTTTCTGATTTATTGTCATTAAATATATTTGATATTTTTTCATAATAATTTAATAATTCTAAGATTTTATCAATGTCAATATTTTTTTGCAATTTTATAATTTCAAAGATTTGATATTTAAATGTATTGTTTAAATCTTTATTAAGATTATTTATATGCAAGCTATATTTTTCTATTTTTGAAAATATTATATCATCTAAATCTAATTTTTTAACACTATTAACATCTTCAATCATAAATTGATAAAACTTAGTTAAAATATATTCATCCCATAAGCTATTATAAAAATAACTTATTACACCTTTATTTATATTTCTATTATCGATATCATTTTTTTTTTGATAATACATAAATATTTTATCTGCTAATATTGCCTTTTCCAGATAAATATTATAGTAATAAAAATATACATCAATATTTGGTTTCAATCGTGCAAACAAAAGTTTTACTAAAGATTTTAAATAATCATAAATGCAATTTTCAAATAATTTGTGTTCTTCTTTTTTTAAACTATTAACTAAAGAATAAACTTTAGAATAAAAATCAATATATTTTAATTTATTTATTTCAGTTTCTATATCAAATATTTCTTTTAAAATATCTGGTATAATTTTATTATAATCCATAGTTTAATAAAAAATATATTTTAATCTTAATTCAATTTTAATATATTTTTTATTAATAATTAATATTATAAATAATTAATCTTCAGGTAGAAAATCAATTATTTCTTGTTGTTTTTTTTTTTTTTTTTTTTTTTCAGATTCAGACATATATTCAATTATATTATTGTGTTTGTCAAACATAGAAATTTTATATTTATTTTTCTCGTAAAATTTAATACGTTTTTTTCCTTGTGAAGTAAACATTGAACAAAACGAATCACTAATATCAATAACTAAAGGAACAAATTTTCTATCTTTTACTTCTTGTCTCAAAATTCGTCCAACTGCTTGTTCAATATTACTTTTAGGTGATGTTAATATAATTGAATCTAATGGATATTTACAATCAAAGCCTTCGCTAGCCATTGAAAATGTTCCTAATATAACATCTTTTTCTTCAGTCTTACTTAGTTCTTCTTCTTTCATGCCTCCCAAATAATATCCAGAGCTACAAACGTCTTTCTTGTCCAAAAATTCTTTAATATTTTTTAAGTGTTCTCTACGATCACTTAGCACTAAAATTTTTCTTCCATGTTTAGACAATTCTACAATATTATCAACAATCATAAGGGTTCTAGGTTGATGTTCACATATATTATTAATCATTTTAGGAGAATTTGGTTTTTTGTTATAGTTTAGGACAATATTATTATAGCTATTATCATCATCATCATAGCATATAATTTTAACATCAACCTCATTATCATCTCGTTTTTTTATTAAATAGCAAATATCTCCTAATTGCCATTGAAATACTTTTGTTAATCCATCAACTCTTTTAGGAGTAGCAGACAATCCAAGAGTATATTTAAAGTTTGTTTTAAGTAATGCTTTTGAGAATGTTTCAGCTCCAAGATGATGACATTCATCATAAATAACAAACCCAAAGGTTGAGAAAATATCTTCATCATAATCAATCATAGATATACTTTGAAGCATACCAATTACAATATCATAATTTTCAATATAGATTTTATTACTTTGTATTCTACCAATTTTTGCATCTGGTAAAAACTGTTTAATTCTTTCTTTCCATTGATTAACTAAGAATTCTTTATGCACAACAACTAATGCCTTCAGACCCAATTTAGCAATTAGATATAGGGCAATAACAGTTTTTCCATATCCACATGGAACAGATATAATACCTCCACCAATATTTTCGGCTGTTTCCATAAATTTATCAACTATTGGACCTTGTTTTGGTTTAAGACTATGAATAAATTCAATATCTATAGAATCGCCGTTTTGTATTTTATTAATTTTAGGTTTTCCAAAATGTTTGATTCCATAATATCTAGGTAGGTAAAGTTTTCTTTGACTTTCACAATACACAGGAAATGGATTTGGTTTTGCTCCATAATTTTGATTTACAAATGCTTGAACTGTTAAATCTTTTCTAATTTGTTGTATTTCAGAAGAAGATAATTCTTCTTTTAGAACAGTATATCCTCTTTTTCCTAATGTTGTATTTAGGTTCATAATTATAATATCATAATTATTTATTAAAATCATTCAATTTTTATATTTTATTTTTTTAAATCAAAAATATTATCTAAATATAATTTATAAATGTCTGATTTTGGAAAAAGTGTAAAGCAATTAAATCAATCATATGAAAGCATTATTAAGAAAAATGCAAATGTAAGAATAGGAGTTGTAGGATTATTATTGTTATATACTATTTTAGTAGTGCCATTACTTTCACATGATCAACTGTCATTTTTGGAAAACAATGTTGTTAGAATTGTTGCAATTATTTTAATTTCTTTAGTATGTCTTGTTGATCCAGTAATTTCACTTGTATTAGCTATTTGCTTTGTTGTTACTCTTAATAGAGTAAATAGATTAAGATCTGGTGGAGAGGATTCTGAAGAAGTTCCAGATGTTAATCTTAATTTATTAAGAAATAATGCAAATGTAAATTCAAATGTTAATATTGATAGCAATCTTTACAACAACATTAATTCTAATGCCAATGCTAATGCCAATGTTAATGCTAATGCCAATGCCAATGCTAATGCCAATGCTAATGATGGTTTATTAAATGATACCGATATGGATATTAATAATAATGTAGTTAACAATAATATATTAGCAAACAATGTAGCCGCAAACAATGTAGCCGCAAACAATGTAGCCGTAAACAATGTAGCCGCAAACAATGTAGCCGCAAACAATGTAGCCGTAAACAATGTAGCCGTAAACAATGTAGCCGTAAACAATGTAGCCGCAAACAATGTAGCCGCAAACAATGTAGCCGCAAACAATGTAGCCGCAACAAACAATCTTGTAGTTAATAATCAATTATTGAATAATTCAAGCGTTGTTAATAGTGTTAATCCAAATAATTTAGATTATTTAAATGATAACATGAATGTATTAAGTAATGCTGATAATTCTGCTGCAAATACTGTAGGAACAAATAATCGAGACTCTAGAAGATTTGGTGATGTATCAGGTTATGATAGTATTGGTGATATTCATGATCTAGGAAAACATTTACTTATGAATGGAACAAATGGTTATAATTTAGAAAAAAGAAATAATTTAACAGGAAACTTTAACGGTTCAGTTAGACCTAATAATAACGCTTCAATCTCTGGAGCTGAAGTTCCACCACCATCCCAGAATAATAGTAATAGAAATAATAGAAATAATAGAAATAATAGAGAAAATATGTTAGGTAATAATGTATCAGGATATAATGGAAATAATCTTATTAAAAAAAATCCATTTCCAGGAAATAATGTAAATTTTCAGGTTGAACCACAAAAAGCAGAGCTTAATGTTTCTGGATATAATAAAACGGAGTATGAACAATTAACTGTAAATAATACAACTAATAATAATATAGTAGAAAAATTGACTGTTGAAGAACCTTTCGCAAATTCACATGAACATTTTCAAAACAACAATTCACAACTTAATCAATTAAATAATTTGATACAATTTAATGGTGTTAATTCAAATAATCGAGAAGAAAATCTAAACAATGTATTAAACAATGTTCCCCAACAACTAGTTCTTGAGGACAATAAAGTAAAAATTAATAATATTATAAACAACAATGTTGAGAATGTTGAAGAATTACCACAAAGTATATTATTCACTTCACCAAAACAACTCCAAGACGCACAAGATAGAAGTGTATATTGTGAAGGAACTAAAAATAATGGTCCGATTGTAAGTGCTAATGACTCTCATAGTGCACAAGGTTACAATCTTCCTGGAAACATTAATGGTTTCAATCAATATGGTGCTCAAGCTATAAATTACTTATGTGTATCAGACAAATGCTAATAAATTATGATTTCTTCCCGGTTTTTGTTCCGGATTTTCCACAATCAGGATCCTTCCATTTTTCGATTACACCTTCATTAATAACAAGATTTCCTGCCAATAATTTAAGAAAGTTTTGAAAGTAAAAGTGTTTATATAAATATTTTACCATAATAAATGCTTGTATGAATAATATTATAACAATAATTATCAAAACATATCTTTTTATTGTTAATAATAATTCTTCATTTAATCCAGCATCTTCAGTATCAATGGATGTAGATGATGTAGAAACCTGATATGTAACAGGTTTAATTTCATTATTTTTAATACATTTTAAATATTTATTATCGCTTGTGTATATTTTTCTATCACTCTTTTTAATATCATCATTAATTACAACATAAAACACTGTTCTTTTATTCAATCTTTGTATAGGTCTTGAGTTATTGCCAATATAATTTTTAAGAGTTTCTAAATTAGCTACTCCCATAGAACCAATATCTTCATATATAAACCATTTCATATTTTCAGTGCAAGGTGGATAATGTAATGATCCATCATATGTAAAATATGATTTATTTGCAGTAGGTGTTATCATATTAGCACCCCAATCTTTAGAAACATTAATTTGTTTTTCAAATTTAACAGTTTCAGCAGGAATATCATTAATTATCTGATTTATAAAAGTTTCTATTTTTCCAAAACTAGGTCCTTTATCAATAAGTCTACTAAGAACAATACCATTTAACGATGAATTTGAAGTATTTGACAGTTTATGTATTAAACAAATTTCAGCTTCAGCTTTAGAACCATCTATTGTATGTATACTAGGAACATGTATAGTAATACTTGACAATTCAAAAGGTGTATTATCATAAATAAAATATGACCCGTTTGATACATTAATTTCAATTAAATTATTTGTATTTTTAATAAAACAATTACTGTTTTTATAGACTAAATCAAAACTACAAAGAGTTTTACATTCTTGAACTAAATCTGTGTCTATATTTATAGGGGATTGTTTATCAGAAGAACATTTTGGGTAGTTATTTGACCAAATATAACTTTCTTGAAATGACCAATCTTCCATTTACTTATAATATACATTTTTTTTTTATAATACATTATTAATGAAAATAGTATTAATTATTATATTTTTATTTATATTATACGTATTGAATTATTATAATAAAAAGGAGTCAAAAAAGGAAGATTTTAATATTTATTGCAACGAAGAAAATAATGAAAAATATGATTTCTTTTCAAAGAAGACTATAATTAATAAACATTTAAACAAAATTAATACAGACAAATTACCAAAATTTATTTATAATTCTGAATCAATGATACCATATAATTACTCAAACAAACTAGATAATAATATTGTTTATAGTATGAATGAAAAAAAAAAAAATCGAATACATAGATTGGAAAGATTAAATTATGGAGGTATTATGCCAATTAATTCAAAAATACTACTTAATAATTTTAATAATAATTTAGATCAATTTTTAGTTGACAATGAAACCCCAGTAAAATATCGATACAACACATGTAACAAAATACATAATTATGAAGGTGTTGTATGTAGTATTAAAAATGTTAAGATAAATTTATTAGGAAGATATAAGAAATATAAATTACATATTAATTGGGACTTGCCAGTTAATTGTATAGATATAAATGAGCTTTATTTATTTTATAAAAGAGAAAAAAACAGTAATAAAGACTATAAAATGATAAAGATAGATTATAATAATAAATCAGAAGAACATATATATGATTTTGGAAAATTGTTTATTTATAAAGATTTTTCAAATATTAAATATAATTTTTTCTTTAAGAAACCAACAAACTATAATTGTTTCATTCATTTAAAATATGGTTCAAAAGAAAGCTATTCTAATATTTTTATTTAATTTTTATTTAATTTGTATTTAATTTTAAAATTGATTTATTTCAATTATCTCATAAATATATAAAGTAATCATGCCTAAAAAGTGGTTAGATTGTAAAGAAGATGTTAATGACCAAGAAGAAGAACTAACTGAAGAAAAAGATGTGACAATAGTTGATAATAATATTTATTTCTTTACTGATGTATCTCCAAAATCAATTAAAGAACTATTAGTTCATATTAAAGAACTAACAAAGAAAAATCAAATTTTAGCTATAACTTTGGACATTGACCCTCCTCCTATAAATATTTATATAAATAGTGAAGGTGGATGTTTGTATTCCGCCCTATCAATAATTGATATTATTTCATTAAATAAAGTGAAAATAAACACTATTATTAGTGGTGTTTGTATGAGTGCAGCAACGCTAATCTTATTGAGTGGTCATACTAGATCTATGATGCCAAATAGTTATATGTTGATTCATAATATTTCTAGTGGATTTTGGGGTAAAATGCATGAATTTGAAGATGAAATGAAAAATCTCAGCGAATTGACAAAGAAATTGAAGGAAATTTATAAAAAAAATAGTATTATAACAAAGACTCAATTAGATAAGATTCTTAAAACCGATGTTCTTATACCAGCAAATGATTGTTTGAAATATGGTCTAATCGATGAAATTAAAAATGAATAAAAACTTTTATTATAATAAATTAAAGTTAATAAAGTTAATAAAGTTAAAGATAATCCTTATTTGGATAAATTATTATTTATTAAAAATGCATTATCTTTATTGTTTAATTCAAATTCTCCTACTTGAATCATATCATTATATACTTTATTATATTCTTCTTTATCATCATTTTTTAATTTATCTAAAGATAAAAGCTGTTTAAAACTTTCATCAAAATAACAATCTTTACTTATTTCATCCATAATTTTTTGATTTTTAGTTAATTCTTTCATCAGATTTCTATCATCATCATAATTTACAACAGACACCTTTCTTCTTAAAGGATATAATAATCTAGAAACTAATTTTGATCCATAATTGTCAATTATCTCATTTATTAAAATATTATTCTCATTAACCAAACGATTCAAACAATATTCTGTCAAAATATTACTTGTTTCAAAATTATCTTGTCTATAAATTACACTATGTCCTAAATACAAATTTGACATTAATTGAGCCATAGATCCTGAAATATATTGGTTTTGTTTTATTTCTCCACCTTTTAATGCAACGAAATTAGCTAAACATGCAAATACTCTAGTTTGATAGAATAAACTAGATTTAATATTTTTATTCATTGCAAAATCAAAGCAATTAAAATATGATGTGATTGAATGCTTTATAATTGATTTAAAATTTTTTTTGAAATCTACAAAGTTATCATTAATTAACGACTCAAATAATGGGAAAATTAATGGATGTGATTTATTTAATCCCTGTCCAAATATAATAAGATTTTTTGTTAATGTATTACTACCTTCAACAGTTATGCCTATAGGAGCACTCCTATAAAACTTCTCAAGAAAGTTGTTTTTACCTAAACATATCGAACTACCTGCATGAATATCCATCGCCTCATTCAAAACAGTTCTTGCCCTCTCGGTAGTTTGTTCTTTCATAATTGCTGAAATAACTGCTGGTTTTTCTCCAGAATCTAATAATTGATTAGTCAAGATTATACTTGAATCAATTAACCAAGTATTATAAATCATATTACATAATTTTTTTTGGACTCCCTCCATCTTTATTAATGGAATATTAAATTGCTTTCTATGTTTAGCATAGTTAAAAATACCAACACTTGCAATTTTTGAGGATGCGTTTGCTGTTGCAGGTAAACAAATACCCCTTCCTTCAGCTAAACATTCCATCAACATTTTCCAACCATTACCTACATTCTCTTCACCCCCAATTACTTGCTCAATTGGGATTTCAAGGGATCCTTTAAGTGTTCCATTTGGAAACCCTGCATTAAGAGGATTATGGTGACTATTTTGAATTAAACCAGAATGATCTTTTTCTAATAATGCTACAGTTATACCTACTTCACCTATTGTTAGTAAATTATCTGGATCCTCCAAATTAAATGCTAATCCAATTAAGTTTGATACAGGTGCCAAAGTAATATATCTTTTATTTATTTCAACATTAATAAATAATCTACCATTTTTTTTTACTAAAACCCCTTTATCAATATTTGAACCTACAGCATCAGAACCATTATTAGGACCTGTCAATCCAAAGCATGGAATATAGTCACCATTTGCTAATTTTGGCAAATATTTATTTTTTTGTGTTTTAGTGCCATATTTTTGCAATAATTCAGACGGTCCTAAAGAATTTGGTACCATTACAGAAACGCCTAATGCTGGATTTTTACTAGAAATTTTTGTTAAAATAGATGACAATCCATTTATAGAACATTTTAAACCATTATATTCCTTTTTAATAATAAAAGATAAAAACTTATTTTTACCTAAATAATCAAATACCTCTTCATAATTTTCACTTGGGTAGATTGTTTCTTGATTGCCATATTTTTTCAATAAATTATTTACATCATTGTTTAAAAAATCTAATTCTTTAGAACTAATATAATTTTTATATTTAGGATATTTTACTATTCCTTTAAACATATCTCTATCAATAGAAGTTGTTCCAGACTTTAAAGCTATTAACTCTGTATTAGAGATTTTAGGTATTATATTTTTTATTCTTTTATAAGCGTATCGATACATAAATATATTATTACATTTTTTAATTCTTATGTAAAAAAAAATGTATTTTTATATTTTTATATTTTTAAATATAAATGACAAATTTTGATTTTATATTAAATATAGATAATTCAAAAAGAGTATCAAATATTAATACAGAATTATGTTATGATAACCGTTATATATCATATTTTAGGGTTTTATCATTAGAAGAGCCACTAAATATTATTAAAAAAGAATTATTAAAAAAAATAATAGAAAAACAAATTATATATAAAAATAGTGAATATTTAGAGCAAATAAATAATTGTTTAGATTATAGTTTAAATAATTTGAAAAACTTGAATGAAAATATTATTTATTCAAATAAAGAAAATGATGAAATTGACAAAGTAATTGAATTTATAATTATTGAAAATGAAAAATCAGATAAACTTATTGAAAGTAAAATTAGTAAATTTAATAATCAAAATAAGGATGCTAAATCTCTAGAAGAAAATATAAATACAACGAATTTAAATGAAAATAATATTCACAATAGTGAAAATAATTATAGTTTTTTTGATAAATTATATTCAATTGTTATTAAAATAAAAAATGCACTCCAATCAGGATTTAAGATTTCATATAAATATATGTCAACACATTATAATAATTTTATAAATAATATTAGAAATAATAACACTTCTTAATAATATTTTTTTTCAAACATTGAATTGTCAATTATAATATTTTCAGTGTCTTTATTTTGTATAATAAAAGAATCAATTGTATAGTAATAATTATTTTTACTAGAATCATAAACCTTAATGTCATTAATATTCAATATAGTATTTAATTTTTCTAAAATATTAATAACTTTTAATTGATTTGAACCTGCTTGTTTTGAATCAAATGTAATACTAAATGTATTTTGATTTACTATTATATTTTTAATTCTTTTTTCGTCAATATCTAATTTTGAAGCTAATATATTTCGGATTTGTTCTTTTAATTTTTCTTTTGGATATTCTTTCAAATAATTATTGTTTTTTCTATAATTTAATAGTATAGTTTTGGGATCATCCATTAAATCACTGTCACTATAGAATAAATCTTCGTTTAATATATATTCTTTATTAGGAACAACGTATCCATTACTTACACTAAAAAAATTATTAGAATCATTCCAAATACTTGCTGTATTCTTTTTATTTATATTATTCCAAACCATTTTATATGAATTTTTTATTTCACGTGCATAATCTAATGAAATACAATGAATTAAATTATCATTTGACGGCTCTTCATTATTTTGAACTACTATATCACCTAAACAAAAATAATTTTTAGGCGGTGTAGGTTTCCAAAAACTATATTTTGTAGATTCATCACCGCTACCATCAATAGTTAAATTTAGTAAACTTGTTTTGCCATAATTTATTGGAGATTTTGTGCATGATTTATGAACTACAAGAGATTTAACTTTATTATTTGGATCTGAATTATTATTTAAACATAAATATCCTATAACATTAAAATTTTGTTGAGGAATAGGTTTCCATATAAAAAATTCATTTTTTGTTTTTGAATCAATATAATTTGCAATTTTAGTATATTTTTTAGTAAATTTTACATAAAGTTTTTTCTCTACAATACATTTACTCTCGTCTAATGTGTATAAGTTTTTCAAAGTCTCTATATTGTCTATATTATTCAAATTATTTACAACAAAACTATCTGAATTAGTTATATTCCATAGTTCATAACCTTCATCAGACTCATTAATTTTATCAACACATATATTTTTTGATATATTAGTTTTATTAGTAAATTCTTTTGGTACACATCTAAGAGAAAATTTTGATGGATAATCAATTGATACTATAATTCCTAAAGCTCTATAATCTGTATTTGCAATAGGTTTCCAAAAAGCATAATTATTTCTGGTTATCGAAATAATTTCATATTTTTGAGGTTTATCATTAGAAGAACTATTATTTTCATTTTTTACTAAAGTTGCCAAAAAAGATGGTGGTGTAGAAGATTTTGTTGCATAATAACATATTGGAGAATAGTCATCGATTTGCGAAGGACACCATATTGTAAATTTATTTGTTTTTAATATTTTATTAAATATGTTTGTTTTCTTTATAAATAAGTTATTTGAATCTTTACTAATACTAGATGAGAAATGTTCTATTTTTTTTAAATTAGTATATTGAAAATACACTATTAAAACAATTAATAACGCAAAGAAAATTAAAATACAAGCAAATTTATCTATCATTATAAATATTGGATATTTTTTTTTATATAATTTTTATACATATGGAATATATCTTGGTTTATTAAATTTATAAATCTTAACATTAAATGAACCATTATAAGATGGAATACTTACATTATTTCCATCACTTAATTCTTCACATCCCATCTCATCGGTGCAATCTCTTGAGTTAACAGAAATTGGAATTTTTACTGGATTAAGTTTATCTGTTTCTGTATAATATAAAAATTTATTACTACCCCTATAAGTAGGTTTTCCATAAAGTGGTAATACATTATTATCAGTATTATTACCAGGGGCTTTAGCATCATCTGTAATTTCATTCTTATATAAAATACCAATTTGTTGAAAATCACCACCACTACCTCTAGTTTCTATATTAATAGGCAATCCTCTATTATTTTGCCTTTGATTAACTATTGGTCTTTGTCTTGTATTAATATTTAATCTGTGTTGTAAACTATCTACTTCATTCTCTAAGTGATAATTACGTTTTAAAGGTGGAGTTAAAGGATCATTTATAACATTAATATTATATGAATCTTCTTCTGGGGACATTATCAATGTATTTGATGACTGGTCTTGATTTAATTGAATTTCTTGATTATTTTGTTTATTTTGAATTAAATTTACCTTGTCATATAATTTTCTATAATTATCTTTATTTATTACATAAATAATAATTAAAAAAATAACAATAATACCAATAGCATTGGTGTTATTAATACAAATAACACCAGGAGGGCATGTATTATTTAAAATCATATAATATATATTATATAATAAAATAATATAAATTAAATTAAATTTAAACATATTTAAACACCTTTAATGCATCTTAATATATTTGTTTTGCAAATTTTTTTAAAATACTCACCAAACAAATAAGTTATGTTTGATTCCGGAGGTTCATCAATATCTGCCAATTCTTCTGGATATAATTCTAAAAATAAATTTATACTTTAGAATCTGGATTAATAGTGGCATTAAAATAAATTAATTTCTAACCAATATATTTAGGATTTCTTTAACAAGTGCATTAATTGTAAAAATCTTTTGTTGAATTATTTCAGTTGGGATAGAATATCCATTTTCTTTTAAAATATTTTTTACAATATTCATTTGTGTAAATCCAGTATTAAGTTCTCTTCCTTTATGATAACCATCTTCTAAATATTCTTGTAACATCATTTCATAAAGACGCGATATCTCATTTTTTTTTTCTGTTGATAATCCTCTTTCTTTATATCCATGTATTTTTGAAAGTAACTTCTCTATTATATCAACCATATTCTCTGTTATAAATGAAGTATTTGATTCTGTAATACCAAAACCAGCAAGAATACTAATTATATAATCTCTTGATAAATTTAATTTATTATTTCTTGGTGAACTAACAACACTAGAAAGGTCACCATATCCAATACTACTTGGGTGAGGTGTAGGGCTATCTTGTTTATCTTGTTCTCTCAATAATCCAAATATATGTGTATTTATACTCGTATCTGGATTATTATTTATTGAATTATTTCTTGCTCTTGAATTATTTCTTGCTCTTGAATTATTTCTTGCTGTTGCTGATGCTGTTGCTGTTGCTGATGCTGTTGCATCAAAATATACTTTATCTAATTTATCTATTTTTATTGTTACATTCTTTTTTAATTTTGTTCTTTTATCTATATCTACAATCATATCTTTTTCAATAATTAATTGTATTAATTCTTTTATTGGGATATATAAATCACTAATATATCCATAAAATTTTTTTAAAATATTTAACAATGTTTGTTTCAATTCTAAAAATTTTTCAGAATATTTATCATTAAAATCTTCTTCTTTTATATTTACATATTCTTTAAGTGTTATTATTTCTGGATTTCCTTTTGCTTTTTTTATAAATGTTTCAAAATTGTTATTTGCAAATCTTGGAGCTTTAATTATAGCATCAAAATTTGCAGTATCTAATGAACTGTAAAACATTGCAATATGTATGAACAAATTAATAAAATAGAATAAAGGATAATATATATTTTGGAGTTCTGTTGCTTTTTCTATATTATTAAGCAAGTATTTCTCATTAAAAAATCTACTTATTATCAAACATCGATGTAATAATCCAATATATGGATACGAATTATTAAATTTAGTAAAAACTTTTTTAAACCTTTCTATATTTGACATAGGATCTATTATAGATGAACTTCCTTCTTTGATTGGAATACTATCAAACCCTAATATTTTAATTTTATTTAAAATTGGTAAATTATGTATACCATCGTGTTTATAAATAAAATATTCTAAATTATTTCTTAACCAAGCATGCCATACATAATTATCTCTAAAATGTTGTTCAGCATGAGAATGACTGTTTATTGCTCTATCATGAATAGCTTCACTAATAGTATTATTACCAGATATACAATTAATCCAACCTTCTATAGGTGCACTACCACTATGAGTTAAAATTCTTAAAGATGGTTCTTTTTTTAATAATATTTTTCGATAATTTTCAATAATACCATTTAGTAATTCTTGTGTTTTATTACATATTTCTGATTTATTATAACATAATTTTAAATCCATATAAATATAAAAATAAATTAAATTAAATTAAATTAGTTAATTATGGTTTATAATTAATGAGTTCTTATATTTTTTTGATTTTTTACCAGTTGCTTTCTTGACTTTCTTGACTTGATCTAATGAATCTTCTAAAGATTTTGCTCTTAAAACACTCAACTCTGCTTTTGATATTTTAGGAAGAGAATCAATTGTATTGCCCAACCGATTATTATGTGTAATTGTTGTTTTTTTCTTTGGTATTATTCCTCTACAAGAACCATCAAAAATAATAACATACTCGTTTGGTTTAATTTGTCCTTTCAAATATATTATTTCAATTATTTCTTCTAATGTGTAAATATTACTATGTGTTTTTTTTAATTCTTTATTATATTTAAATATTTCATCAGATTTTTCTGGTATATCACCTCTATATTCGTATACTTCATTTAATTTCATTCCTAAATGTAATTTTGTGTCTTTTGTTAATTTCGAAATTATTTTATTATTTAATTGAATAAAATCAGCTGCATTTTCTTCATTTAATTCAAATATACCGAGAAGTCCTTCATTAACATCAGTTGTATCAAAATGGAATTGTGTATTTATAGGTTGATATTTATATCCATATTTAACAAAATTTACTATATTACTTGTTGTTAAATCTGTTGTATGATATTTAAAAATCGGATCAGAATCTTTAAAATCTTTTAAACGGGAATTTTTTAGGTGTTCCGATAATTTTAAGTAATCCATATTATTACTAGTTTTTATACAATAATGATTCCAATATATTTGAATCATTGTTTCTAATAATCGTAAATGTTCTATTTTATTTGCATTAATTAATCCTTGTAAAAAAATATTTCTATATTTAGAACTCAACAATTTGTTTATAAATGTAATAACTGAAAATAGTGATTTTCTTCCAACAGGTTGTGTTGAAATAATATTGAACATATTAGCATTATATCTATGTATTTGTGAACGATAAAATGTGCGTTGCGTTTGTTTATTTCTTATATTTGTAAATACTTTATTAAAATCTACTCTATTTCTTTTTTTATAATCTTCTATAGTGCACGCCGCACCATGACCTTGAATAAAAAATACACGAATATTTGTTTCTTTAGCAAAATTGTCATTTACAATAGTATGTGGTATAGTTTTAATTTTATTAAATTGTTTTTTTATAAAAATATGATCATTATCTGGAAATAATTCCTCATATATTTTTTCTGATAATTTGGAATCTATAAGTTTATCTGGATTGAAAATATATTCTAATAAATCCATTCTATGAGTAGATAATAATGTTTTCGCATCAAAGTTAGTTTTTAAAGATTTATTTACATAATTTATGTCGTAATTATTATTACACGATTCAAACACTTTTAAACTTTTATTATTATCAATAAAACTATTAAATTCTTTTTTAGTAAATGATGATTTTAAGTCATTAGTTATTTTAACAAGTTTATTTGTAGTGTATAATATATACTTTTTAATTTCTTCTATTGGTAATGATAGTAATAAATTAAATGTTGTTTGTTTACATTGTAATAAATCATCAAAACTAATTAATTTTAATTTTGCTATTATTTCATCTTTAAATATATTTTTTGATGTATAATTTACATGATCCAAAAAAACAAGATTATCTTCTAGTTGTAAATTATATTTAGTTTTTTTTGGTTTAATACCAAATACACTAAACATTGCTTTATACTCTAATTTTTGACCTAATAATATATCAATGGCTTTTACAAACCGATTTTCAATTTTACCATCTTGAACTTGATCCTGTGTTATAAATCCAGCTTGATTCATTTCAAATAGTTTACGATGAATTGGAAGAAATATTGCTTCCTCAAATTTTAAACTATCTGTAAATGAGAATAATAAATCTACATTTGTTTTTATTGTTGTTAATAAATGTGAATATTCGTATGGATATATTTCTTTGCTAGGAAATGCAACTAAATTATGTTTTTCTACAAAAATAGTATGATAAAATTCTTCTAATCCATAATGAGTCAACCATTCAAGTATAGAAATTTCTTTAATTTTTAATGCGGTGCTTCGGCGAACTGTATTAGCATATGTTAATTTTTTTTTTTTTTTTTTTTTTATATTACTCATTATAATTAATAAATAAATTAAGTAAAATAATAAATATTAAATTAAATAATAACTAAATAATATGTATAAATAGATTAAACTAGTTTAATCGAATTCAATTTATTATAATTCTCTTCAATATTTTTCAATTTCATTTTCAATTGCTTTATTTCCTTTTCAGATTCTTTTACTTTATCAAGATTTATTAATGATTTTGATAAATATTTTTCATTATATTTTATCTTATATTCTTGTAATTTAACAATTAATTTTTTAATAGGATAGTCAATAATTACTACTCTTATATTTTCACTAAAAACACTATCATCAACATTATTACCATAACCATTCGTATTATTTTCGACTAATGTCTTCCTTGCAAACCATCTATGATGCCCATCTAAAATAAATTTATCATTTGAAATAACTAATGGCTTACATTTTTCGTTTTCTAAAAATTTTCTTGATATATTAATAATCTTATTTTTTTTTATTTTTGACATTGTAGGTTTTAATTCATATAAATTTATTGATCTTTTTGAAACATTAACACTATCATTTTGCTTAGCCTTTTCTATAAATTGATTGATTAATTCTTCACTAATAATACTATCAATCTCAGGAATATTATTTGTCTTGATTTCATTATTTACTTTTTTTACTTTTTTAGAATTATTTTTTTTTATATTAGTTTTAATTTTACTACCAGTATTTTTAGTTTTATTATTAGAATTTTTATTAAATGTGTTATTAAATTTTTTTATATTATTTGTAACCATTTTATGTAAATGTTTTAATTTAATATCTTCTTCCTCCGTAATTTCTTTATCTATCATATTATTCATTGTTTTTACTAATTTATGTTCTGTTATAGGTTTTTCTATCTTTGAAAATGCATCAAAATTTTCAATTAAATGAAAGTTTTTATATATACCATAAATAATTGTTAGTATATAAGCTAAGAAAATTGCATTTTTATCTTCCATCAAATTTCTTAAAAATAGAAATAAGAATATAAGTATTAAGATATTCAAAATATTTTTATAGAAAAGATTGACCATTACAAAGATAAATATTAAAAATAATATTCCATAATTATTTAATAAATACATTAATATAATATTACAAAAATTTATTACTCACAAAACTATAATTAATGAATAATAGCTAAAATAATTATAAAAATATAAAAAATTACACATTCATATTGATACCATAAAACATTGATGCACCAATAACAGATTTTGCAAAAAGTATAATAAAGGTAGTGTATGGAGCTAATTTTTCTCTTCCAGATAATAAAGAAGTAAATATGGTTCCTATTTTAGGAATTGAAATTAATGCTACAACAACTGCTACAATAAGAGGTTGTTTTAACATATTAACAATATTAGTAATCATGTTATTATCAACTGAGCTATTTAATGTTTCTTCCATTCTTCTATTATTTGATTCTTGAGTAACAGCAACATTTTGTTCATCCATTAATTTTTGTTGTTGTTCCAAGAGTTTCTGTTGTTCATTCATTTCTGCATTAAGTTCTTGAGTATTTTGTTGTGGCATTTCAACCGACATATTGACATTTTCTTTATTACTGTTATCAATTTCACTTAATATTTCTGAAACAATTTGATTTTCTTTTTCTTCATAAGCATTTGAATTATCTTCTTTTTTTAAATTTGGAAGTTCTGAAATAGGTGTAGATTTATTCATTTATACTTTAAAACTATAAAATGTAATTAAAAAAAAAACGAACTACTTTTTATTTATTATGTGAACATCTATTATTGCATGTTATACATTTATTGTTAAACTTTTGTATAATACCATCACCTATAATAATTGAACATCTGTTATTTAAAATATTAAAAAAAAGATATGACATTATTATACCTAGAATAATTCCACAAATTTTACTAATCATATACTATTTATTAATATTATTTTCTTCGACAAGACACTTCTTTTGAATTATGATTATAACATTTTGAATCAAATTTTTTTATATATTTACTTTTTTTACTACCTTTATAAATAATATTAGGTGTTTCCAAAAATAAATAACTAATAAAAATACCTATAATTAAAGTCCCTAAAAAATAATATTCAAGTTGTTTATTCATGTATATAATATACCTTTATAAAATATTTCATCATCGTTAATATATTGGTCTTCATCTAAATCTAAATCTAAATCAATTACTATATCTTCAGTGTTTGTCCTAAAATTCACATTATTCCAATTACTAAAAACAAAATTTTGTATATACAATCTTAAATCTAAAATTTCATAATTCAATTTATTATTATAATTATTATAATTATTACATAAATTTCTATCCATATCTATATCTATTAGTTATATAAAAATAAACTAATTTTTACCGAATACTTTAAGAAGGTTTTTTATTTTTATATTCTTTATTTAATAAATATTTTTCTTCATCTGTTAATTTGAGATGTATCATTTTAACATTCGGATCTTTAACTTTTTTCTTTAAATCTTTTTCTAGTTTTAAAATATCAGCAGGATTCATTTCATTATTTGCTTGATTATTTGCTTGATTATTTGCTTGATTATTTGCTTGATTATTTGCTTGATTATTACGATTTGCAGTTGAAGCTATTAATTGTGTTGATGTTTCTAAATTTGAAAAAATAGATGCATCTTCTATTTTATCTTTCTCTATTTCTTCTTGTGATGATGGTTTATTAAAAGTATATGATCCATCAGAGTCATAATCTGGTTCACTATCACTTTCATCTTCAAATTCAGGAATAATATCATTAATATCACTTGGTAGTTTTAATTCAGATATCTTTAATTCTCCACTGCTATTATCTTCTAATTTTAATAATAAATCTGGTCTGTTTTCATTTTCAAATGGTAACTCAGAAATTTCTATTTTTTGTTCAGGGTTTTCGCCACTTTTAAATTCTTTTAGATCAAATCCTATTTCATCTTCTTGATCAATATTAATTTTTGGAACATTTTGCACTTCTTCAATAACATCATTTTTTTTTTCAATAAAATTAGGTAAATCTAGTATTGGAATTTCTTGTTGTTCTTCTTCAATAAATTTAGTATTTATACCTTTTGCTTTTTTATCTTTCTCTTTCTTTTCCTTTTTCTTTATTTTTATTTTTTTAAGTTTCTTTTTCTTTACGTCATTATCTGGTATCGTTTCTATTGCGAAATCTATTTTATTTTTTTCATTTAATAATCTGATTTTCTGTTGGATTGCAATAATCTTCAAATTACTTTCGACATATCTTTTTAAAAAGAATTGATACTTTTCGTAATCTTCTTTATTTGAATATATATTTTCATGAATTTTATTTTGATTTATTTTAGTTTCTAGCAATTCTTCTAAAACTTCAATATCAATATTATATTGTTTTTTATTATAATTATTAATATCTTCTAGTAATTCTCTTTCCTTCAATTTATCTAATAGTTGGTTTTTTACTTTATCAAATTCTTCTGAAGAACTTGTTTTTCCATCTAATAAAGTATTTCTTAAATATCTCAATTGAGTTTCATAATTGTTAATAGAAGTATTTACAGCTGATAGTTTAGTATCAACATTAAAATATTTGGGACAATTAATTTTTTGATTATCTTTTTCGTTATCAGAAATCTTTGCTTCTTTTATAAAATTTCCTTCATCATCTACATAATAATCAAATTTATTATTGTATTTCTTTTTCTTTTTTTCATTAAAATATTTTTCAATCATATTTAGATATTGTTTATATTTAGGTGACTTATAATTTTCTATATATAGATTTGTTATACTATCAAGATTCTCTTGCAAATCTCCTAAATTCTTTGTTAAATCAATTTCTAAATTATTCATTATTATAAATATATATATTATTTTTGCACACATAAACTTTCATAAATAAATATCTCAATTATTATTAATGGATAATCTTAATTCAAGATGTAATAGTGCTACTGAAGAATATAAAATAAAATATGATAAACTATTATCATTAGTAAATGGTTATGAAATAGCAAATGATACTCAGAATGAAAGTATGAAATCATTAGCAGACATCATAAGTAATACTAAAGAGTTAATTAGTGAGTCTGAATTTGAAACACTAAAAAAAGAACAGAAAAACATAATGTCCGATTTTGCAAAACTTGAAGAAATGAAAAATGACCCGTATTCGGGTGATTCTATAGATTTTACAAGCGTTAAAGAGGAAGAAGTATCAAAACAAAAAAATAAAGAAAAACCAAAAAGATTTATGGAGGAAACAATCGAAGAAGAGGAAGAAGTATCAAAACAAAAAAATAAAGAAAGACCAAAAAGATTTATGGAGGAAACAATCGAAGAAGAGGAAGAAGTATCAAAACAAAAAAATAAAGAAAAACCAAAAAGATTTATGGAGGAAACAATCGATGACGAACACTATAAAAAGAAAAATGTAAGTAATGAAGGATATAATTCTAACTCTTTAGAAAATAATATTCAAAATAATTTCTCACTAGACAGCTTAAACAATATAAAAAATAAATCAAATAATAAAAATAGACTAGATAATAGAAATCTAAATCAACCCCGAGATAATAGAAATCTAAATCAACCTCGAGATAATAGAAATCTAAATCAACCCCGAGATAATAGAAATCTAAATCAACCTCGATATAATAGAAATATAAATTTAGAAAAATTGAATAATAATAATATAGATAATATTTCTAGAAATATTGATGTTAATAAATTAATAAGAGACAATAATAGTAATATTTTAAAAAATTATTATAATGATAAAAAAAATAATTATGATGTTTATTCTAATTTTCAAGAAGGAAACCTGCAACAACAAATGCCAACAATTCAAATTGTAAATGTGCAAGAGGCCCCAAAAGATAAGAAATCAAAAAGTAATAAAAAATCTAACTTAAAAGACAATGTAGATAATTTATTAGAAAAAAGTGTAAATGATTTTGATTTTGAAAACCCAATACGTAAACAATATAATCTTAAACAAAACTTAGAAAACTTGTTAGAAAAGAGCACTAATGAAATAACAAGATCATATAATTCTGTTAATAAAAATAAAAATATAAACTCAAGGATTAAAAGTAGAAAGAATGTAACACCTTATAAAAAAACAAAGAAAAGTAAAACAAAAATTAATCATTTTAAAGATTTTATGAATGATTATACTGAAAATATAATAGTTCATGATAATTTTAAAAAAACAAAGCCTGTAAGATCAAAAAAAAAATGTAAAAATTCAAATTTTATTTCAAAATTTGAAAATAAAACCAAAAACCACAATATATTTAAATAATTTTAGAATTAACATAATATATTCAAAAAATAAAATATCCATAGAATCTGATATGATATAATCTAAATTATTTTTATTGCAATCACTATTTATTAATTAATGATTTACATTGAAACGTATTTATTATTTCATTTTTCAATTTAATATCGACTATCCTCCATATTCACTTATAGTATAATATTATGAAACAAATAAATACCATAATGATTGAAGTATTGAAAAAATATAAGTATTTTGGTGAACTAACAAAGCAAAAGTATTTTGTAAAATTAAGCGTTTTTGAGTTATCATTATTTTTTTTTTTTAATTCGTCACAACCTAAATCATTAAGTAATATTAAAATTAATATTATTACTAATGGTATTAACTTAACAAAGTTTTTTTTATTTTTAAAATATAATACTAATAACAACAATACTATTCCAATAACATCTGTGAAATGATCTAAAAAATCTCCAAGATTACTAACAATATTATATTTTCTTGCCATATTACCATCTGCACAATCAAAGTAATAGTTTATTATATAAAATATTACAGCTAATATCCTATAATCTTTATAAAACATTAACATTGATATTATCATAAATAAGAATGATAATCCTGTTAGCATATTTGGGGTAAATCCAAATTTATAGAAATATGGATTCAAGAAATCTGCAACTTGGTAAATTTGATCTTCTAATATTTTTTTAGTCATTATAATTTAGTTAATATTTTTATTTTGTTTGCTTTTATTATATGGAACCTATATTTAATTCACTTTTTGATAATGATAACGAGTTTAATTCTTCAAATGCAGAAGAATTTTATCCAATAGATAAAGTTGACGATACCCAGATAACTTCCACAATACTTCTAACATTTGATGAACAAAAACTTCATGCAGATGAAGTATTAAGTCAAAGAAATTTTGGCGATTCAAAAGACTATAGACTTGGACCAAGACCATGTAGCACAAGACACGCAAGTTCAGATAAATTTTGTGAATATCCTGGCCTACCAGAAGTCTATGAAGAAAAAAAGGATAAATGTAGAAAAACTTTTATGCCTAATACTTCTATTGGAGATCGTTCGCAATATTTAAGAAATATAGATTTAGAGCATAAAATCTTACAAATGGATTTTAATGATTCAAAATGTGATAATAAAAAATCAAAAGAAGATATGTGTAGTGAAAATGACCCAAATTGCTCTTTAAGTTGTGAAAATAATATATTGAGAAAAGATAGATTATCAGTGAAAAGAAGTCAAGGAAATCCGATTGAAAACAATAGACTTTATTGTAATGCAATGAATCAAAGTTTTAATCAAATAAAAAATGATTTTTTGACGTTTAGACCTACTAAAAGAAAGAATACTATTAATTGGTAAATAAATATCTAAGTAAATAAATTTAATTAAGCCAATTATTTTGTTGTCTTTTTCTTCGAATTAGAAGCCTTTTTCTTATAATCATCATATTCTTTAATTATCTCTTTACATTCATCTAATGTAAGATTATCATGGGATTTATTTAGACCTTTGAAATACTTTGAATATTTAAGTGATACATTTTTTCCATTACTTTGAATATATGCACCAAATTTACCGTTTTTTACACTAGTATTTTCTCCCAAATTAATTCCATTTGAAACTTTAGGTTCTCCATTTTCATTTTTCGCCCCCCCTCCTTGGCTTCTATTTATCAAGTCCTTAATAATTTTCCGTGTCAATTCGCTTTCTTTAATTTCACCCATATTAATATTTTTACTATCATATTTTAAATATACGCCATATTTTCCCTTTGCTACAATTACATCTTTCTTATTGATATCACAAAATTTGTATGGATATTTCAACAGTTCCAAGGCTTGTTTAAGTGTAACATTATCGATTTTAAGATCACCAAGAGGAGCAAATTTACTATTACTCATATTTTCAGTATTTTTTAGTTGAACAAGTGGACCATATTTGCCAATATATGTTACAATTTCAAATTTAGTTTTAGGATCAAATCCAAGTGATTTTTGGTATTTATCTTTATGAAGATCTCCATTTGATGTAATTTCCAAAATTATAGGATTAAAACAATCGTAAATTGATTTTACAACAGACACCCAATCTTTTGTTCCATTACTAACTGCATCAAGCTGTTTTTCTAGATTACATGTAAAATTGTAGTTTATAATGTTTTCAAAGTGAATATCAAGAAAATCATTGACTATTTTACCAATATCTGTAGGAACCAATTTTTGCTTTTCAGAATTCATTTTTACTTTATCATTAGTTTCTTCAATCTCAAAATCCTTCAACTGAAGAGTAACATATTCTTTGTCTATACCTTCAATATCTTTCTTTTCAACATACTTTCTATCTTGAACAACACTAACCATAGAAGAATAAGTACTAGGACGTCCAACACCAAGTTCTTCTAGCTTTTTAACTAAACTAGCTTCGGTGAATCTGCCATTTGGTGGTTTTGTAAATTTTTCAACACTATTAATTTCTTCAAGATTCATTGAATCACCATTCTTTATATTTAGTTTTGAAAGATCATTACTATTTTTACATTCTGAATCATCATCTTCATTATCATTAAATGGTTTATAGACTTTAAGAAATCCATCAAAAATTACCTTTTGGTTTTTACAATTAAAAGTGTGTTCTCCAATTTTTGAACTAATACACTGGTTTTCTATTTTTGCATCTGCCATTTGTGATGCCATTGTTCTTCTGTAAATTAGATTGTAGACCTTTATATCACATATTTCAAAATTCGGGTCATTTTCTTTTTGCAAATCTTTGACTTTTAAATTACATGGCCTAATTGCTTCGTGGGCTTCTTGTGAATTTTTAGATTTGTTTTTGAATTCATTTTTCTTATAATATTTTTCACCATATTCTTGTTTAATTTCTTTTTCCAAATACTCCATAATAATATCACTCAGTTTAATACTATCTGTTCTCATGTATGTAATATATCCATTTTCATAAAGTTTTTGAGCTATTTTCATTGTTTTTTTAGGGGAATATTTAAACTTATTACTAACTTCTTGTTGCAAACTACTTGTAATAAATGGAGCACTTGGACTTCTTTTCGAAGTAGTTTTCTTTATATTTGATACAACAAAATCATGATTAGCACACTCTTCTAAAAAGGCTTCTGTTTTTTCTTTTGAATAAATTTTCTTATCTAGTTCAAAATTTAGATTTGCTTTATTTACTTTAAAAGTTCCATTTGTTTTAAAGAAGTTGCTTGAACTAAATTGTTTGATTTCTTCTTCTCTCTCAAGTATAAGTTTATTTACTACACTTTGAACTCTTCCAGCAGATAGAGATATACCTTTAGTCATTGAACTTTGAATATTCTTCCATAAAAGAGGAGTCACTTTATATCCAATAAGGCGGTCAATAATTCTACGAGCTTGTTGAGCATAAAACATATTTAAATCAAGATCTTGAGGATTTTTTGCGGCGTCTTGAATTGCCTTTTTTGTAATTTCAGTAAAAAGCAATCTCTTTCTTTTAGATTTTGGTATTTTAAGAATTTCAGAAACATGCCAAGCAATACTTTCACCCTCGCGATCATAATCAGCTGCAAGCAATATACTATTACAAGTCTTATATATTCTTTTAAGATCACTAATAACATGTTCTTTATCAAAATTATTAACATATATTGGTGAAAAATCATCTTCGACATTAATAGATAGATTTTTACTATGAAGATCTCTTAAATGTCCATAAGTCGATTTAACTATATGACCTGGCCCGAGAAAATCTGCAACTTTATTGACTTTAGAAGGCGATTCAAGTAGAACTAAAATTGACATATTTTGATTTTGATAAATATAAATATTAAATAAGAAAATTTTAAATCAATTTTTAAAAATTATTTAGAGTAACTTTTTTTTTGATGTTATTTTCTTTTTCTTTTTTTTTTTTTTTTTTTTATTTATTTAGCTCCCCTAAATTGTCCTGCTCCTGCTTTAAATAATGCCTCATCAAAAGAGTTTAAATTTTTTATATCTCCATTAGGCATTTTTACTTTGAATTTCTCACTGCTATTGC
>Ga0257126_1000449_pt1 | contig 33735 bp, 15 predicted proteins | sample SI060_120mmetaG_FD_190151 | JGI IMG/M metagenome (GOLD analysis project Ga0257126, IMG submission 190151) | Marine microbial communities from Saanich Inlet, British Columbia, Canada - SI060_120m | ecosystem: Environmental > Aquatic > Marine > Inlet | place: Canada: British Columbia | collected... | reverse complement strand
GAATCCGATGCGCGATGTTAATCAGCGGGCTGAAATCTCTAGCCTTCTTGATCGCGTGCGCGATGATGCCAAGTCTCTCCAGCGGAAAGCGGGGCGCGAGGACCAAGAAACTTTGGAGGAATATTTTACGGTGGTCCGCGAAACGGAACAACGGCTTGAAAAAATGACGCCCGTGAGCGGGCCGAACGGAGTTGACTTCTCAAGTCTCAAACGCCCCGAGGGTGCCGCAGATCTTAACGAACAAGTCGAAGCGATGCTCGACGTCATGGCGATGGCGCTGTGGACCGACTCGACTCGTTGTATCAGCTACATGCTTGGGAACAGTAATAGCCGAATGATTTTTGATTTCCTTGGGATTCGGAAGCAGCACCACTATCTCTCACACTTCTTCCGTAATTTTAGCCGGGAAAATATCGATGCTCTTCTCAAGATCAGCCTCTGGCATATGGAAAAATTTGATTACCTCCTGACCAAGTTAAAATCTTATAAGGATCAAAGTGGATCATTGCTCGATCACAGTGTTGTTCTCTTTGGATCTGGGATGGGTCACAGTGACAATCACACGGCCCAGCGAATTCCCATCGTGCTTGCTGGAAAGGGAGGAGGAAAGCTCAAGACTGGACGTTACCTCCGCTATTCCAAGAATCAGGAGCTTGGGCGACTTCATCTTTCTTTACTGCAAAAGTTCGGAGTCAATTCGGATTCTTTTGCGAATTCCTCGACCCCACTGCCGGGTCTTGATGGCGGCGAGTTTGATGAATATCAGGAACGGCCTTTCCAGAGCTGGGTAAAAACTGGGAAAGGCACAATTACGATCCAAGGGCGTCTACGAATGTCTGATAATCTCGATGAAGCGAAGGTTTTCTACATTGATGTTTCTGGTAAGTCACCCGTTCGGATTGAGGTCAGTTTTGGTGATTTTCATGGGTTTAATCTGGCTTACCATGTTGGGACTCCGATCATTTTGACGGGAACTACAAGCGAGCGCAACGGACGAGTCGTCTTAACTAAAGTGACGGATCTAAAATCAGTCTTCGGTAAGAGCAAACCAGGTAAAGCGAACGGTTAGATGAATTTACTCTTGCTCAGTGATAGATAGTCGCGCTAAGCCTCACTGCGCTTATGATATTAACTTTGAGCCGGCGGGCCGTGACCGCATGGTTATTCTTCTTTCTCTTTCATGCGATTGCTGTCGGGCAGCTCAGCATCACTGAATTTGTAGCTGATAATGATGGATCGTATTTGGATAGCGATGGGGAGGCGTCGGATTGGATTGAGTTAAGCAATTCTGGAGCAAGTGCGGTTTCAACAGATGGCTTGTATTTAACGGACAATGCTTCTGACCTCACCCAATGGATGTTACCTGATGTGACGATTCCGGCGGGAGGATATCTTGTGATTTTTGCGTCGGGTAAGGACCGAAAAGATCCGCAGGGAGACCTTCATACCAATTTCTCGCTCTCTGCCGGTGGTGAGTATCTCGCGTTGATTGGCACTGATGGCATTACGCCTTTAAGCCAATTTACTCCGGAATTTCCAAAACAGTTTTTTGGGGTGGCTTATGGAACGGGCACAAATTCGGTCACTGAATCGAAGACCTTGGTTCCTTGGCCTGCGACGGGAACTTGGACGGTCCCTCCAGCTGACATTGAAGATTCGTGGCGCTTAACTGGGTTTGATGATTCTGGGTGGAACTCTGCCCAAACTGGGATCGGGTATGGTTACAGTTTTCCAAATTTCATTGGTGCGGGAGGGGATACAATTTCGGAAATGCGTGGGATCGCGGGAAGTGCTTATCTCCGAATCCCTTTCGACGTTGATAACCCTGCCGAGGTGGTGGAGATGACTTTGGAGTTGTTTTATGAGGATGGTTTTGCGGCGTATCTTAACGGCGAACTTGTCGCTTCTGCGAATCTGCCGGATCCTTTGGCGTTCGATTCGATCTCGACTCAGCGCCGAGAAATCCGCGACGGAGACGCGATGGAAATCTTTCCTCTCGACTTCGCGGGAAAGCTTAGGAGTGGTGAGAATATCTTGGCCTTTCAGATGCTCAACGATAGCACAGGGAGCTCGGATGTTTTATTGATCCCTAAATTAACAGCGGAGACTCGTGATCTTTCCGGTGGAGTGATTGGAGGTTATCTGGTTGCCTCTACTCCTGGAGCTCCAAATGCCGGGATTGAATCTTCAGACTACGTTCGCGATACTACCTTCGATGTCGATCGTGGATTTTTCGAAGCTCCTTTCGACGTGACTATTGAAAGCGCAACTCCTGGAGCTACAATTGTCTACACCACTGATGGTAGTAGCCCGACCTTGCTTAATGGGACACAGGTGACCTCTGCCAATGAGACCTCGCCTCCTTCGGCATCGGTTGAGGTTACTACGAGTACAGTGCTCCGAGCATCGGCATTCAAAGCGGGATTTCGAGCATCGAATGTTGATACTCAAACTTACCTGTTTCTTGATGATGTTCTGAATCAACCGGCAAAGCCACCGGGCTATCCCCTGCCTTGGAGGTCACGAAATGGAAGCACGATCCCTGGTGATTTTCAGATGGATCCCGATGTTGTTGGATCTGTATACACACGAGAAGAGCTTAAGGAATCTCTGCGAGATCTCCCGACAATTTCAATCGTGACTGATGTTGCGAATTTGTTTGACCAACAAACTGGCATTCAAGTCAATCCGCAGGATGCGGGCTCAGCATCTGAGCGGCGCGTCTCGGTGGAAATGATCGATTTTGCTGACGGTTCACCTATCCAGGTGGATGCTGGAATGCGGATGAATGGCAATGCTTCCCGCAATCCTAATCGTGGGAAACATAATTTTCGCCTCGCTTTTCGTAATGAATATGGAGCTGGAAAATTACGTTTCCCACTCTTTGGTTCCAACGCTCCGACCGAGACTTTCAACCAGATTATTTTGCGAGGGGGCAATGGAAATTCTTGGGTGCACCCGACGGCAGCAGTGCGTCAATTTGGGATGTATATTCGCGACCAGTGGTTTCGCGATGCCCGTTTTGCGATGGGTTATCCCGAAGCTCTTCAAAATGAAGTTCATGTCTATTTCAACGGACTCTACTTCGGGATGCATCACCTTTTTGAACGGATCGAGGAGGAATGGACCGCTGAGCGTTTCGGAGGGGAAGAGGATGATTGGGAGGGCTTCCGAATCGTTGGAGGAAATCGGATCGAAGTGATCAAGGGAACTCCGGCAGAGGTAAATTCGCAAATGCTCACTAGTTGGCGGGCGGTGCTTGATGCGGCTGAAGCGGGTAACCTTGCAGCCGTGGAAGAGTATCTCGATATGGATAGTTTTATCGACTATTTGGTGTTGAACTTTCATGCCGGAAATACCGACTGGGATCAGAATAATGTCCGTGCAATGCGCCGGGTAAATCCACCCGGGAAATACATGTTCTTTTGTCACGACGCGGAGCGGGCGGGGCTAAATGGACTCTCTACCGGGAATCTGAACATTAACTCGATTACGCATTCTCGCTCGGGAACGAAGCATCGTCCGACTTCGGTCAATGCGTGGCTGACTGACAATCCGGAATACGCACTGCGATTTGCAGATCGGGCCTACAAGCACATGTTTAATGATGGAGCGCTGACTCCTGAGAATGGTGCGGCCCAGTGGGACGCACGGGCGCAGGGGATTCGATTAGCAATGAAAGCCGAGAGTGCTCGGTGGGGAGACCACGCTGATTCTAACCCTCGCACTTTAGTGGATTTTGACCGAGGACTCCAAAGAGAATACAATACTTGGTTCCCTAGGCGCACTCCGATTAGCATCAGCCAGTTTCGTGCTGCGGGTCTTTATCCAGAGATTGATCCGCCCGTCTTCAGCCAACATGGCGGAAAAGTCTCGGCGGGTTCCGGGCTGCTCATTACGAACGATACGGGCGATATCTACTACACCGTTGATGGAAGTGATCCCCGTCTTGCGGGCGGCGGGATTCATCCCAATTCAATTAAGATCAATGGTGCAAAAAGTGATCAGACCCTGATCGAGGCAGGGGCTCCGGGGTGGAGTTATCTCGATGATGGGAGCGATCAGGGGACGAGTTGGAGGGAGCCCGCTTATGATGACTCGTTGTGGGCTACCGGGGATGCTCCACTCGGCTTTGGTTCGGTCAATAATCACCCCTTTGGTGGGCCGTGGATTAATCCTGATAGGAACATTACGGTGTATTTTCGGAAGGAATTTGAGATTACAAATACGAATCTGATCACTGAGGCGACGGCGCGGGTCATGTCTGATGGGGGAGCGATTGTTTATCTAAATGGGGTTGAGATTGCTCGCGATAATATGCCAGCTGATCCTGTTAATTTTGAGACGTTCGCATCGAGCGACAGTAATATTAGGGAAGGTAATATCGATGTCTTTTCTTTCCTACCGTCCGCTTTCGTGGATGGAATCAATGTGATTGCGATTGAACTTCATAACGGGAGTTCCACGAGCTCGGACATGGGCATGGACTTGCAGTTGGATGTGACTGCTCTCAATACACTCGGCGATGCGGTGACGATTAATGGTCCTACGACGGTTCGAACCAGAAGCTTCGATGGAACCGATTGGAGTGCCTTGAATGAAGCGACTTTTGTGACGGCCCTCCCAGCATCGGCTGAGAATCTTGTCATTTCCGAAATTTTCTATCATCCAACAGGCGATCTAGAGGTCACGGAATACATCGAGTTAATGAATATTGCGGACGAGGCCATCAGCCTTGCCGATGTGGTTTTTACTGGGGGCATTTCTTTTAGCTTCGCTAATAATACTATCCTTGAAGCTGGCGAACGGCTCCTTCTTGTAGCGGATCTGGATGGCTTCAAGGCTGCCTTTGGCGATGATCTTCCGGTTGTTGGTTCTTACACTGGCAGGTTAGATAATGGGGGGGAAAATCTCTCGCTAGATGCAGCTGATGGGACATCGATTTTAGACTTTAGATATAATGATCGAGCTCCCTGGCCACTTCCTGCTGATGGGAATGGCTATTCACTGACTTTAATATCACCGTCTTCGAATCCAGATTTGAGCGATGCGGTGAACTGGAGGACGAGTGCTAATCTCGGGGGAAGCCCTGGGAAATCTGACTCTCTTTCTTTTGACGGTTCAACCGCCGCCGAGCTTTTCGAATATTCCCTTGCTGATCCAATGAACGGTATTTCAGGGTCGTTTCAAAACCTCGAGAATAATGGAAGCCTTGATGATTATCTAGTTGTGACGGTGGCCGCAAGATTAGCGGCTGATGACGCTCAGTTTGTGATCGAATTCTCTCGAGATCTGGAAAATTGGGAAAGAGGAACTGCCTTCTATTTGGGATCTGAAGAGCACTCTAGCGGTATTTCGATGCGCAGTTGGCGGGCTCCTGAACCAGTGTCATTCAATCAGCCAATGAAGTTTGCACGGCTAGTATTGACCGCTCGGCCATAGTGGTTAGGCCGTCTCGAATCAAATTAGTGAAATTGGACGCCTTTTTCTTCTCTTAGATCACTGGAATTGGTATCACCTCTTCTCAATGAAACTACATGGACTCTATTTGTTGATGTTGGTCTTTTCTGCGCTCGTATGTCGGGGTGATTTGGTTGGCCATTGGACTTTTGATGAAGCTGCCGGAACCACAGCTGGGGATAGTTCTACGAATAATCGGAATGGAACAATCGTCGGAGGCGCGATTTGGAATACTACCGATTTGCCGGCAATCCCTTCCGGATCTTCTGCCGCGTTGCAATTTGATGGGGTCGACGACCAAGTCGATATTGTCGGTTACAAAGGGATTTCTGGAACAGGAGATCGAACCATTTCCGCTTGGATTCGGAGTGGCACCAATAGCACGTTGCTTAACAAAGCAATCGTCTCGTGGGGTACAAATCTGGGCACGCAAAAATGGACTTTCCGGGTTCAAAGTCAGAATGGAACCCCAGGCGCTATCCGGATCGAAGCCAACGGTGGCTTTTTTGTCGGCAATACTGTTGTTACGGATGCGGAATGGCACCATGTCGCGGTGACGTGGGCTAACGACGGAACTCCTGACGTGCTTGATGCCAAGCTCTACGTTGACGGAGTTTTGGATGCCGAGTTTGGCAATGTGGATACTCCACCGAGTTCCAGTCAAAGTGTTGCTATTAATACCGCTTCAATTGCCGACGTCCGCATTGGTGATGATTTTCAAACGACACACAACTGGGAAGGCGGGATTGATGATGTCCGTATTTATGATGAGGCCCTGGATGCAAACGCGATCGCGGCACTCGCAATCGGCACTCCAATTGTTACCGATTTCGCAGCCTCCGAAGAAGTGGTAGCTGGTGGTTCACCGGTTGAGCTGAGTTGGTCGAGTGATCCGGGAAATGATGCTTTGGCGATCGATAGCGGGGTTGGTGACGTTTCAGGACTAAGCATGATTACGGTGAACCCAACTGTGACAACAACTTACACAATCACGGGGAACCGGGGGGGCGATACTCTCCAGCGCGAGGTCACGGTGTTGGTCGATAGCGCGCCCCTTTTGAATTCATTTACGAATGCTGGTTCCGAAACAATTCTCGCTGGCCAGTCGACTCTTGTCCGTTGGAATGCCTTTGGCGAAGTTAGCCTCAGCATTAATGGGACTGATGTGACTGGGCAAGAGTTCATCGATTTGTCTCCGACCGAAACTACGACTTTCACTCTTACCGCAACCAATCCATTTGGCACCACAACCAAGGAGCTGACGGTGACGGTTCTCGATGGAAATGTACCTGACCTTGGATGGGAGGCAGCCGGTCTCCCGGATGGAAATCTGGGCCAGTGGGATCCGGCGATCAATGCCACGGGGAATAATGGGATTACCTTCGTCAATAATACCGGTGGAGAAGTTCAAAGCGGAACGAGTAATTTCACTGGGGTTACCTCGTGGGTGAATAGTCCAGGCTATAATTTGTCCTCCAACCCTGCCGATTCATGGCAGGACGGTCTTGGTGATCTTGCTACCAAAGCAGATGTATCGTGGGAGATGGTTGTTCGCCCAGGTGATTTTAATGGAACCCATACCCTCTTTAATACGGGTGGTAATGGTGATGGAACTGCAATTGTCCTTACCGATAGCACCCTCGACTTTCGCTTCCAGACTGCCAATACAGACGAGGGCCGCATCATCATTTCCACTGATCTTGCAGCTCTTGGGAGTGCGAGTGAGTTTTTTCACATTGTGGCGACTGCTGATGTGGGATCTGGGGTTGTAGGAACGTCCACGCTTTATGTGAATGGCCAACTTATCGCTGGCCCTATTTCTAGCACTGGGATTATTGATGATTGGGATGGAGGTGATCTTGCCGAGCTTGGGAAGGGTGGGAATATCCCGGCTGGTAACCCTTTTACCTTTGATCCTTTTAACGGTGATATAGCGGTGTTCAACTATTATGGAGGGCGAATTCTTAACGCGTCGCAGGTTTTGGAAAAGTATACTGCGATCTCAGGTGGTGCGATTGGACTGGCCATCACCGCGATTGATTACGACCTTAGCTCGGGAGAAATTCGTCTCACTTTTAATTCGGTCCCAGGGCGAACCTATGCTTTGGAAACCACCCTTGATCTTACCGCCGCGAATTGGTTAGAAATCGACGATTCTATTGCAGCGGAAGACACGCAATCGATTGTCGTGATTAACGAAAGTTTTTTGACGGATCCTGGCGCGGCCCGACGATTTTTCCGGATACGTCCGGGGGTCGAATAATGCTCTGATACCTTCTCTGGGATGGGAGTGATAGACGGAACTCAACCAGTTTTGGGTTCCGCTTTTATGAGGAAAATGAGCTTACACAGCCGCAGGATGAAATAGTTTCTGCGAATGAGGAGTGGACCTACCCCTTGGAGGATAAGTCGCTCTGATACTTTGTTTGAAAAGACAGCTCGGAAATTTTGTAAGATGCAAGGTAGAATAGCTTGAACGATGACACCCTTACTTCCAAAAAAGATGAATAGCTTGAATTTTGCGCTGTTGCTTGGTGCTTCACTTTTTACTGTTTCGGCAATCGCTGCTGAGGTGCCCGCTGTCTTACCAAGGCCTGATATGACCCCACCATCCGATGGCAAGGTCAAGGTCTACATCTTGGCCGGGCAATCTAATATGGTTGGCTTTGGTTACCTTGATGGATCCCGGCCTGTTTATCCAAGCATCTATCTCTCGGCTGACCCGGGAATTAAAGTTGGGCGTATGCCGGTTGGCCCATCAGCTCTTCTCGGGCACGGAGTGTATCAATCAGCTGCTAAGAATGCGCCAGCGGGAGCCAGAGTCTCGATCTATTCTGGGGCCTACAAGGCGGGGGCGGACTACAGTGCGATGAAGCAGGTTAAGGAAACCACAGTGGCTTTAGGAACAGTCTCAGCTCAGCTGCCGGGTATTGAGGGGCCTCACACGGTGGTGGCGCAAGCTTTCATCGATGTTCCCATGAGTGGAACGCACGAGCTTCATGCGGGATTTGAAAATAGCGCCCATGCGATTGTGACCCTGGAGGGTAAGGAAGTTTACCGCAAAGAGATCGGCAAGGAGGCGGTCGTTACACCGGTGCCTCTGGAGGAAGGGAAGCGTTATCCGATTTCAATCACTTACATGCAGGGAGGCTCAGCGGCCTTTTGGCTCAAGCATATCGACCTGAAAGGGCATGGTGATCTCACTAGCCTCAATCGAGAGAAGAAATACACTTGGTTTTCCGACGACCAAGGCAAGTGGACGATTCGCAACGACGTGACTTATTGGGAGACACGAATTTCCAAAGACGAAGGAGGAAGCGGTGGACCGCTTACTACGACCTCCAATGGTAAGTTCATCGGGCCTGAAGTTCCTTTTGGTTACGTGATGGGAACTTATCATGATGAGCCTGTTCTCCTCATCGAATCGTCGATGGGCAACCGGGCCCTAAGTTTTGATTTTCGTCCGCCTTCGAGTGGTAAGACTGAGGAGGAAAAGGCCAATGAATATTGTGGCTACGAATATAATTCCATGATTGAAGGCGTTTATAAGACGCTCAAAAATATCGACAAGATCGTTCCGAACTATGGCGATCGAGGATACGAGATTGCTGGTTTTGTTTGGTTTCAGGGACACAAAGATAAGGGGGTTCCCAAGGCGGAATATGAGAGACATTTGGTAAATCTGATCAAGGACGTGCGTAAGGAGTTTAAGACTCCGAAGATGCCAGCGGTGGTGGCGACCGTGGGCTTCAGCGGGATGGAGATGGACCCTGGCCATTTTATGACTTGGGAGGCTCAGATGGCGGTTGGTGATCCGAGTCAGCATCCTGAATTTGTTGGCAATGTGGCGAGTGTTGACACTCGTCCTTTCTGGCGTTCTCGGGGAGCTTCTCCAACTAACACGGGATACCATTACAATCATAATGCCGAGACCTATGTTCTCACTGGCGATGCTCTCGGTCGTGCCATGGTAGAATTACAAGGTGGTAAGGCGGAGAAACTTACGATTGCCAACCGTCCGCAGCAAAGCCCAGATGTGAAAACAATCTTCTCAGATGCTGTTACCGGTAACTTTAACAAACGGGGACCTCACTATGGTCCCGATTATTATCGAGAGATGGGGCAGGCTCTTAAGCCGATCATTATGGACGAGATGGTTCCGGGATTTATTGAGGCGGCTTTTGCTTCAAATAGCCGTAGCGCACTCAAGGGAATCGTGACTGGCAAGAAGACTGGCAGAGCTCCAGCCGATATTCGCAGCGATCTTGATACCTTGATTGACTACTATGACATGGCTGGAGTTACCGGATATGGTTGGAAACCTTTCGGCCCCGAAATGCGTACCGCTGAGTGGTCGTATTTTAGTTTTGATCCACCTGAGAAGCAGGAAGCGGGAAAGAGCGATCGCTTACGTAAGATCACTTTTCCGAAAGGGATGGAGAATTGGTTCGCTGCTGATTTTGATCCGTCCCAAGCGGGGTGGGAAACGGCTAAAGCACCGTTTGGCAGGATGGGTGACAAGCTCGACCGCCGCCGCCCTTCATGCAATGGAACTCATTGTCAATGTAGTGAGATTCCGGCTACCCTTTGGGAGAAGGAAGTACTTTTGATGAGCCAGACTTTTGAGATTCCGGCGATGAAGAAAGGTCATGCCTATCGCTTGATTTTGGGCGGAGCGGGTTGCGATCGCTCTGGAGAGGGATTTGCGATTTATGTGAATGGAAAGTTGCTCACCCAGGCCAATGGGGGATTCTACCGCTATTCCGGGATTCGTGGGGCTTATATTTATGAGGATATTCTCCCCGAGTTTGAAGGTGGTAAAGTGACGATCGCGGTAATCAATTTTTTACGCTACACGCACTTCAAAAATGTGACCCACTATCATGGCCCGCATCCTGATTTCCGGGGTAAGGAAGTACCACCTAATGGGCATGTTAGCCTTTGGATGGAAGAAGCGAGACTTTCTCCAGCGACTGTTGAAGCAGCGGGAGCAAAGGAGTGAAATATCAGCTCAAGACACTGAAGGCTTGGTGATCGTTATCAATCGGTGGCTGGTCCTCGGGGAGTCTTGTTTAGTTTTTCTTTAGGCTCGCGGGCTTCGTTTTCTTTTTGTTTGTCAGAGGTTTATCTGCACTGATAGGGACGCTCCAGGTTTCGATGCCTTTCTCTACCATCGGGGCTTCTTTTACAGGGAGGTAGGAAGCGAGGCGTTTTTTGTGGGCTACGTATTTGGGATTTGCAGACAAGTTAGTCCACTCATCGGAATCTTTGAGATGATGGTAGAGTTCTTCGCCCCCATTGTAGTAGCGCGTATAGCGCCAGTCTTTGTCCCGCACTGTGTAATTACCGCGTCCCCATGAGCAGATGGCGGGCGCTTTGAATGGCTTAGACGGATCGAGCATTTGGGGAGCCAAACTAAAACCATCGATATAATCAGGGGCTTTTAATCCGCTGAGATCCGCCAATGTTTTGTAGATATTAATCAGCGAGACTCCATCATCAACGACGCGCGTTTCTTTTGTTTTTTGATTACGGGTGTCCCAGATGATAAAAGGAACGCGGGTGGTTTCCTCCCACAAGGCAAACTTACGGAAGTGATTCTTTTCGCCAAGGGAGTATCCATGGTCCGACCAAAGAACCACCACGGTGTTGTCAGCATAAGGGCTGGCTTCAAGAGCGGCGATGAGACGCCCGACATTATGATCGGCCCACGAGATACACGCGAGATAGGCGCGGCGGACCTCATTCCAGGCGCCGTCACTCTTGAAGCGTTTGTCATCTTTGAGCTTTGCCATAGCTCGCCCAACCGCCGGAATGTCCTCGTGATCTTTGACTCTAATTCTAGGTGGTTTTACCGGATCGGGATAGAGGTCAAAGAATTGTTTGGGTGCGACGAAGGCTAAGTGTGGTTTCACGATTCCTACTGCAAGGAAGAATGGCTTTGTATGCTCTCTTGATAATATTTCCGTGCCGAAACTGGCATTCTTATAATCGTTGTGATCTTCGAGAGGATTTAAGGTGGGCTTAAAGTTCATCTTCGAAGATTTTCCTTGCCGATATCCAGAGTCATCAAAGATGAGGGGGGTTCTCTTCTCGGCTTTGTGGTCATAAAATTCGGTCCATTCCACGGGGGTGGGATTTCGCCTGTGATGAATTTTTCCCGAGCCAAATGTGGCGTATCCATTATTTTTGAAAAATTCTGGGAGCGAAGTGTAGTCCTCTAACTGAGATTTAGAAAATTTGTCCTGATCATAAAAGGCGTAGAGTCCAGATTTGTAGGGCTCCACTCCATATAAAAGGGCGTTACGGCTGGGAGAACATCCGGGAGCCGAGCAATGAGCATTAGTAAAGTTCACCCCTTTTTTGGCGAGACGATCCATATGGGGTGTTTGCGCTTGCGGATGGCCGCCGAGAAATCCCGTCCAATCGTTCATATCATCAATAGCGATGAAGAGAACATTGGGCCGAGCAGGTAATTTTTCGGCCTGCAAAAATCCAACTGCCTGAAAGGTAGCCAAAATCGTGATGAGCGGGGCATGCAGTTTGTCGAAATACATTTGGAATATTCTTTTTCTTTTAGCTTAAGAGGATCCTGGTTTTTAAGGTTTTGAAGTCAAGAAGCTTGGGAAATCAGATTGTGGAAGAAAGTTTTTCTCGCCAGCTTTCGGGTTCGCTGGTGTCAGCGTAGAAAATACCTTATCGTTTCAACCACTTTTCTATTCCGATTCAAAACCAATTGCTATGATCCGTTTCTTCGCCGTCTTCTTACTCACTGTTTCCCCTGTCTTGTCAGAAAAAGCCCCCCCTCTTACCGTTATTTCCTATAATATCCGAAATGATAATCAGGGAGATAAAGGGCCGCGGAACTGGGAGGGGCGGAAGGCTCTTCTCGCGACATATCTATTGAGCCACAAAGCGAGTATCATTGGCCTGCAAGAGGTGAAACATAACCAGCTTCTTGATATGGCCAAAGGGTTGCCAAATTATGCGCATATCGGAGTGGGTCGGGACGACGGGAAAATGGCCGGCGAATTCTCCCCAATTTTCTATGATCATAAAATCTGGAGACTCGATGCTGAGGAACATGGGACTTATTGGCTTTCAGATACCCCAGAGGTTATTGCGAGCCGAACGTGGGGAAACTATCACAACCGGATTTGTTCTTGGGCTCGGTTTATTAAGATCTCAGGTCCGGATAAAGGGTCCGCTCTTTACGTTTATAACACTCATTGGGATCATCGTAGCCAACCGGCTCGCCTGAAATCTGGTGAATTGATGCTTAAGAAAGTCAAAACCCGAAAGTACTCCGAAGACCCCTACCTTGTCATGGGGGATTTTAATGCCACTACGGAGAATCCTGCGATCATTCAGTTTCTAAAGTCTGGGCTCCTTCTCGACCATGCTACAAAGAAAATGAAATCTTCTAGCCGCTGGAAGGCAACGCTCGAAGCTGGCTTGCGAATTGATCACATTTTCACTTCGCCCTTCTATAAAAAGGCAATTCTCCAAGTTGATTCTAATGGAGACGGGAAAGGCAATTCTGCTTCTGACCACCATCCGGTTCGCCTTCGGGTGCCTGCGGAATGATCACTAATTCACGGTTCACTTGGGGAAAGTGTGGAGAGTTTTTCGGTCGTGTGCGGTCCAAATTTGAAGAGTCCCGGTGTTGCCGGCAGCAACGATAAAGGCGCCGTCGGGGGTCGTTGAGGCGGACAGAATGGTGTCTGTAATACCGGGGAGGCTTTGGTTATTGGCCTTGAGGTCCTTGGCAGATGCGGTGAGGAGTTGGTTGCTGTGACCGAGGAACGAGATACTGGCAATTTCGGCCGAGAAACCACCTTGAGATTTGCTTTCTTTACCTGTTTTTGGATTCCAGAGTTTGTAAAGGCGGTCGACTCCCGCCGAGGCTAGAATGGACGCGTCCGGACTCCAAGCGAGTGAGAGGATATGATTGTTGTGGCCTTCGAGAGTTTTTTCGAGAGACGGGGGGTTAAGTTGGTGGATCTTGATTGTTCGGTCGGTGGAGGCTGAGGCGAGTCGGTTTCCATCGGGTGAGTAACTGAGAGCGGTGATGGTATCGAGATGGGCCTTTGAAAGAGTAGTGATGCTAGTTTTGTTTTCGAGATCGAGAAGTTGGATGAGGGAATGTCGGGATGGAATGCCAGAGGCGGCAGCGAGTTGGTGGCCGTTTGGATGGAAGGCGAGAGTGAGAATACGGCCGGGAAAGGGGTTGGCTTTTTGGTGACTGCCCCATTGGTGCTTGAGGTTCCAGGTGGAGGTGGTGGAGAAGGCGAAGACGGAGTTGTCGGGAAGATGAGCGAGAAGGGTGGAGTCGTTTGTAAACGTAAGCGCGGTGGGTGTTTGCGAGGGTGCGAGGGTGTCCAAATCTTGTCCGGTATGAGAGTTCCAGAGGCGAAGCGGGAAGGTATCACTGGTGGTGGCAAGGGAGTTTCCATCAGGAGAGAAAGCGAGAGCCTTTACGGGTGAGAGATTGGTTTTAGCGGCTTCAGTTTGGTGCGCCTTAAAGGCTTCCTGCGCACTGATGAACCGGGCCTCGGTTTCGGAAACGCGTGCCTGGATTGTAAGGAAATTTTGGGCCGCGCTCGTGCCGTCTTTGATGGTGAGTTTGTGGGTGTGTTGGGCACTTCGGAGCAAGGCGCGGGAGCTATCACGCTCATTGCGCCGTTTGTTAAGTTCGTCGGTGAGTTTTTTTATCTCTTCCTTTGGTCTTTTAGCGGTTTGTGCAGAGTCAACACTCTGTTGTTGGGTTAGGAGGGCGTGTTCGTTTTGGTCGAGAGTCGTGTTGGCTTTGGCGAGGGCGAGCGCTGCTTCTTTGGTTTTGAGAGAGAGATCGGTCCATTTTTTTTCGGCACTCCCAAGCTGGCTTTTCGCTTGGTCGCGTACCTTTTGAGCGAGGTCCTGTTTAAATTGTAGTTGTTTGGTTTTACGCAGGACGGCTTGGTCGCTTTTGATTTCGAGGATCAGTTTTCCGTCTTTGGCATTCCAGATTCGCGTGGAGCCATTGGGGTGCCCGGTTGCGATTCTTTGGGAAGGCTGGTGGAGTGTGATGGCGCTGATGGGCTCTTTGAGTTCTTGGAGCGGAATCGGGGGCGATGCGGGATCTAGAGGAGGGAGCTCAGGAAAAGGGGTGTCGGTCTTGACTCCTACCGGCAGATGGCGCTGCCAGAGTTTGAGGGTCCGGTATCCTCCGGAGGCGAGGACTTGGTATTGATTGAAAGCAAGGGTGTGAACGAAATCGCGGTGAGCGGAATTGGGGAGGGCTGGATCGATGAGCTCTGAATCCAAAGCCCCGCGATGGAGATCGTAGACAAAAAGTCGATTTCCCCGGGAAACTGCGGCAAAGCGGGCTTGTGGAGTGATGGCGGTTGCGTAGCTAGCTTGGATCTCATTGAGAGAGGACCACTCAGTAGGGCTGGAAAGGGTTGCGGATGAACCTTGCGCACCTTGGGCAATCCAAAGTTTAAGGAGTGCCAGTTCTTGGGGGTTAAGATTTCTTGCGTTGGATTTGTTTTTGGAGGGGGGCATGGGGTCTTCCTCGAGGTGGGCCGAGTAGGTGAAGACGAGACTTTTATCGGGATGACCTGGAACGAGAGAAGGGCCTGAGTCACCGCCCGTAATCATGTCCTGAGGCGATTCAAGGTTGAGATCGGCTTTGGCCTTTTTGGCATTGTGGCAGGCAAAACAGTTTTGCTTTAGGACAGGAACAATCTCCCGCGCGAAGTCGACTTGGGTATTTCGCTGAAGAGATGCGATGGGAAGAGAGGCGTGGGCCAAAATCGGAAAGAGGGCGAGGAGGGTCAGTCTCATGGTGTGATGGTGAGAGTGAGGAGCGAAGAATAAGCTGAGTGAGTGAGATCACGAGGCTTGGACCTCTCGCTTTGTTGGCGAAGAAAATCAGCGGCTTTCTTTTTGGCGGTGTTGAATACAGGGGGGATGGGTTTGGATTCAGCTTTGAGTGATTTCTCTAAATCTTCGAGGCGTTTGAGATCTGCTTTGGCGTTTTCGAGGGCAGGAAGATTGTTTTGATGGCTCAGGGTGAAGTTGGCCTGAAGAGTGAATTGGTGGGTTTGGTTCGGGGCGATTTTAAGATCGTTGGATGCGTTGAGCGGGATCGTGATTTTTCCCTCTGTCGCATCAGGTTTGATTTTGACCTGAGGGGGTTTGGAGTGAGGGGAATTAATCAGGGTGACTGTAATGTCGCCTTTGATTTCAGCATTTTTGTTAAGTTTGAATGGAATCTCGAGAGTTTCGCCAATTTTATGGGTGAAGGAAGAGGCGGTGGGACTGAGGACAAGAGGTGCTTTTTCAGCGTGTGTAATGCTGAGCGGAAGAAGTTGGGAGAGGCGGGTCTGGTGGCGTTCGGCGTCCCAGTTTCCAACGTGCCAAGATGAGGTGGCGGGTTGGGCGGCGGTGATCTTTTCGTTGCTTGTTCCCTGGATGGTTAGAAAGCTGTGGGCTGGCGCAGCATTTGGTTGTGAGGTAAGAATGAGGGTAGCGCTTGTTTTGTCAGGGGCGATCGATTTGGGGTGGAAGTCGAGGCCAGGGGGAAGACCGTCGACCGAAAGATTGATGGCTTCGTCGAATCCCGAATCTCGGATCACGAAGAGCTGAATGCGAGCGGTGCCACCCTGGCGAATGATGGTGGTTTGCCGGGGGAGGGTTTTGTCTTTTTGGTGCGAATGCCAGGGGGCGGCAATGAGCTTGTAACCGGAGGCAGGGGGGCGGATACGGAGTTTAGCGGAGGCAGGCTTGCTAAATTGATTGAGAAGGGTGAGGCGATACTGCCCGTCGGCAGGTGGCTTAAACTTGATTGCGGAGTCACTTGTTCGAAGAGGGCAATGGCGGCCGCCGTTTGGAAGGATGAAGTCATCGTTGGAAGCGACTTCCTTGTATTGTGTATTGCCGTTTTGGTCGGTACTCACTTGTTCGACTATTAGAAGGGAATCAGAAGGTTGATGCAGGCGTGCGGAGAGAAGTTCGATCCAAAGTGGGTGATTTTTTTTGGCAGAAAAGGAATGATAACTCGGAGATTTTGAGAGGGTCATCGTAATATCCGTGGGGTGGTCTTTGGCGCGTAAAAAAGAGGTTTCAGTTTCAGGAATGGCTGTGGTGGCAGCGATCAGGCGATAAGGGTGCTCAACGCCGCCACGAAAGATTACATCGTGAATCTTGATCAGGTAAGTGCCGGCGGTGGGAGCTTTGAAAGTAATGGATGCGTCGCGGTTGTGCGTGGAGCGATCATTGTCACGGGCAAGTTCGTGACCATCGGGAGAGAGCAGAACAAGGGTGGGATCCAAGCGGGAGTCGATGACCTGAGCTTGGCAGTGGAGGTGGACAGTTTGCCCTTGGGTAAGAGTGATTTTGTAATGGTCGATTGCGGTGTTATCGGCGTGGCCATTAATGATGGAGTCGACAGGGAGGGTTTCAGCGGTCTGAGGCGAGTGGTTGGTGCCGTGATTTTTTTCAGGAAGGTGACTGACGACGAAGGCGCGTGGAGCTGTGAGGCCAAGGCGGGTTTGAGCACAGACTTCGTAAATACCGGCAGGGGTTTCGGGTGTCGCTGTGATACGGTAGCGAACAGGATTGGGCTTGGCGGGCGAGTATTCGGTGGCGGAATGCTGGATGGATTCGGCGGTGAGCCCGGGGTGTGAGAAGTGAAGAGTCGTCGTTTCTTCGAGTTCGCTTCCACCGATCGTGATTTCGGTTGAGGTGCCAGCTTGTAGGCCCTGGGGAAAGACTGTTTTTAAATCAGGGTTTGGGAGTTGTGCGAGCAGGGCGGGCGAGCACAGAATTGTGAACGCTAAAACCTCTGAAGGAGAGAATGCTAAAGATAAAGGGAACACCGGGATAGGCTTCAGTGGTTGAAGAGGAATTCCTTCGTGTTGAGGAGAGCCCAAATGAGATCTTCGTAGGCTTGGCGGGTGGGAAGAATGGGGTCGACCGGTACCGTCTTGTTGTCTTCTTTGGGTGAGCTAGGTCGAGGCTCGTTTTGTTTTCTCTGTAGATAAGCAAGCGCAGTGGCGAGTTCGTCCGCTTGGGGCGGGCGGGAAAGGGCGTGGAGGTAGAGTTGGGCGAGAAGGGTTTGGGGCTGTGTGTCTTTTTGTTTTGCGAGATTTGCAGGCCGTGATTGGTCGGAAGAGAGCTTGAGTCGAATGTTGTTCGAATTTACGAGGTGGAGCGCTTGCGCAAGATTGACATCGGCGCTGCGCTCGCATTCGCATGCGCTGTTCATATCGGGGCGTCCAAAGACGGAGAGAAAATAGGAGGATTTGGAGAAGGTATCATCCGGAAGCTGAATCGCGCGGGTTCCAGCAGGTTGGCCGGCAAATGACTCATTTGCCCCGGTAACGGTGTTGATCCCATCGAGTAGGATTTCGGCCGGAAGTCGTCGTGGGTAAAAGCGCGAGTAGTTTTGGCTATCTTCAGAATTATGCTGATTTGGAATGGCCGAGAGTTGGTAGGTGTGGGAGTTGGTGATGGTGCGAATGAGCCTTTTAAGGTCGTATCCGTTGGCGATGAAATCAGAAGCAAGGCCCTTTAACAATTCGGGGTGGGTTGCGGGGTTGGTGACGCGTAGATCGTCTTCGGGATCGACAAGTCCACGGCCAAAAAAGTGTTTCCAGTAGCGGTTGACGAGCATCTTGGCGAAGAAGGGATTTGCTGGGTTAATCATCCAATCGGCGAGATGTTCGCGAGGATCTTCATAGGGTGGAATGGTGAGCTCTTCTCCTCCAAGCGGTTTTGGTTTTAGGGTTTTGCCGGTGCGGGGATTTTTAGAGGTAGCTTGTCCCCGATTGTGGAGGACGATTTCTTCTCCAGGCTGCAGGCCGGGTTTCCTAGTGATGCGTGAGAAAAAAGCCTGTAAGCCGTAGTAGTCATCTTCGCTCCACTTTTCATAGGGATGGTGGTGGCACTGAGCGCACTGCATACGAACCCCTAAAAAAACTTGAGCAACGTTTTCAAGTTGGTCTTTGCTTTCGCGGACGGTGCGATACCAGACGACAGGTGGATTGGTCCCGGTTTCTCCGGAGGCGGTGAGAAACTCGCGCGCTATTTGGTGATAGGGCCGGTTGTTATAGATGGCGTTTCGGAGCCATTGATGAAAGGCAACAGAGCCTCGGGCATGTTCAGGTTTGGCGCGTTTATTGCGGAGAATGGCGGCCCATTTTCCGGCGAAATAATCAGCGTGGTCTGGAGACGCGAGAAGTTGCTCGATTTTTTGCGCTCGTTTGCCGGGTGCATTGTCGCTCAGAAAAGCGTTGGTTTCGTCGATGCTAGGAAGGCGTCCTGCGATATCGATCGTAACACGCCGGAGGAAAGTGGCGTCGTCGCTTTTTTCTGAGGGAGGAAGCCCGAGAGTCTGAAGTTGAGTAAAGATGTGTTGGTCGACGAAGTTCGCGGGTTGTGGAAGGTTGTTGACGGGAGCCCCCAGAGGGAGGATTGCGCGGAAGACATCGACGTGTTCCTGGAAGCGGATCATGATGGAGGTTGAACCAGGGATGTCACCCATCGTGACGCGGCCATCCATCGTAACGCTTGCTCGTTCTTCATCATTGGATTCGTATTGCGCGAGGTGGCTAATATCGCGAGTCGAGTTGTCAGAGAAGTGAGCGGTAACGCGGAGTTGTTGTTGGGAGTTGGGCTGTGTTAGGCGTTCTTTTGGAAAGACTGAGATGGAGGTGGCTTTGGGAAATTCCTTGGGGTCGTTGGGAAGACCTTGTTTGATCCAGCGAATGATGGCCTGGTAGTCAGGCGAATTCTTTTTAAGACGTGAGCCTCCTTGATGAGGGATTTCGCCGGTCGCTTTGAGGACAAGGAGAGAATGTTCTGGAGCGGCTCGAAAGATCCGGCGCTCCCGGGAATCGCGAACAAGATAGTTATAGTCGTTCCAGGGTTCGTAGCCAAAAAGAGAAAGTTTGAAGCCATTTTGGCCGGCGGCTTTCCCGTGGCATCCTCCTCCGTTGCAGCCGTATTTCGAGAGGACGGGAACAAAGTCGTTGGTGAAGGAAACGGCGGTGGTCTCAGCAGAAGCCACTTTGATGGGCTTCGAAATGCTGAGCTCACCGTGGGTGGCAGTGAGAGTGGTTTCGCCAGCGGTGAGAACGGTGACGAGACCGGAGGGGGAGACAGTAATGATATTGGGTGGATCGCTGGTGTAGGTGGCGGTGTGAGTGAGGTCGGTTGGTGTTTGACCCGGAGATTGCGATTCCTGAGTGAGGACAAGTTGGTGTGTATCGTGAAGGTGTTCTAGGGTAATGGGTGAGGAGTTTTCGAAAGTGAGATTTGAAGACTGGGCAGACGTACAAGAAAGAAGGAGGACGAATGCCGCGATGATGGGGGGCTTGGGCATGGGCGCTGGTGGTGCAGTGAAACTTATCCGACAAGTTCCTTCATAGGAGCGTGTTGGGAATCAACAAGGAAACGGGGGCGACCTGTAAGATCGTCGATCGTGGTGCGGCGGGCATCAATGCCAAGATTATGGTAAAGAGTCGAAAAGACTTCCTGGAATTCGACAGGTCGGTCATCGGCTTCTCCGCCATCGCGAGTCGTGGATCCAATGACTTGTCCGTGGGTCATGCCTCCCCCGGCAAGGAGTGCCGTTGAGACTTTCGGCCAGTGATCACGCCCGCCTTTGTCGTTAATTTTTGGAGTGCGCCCGAATTCGCCCCAGACGACAACTGAGACATCGTCGGAGAGACCGCGGTCGTGGAGGTCCTGAACGAGCGCGGTGATGCCTTGGTCGAGGAGAGGGAAGTCAGTGCGGGCTCTCCCGAAGTTATTGCCGTGCCAGTCCCATCGAGAGAAGCCTAGGGTGACGCAGCGTGCTCCAGCTTCGACAAGTCGACGGGCCATCAGGAACTGATCGAGCCGCTTCCAGGGCCCATCAGCAGTGAGTTTCTCGGTTCCTTTTCCATAGCGCTCGACCATCTTGGGGTCTTCCTTGGAAAGATCAAAGGCCTCGGCGAGTCTAGAGGAAGTGAGAACCCCGAAGGCTTGTTCGGTGAAGGTGTCCATTCCGGTCATGGCCCCCGAGGCGTCGACATCACGGCGGAAGTTATCGAAAGATTTTAAGAGAGCTTTACGGTCCGCAAGTCGTTCGATGGAGATATCCTTAAGGATCATATCATCCTTTCCGCCGCCGCGGAACGGAGCAAAGGCTGCGTGTGAAGGTCCAAGGAAGCCTGGCTTACCTGGGTCGCCCCATTGGTCGTGTCCGCATTTGGGCGATAGGCCAAGAAATGAGGGGACTCCTGGAGTGACTTGGCCCTGAAGCTTGGAGAGGACAGCGCCGATTGAAGGCCAACCGCCAGAGGGTTGAGGGCCCTGAAGTTTTCTACCGGTCAGGCACTGAACTGCGTCGTGTCCTCCACCGGCCCCGACCATCGAGCGGATGACGGAAAACTTGTCCATCATACCAGCCATTTTGGGGAAAAGTTCTCCAATTTGAATGCCTGGGACGTTGGTGGAGATGGGATTAAATTCGCCACGAATACCGGAGGGAGCTTCGGTTTTAATGTCCCACATGTCTTGGTGTGGCGGGCCACCAGCGAGGAAAACCATGATGACCGCCTTGTGTTCGAGCTTTTTAGGCGTGGTTGCTTCGGCTTGGAGCAGTTGAGGAAGGGAGGCCCCGCCGAGACCAAGTCCCCCGATTCGTAAGAAGCCACGACGTGTCATGCCGTCGCAGAAAGCTTCGCCTTTTGATCCTGATATTGTGAGCATGGTGCGGTTCTAAGGTATTACCAACAATACGTAAGAGAGTAGGGAGATCTTTCTGGATGAGCTTTTTTGGTTTTTTGGCCATCGTCAGAACAGATGTTTACGACTAGGGGACGGGGAAGTGAGATCCACTTTACGAAGCCTCTCACGAAAGCGGCCGTGGCAAAATTAGCTCAAGTGAAGTCGTGGTTTTATACCAACACGGCTGAGTATGGTTCCCCGGAGCACGATGTTCGTGAAGATCCGATCGCCTCTACGAAACTCTCCGATGACGGTCTGACCCTGAGTGTAAAATTAAAGGGGTTTGGCAAAGGGGATTGCTGGCTGGACCGGATTTATGAGATCACTTTCCCGGAGACAGAAGGTGCCTTTGGAAAACACTCAGCTTGGGAAAGGCTTCAGGCCTTCTTCACTTTGCGTGCGATTCCGAAGTGATGTTAAAGCGCACCTCGCTGAGTCCCACGAAGTTATTGTCCCCACCGTGATTTGACTTGATGTTAAATCTCACCAAGCGTGCATCACCTGCCTCCGGAAAAGAGGAAAGATCAATGATTTGACCAAAGTTCTGATTTGATACACCGGGCGCGATAGTGAAATTGAAATCTCCAATCGAGGTGAATTCACCCCCTTCGCTTTTTGCGATCAAGATTTCGACGTCGTTGGCCCCACGCTTCACAAGATCTGGACGCGCGGTTTCATTGTAGTTCCAAACAGTAACTGAATGTAGTGTCGTGCTACCTCCCAAATCGAAAGTGATTACGGCTCCTGGAGCATTAGGATCGTTGGGAGCATTCGGGTCGTTGGGAGCATCCGGGCTGCGTGGACTATAGGTTCCACTGTTGAGCCACATGCCGCCACCTCGGTTCCCATCTGGAATGACGTTGTGTTCCCCGAGAGCTTCGTCGAATCCACTTCCATCGAGCACATGAATTGCGCCGCGATCGAAATTACTAAAGAGCACGCCGAAATCACCAACGAGCTCGCTGGAAACATCTTTGATGGTCACTCCCGTGAGAACGGTTCTTTGGGGCGCAGTGGGAGGGAGTTTGTTAAGAAAGTGATCGCGACGGAGCGGGGTCATCTGCCATTTTCCTGTCGAGTCGGCGACGCGGGCCTGTCCTCTAATTAAAAGTTCCTTTTTTTTCAGGCCTTTGCGGTGTGCCACCTCAACTTCTCCTTTGAAGACGTGGACTTCATCGAGGAAATTGGGCTTGGCAAGGATTCCAAATTCCGTTCCGAGATCGGTGAGGACGAAATCAGGCGTCCCAACTTTAAACCCAATCGCTTGTTCGGGAACATTGAACAAGGCGGCGCCGCTTTGAAGGTCGAGGAGATCTTCACGTTGCAGGGTGAGGTCGGCTGGTCCACGGACGAACGCACGGACCCCGGAGTTAAATTTCAATTTGACGGTGCCACTTTCTATGATCATTCGAGATCCTGGTTCAAGAACCTGTCCGTTCGGGGCGTCCTCTCCGTAACGACTGTGGCTAATCTTAAAGTCGGTGCCGGGACTTGTTAAAAAGACAAGTGTTGGGGTAGGGCTACGGGTGAGAATCAAGGCCATGGCAATTAGGCCGATGGTGACCAGAGCGACAGCGGCCAGGCCGGCATTCCGGATGGTTCGACGCTGTCGACGGGCATGCACTTGATCCATCGGAACAATATTGAGGAGGTCAACTCCCTTGCTGCGGAACCGTAGGGCGTGTTCCAGGTGATGGTATTCACGGTAAACTTTCCGGGCTTCTGGATTGCTTCTAAGCTCTTCTTGCAAGTTCTCGAATACCTCCCTTTCGAGCCGCCCCTCGAAAAGATCCTGCAAATGGGATTCTAGCTCGGCGGGGGTCATGACTGGATTCCGTGAATGGTGATTTTTTCGGCGATACACTTTTTGAGGGCGGCTCGGATGCGGAAAAGGGAAACCCGTAATGATTCCGCGGGGCGGTTAACCTTTAAGGCATATTCCTCCAAGGCCGAACCGGAAAAGTAGCGATGCTCGACAAGGCTGCGTTCCGAATCAGTGAGGCGGTTGAGGCAAGTATCGAGGGCACGAAGGCGGCCGTCAAGCTCCTCGGGTTCCGCTTCACATTCCATGGCGAGTTGTTCCGTGAGGTCCTCGTTGAAGAGCTGGAAGCCCAGATTGGAGAGCTTACGACGATGGCTCATGACTTTGAAGCGGGCGATGGAGCAGGCCCAGGCTCGAAAATTCGTCCCGGGTTCGAAGCTCTTGCGTTTTTCCCAGAGAACGATATTGGTCTCTTGTAAAACGTCATCGACCCCATCAATCCCGGGCATTAGGGAGATGATATAGGCGTGCAAGGCGGCTTGCTGGCGGGCGATTTGCCCCACAAATTCGGCTTGCTGGGTGGCATCAAACTTCACGGTTTCTCATTGAATAATGCCGGAATTTCACAAATGTTAACAGATTTGTTATGAACCTATCCACGAGGGTTCCGAAAAATAATTTGCAAATTCTGTTAACGCCGAACTGTTTTTTTGCATTTATAGGGGTAATCTAACACTTTCAACTCTAACAATATCGATATTAGAATTATGAAAAAATCATTAAGTCCCTCTAATGGAGCTCTTAGCCTCTTTTGCACTGTGGGCGTTTTAGCTCTGGTTTCCTCGGCGACCCAAGGAGCCACTCTCACGGGAGTGACCATCGAAGATGTCTCTAGCGAGCTGGTTGCTGGTTTCGATCGCCGTGCGATTCGTCTGCTCGATGGAAGTGGATTCGACGAAGCTCTCGGAACCCACAATGTCACTCCAGATGGGAACAAAGGTGGCGGCATGTGGTTGAACAATGGAACCTTTGCTAATCCCAACGACCCGAATGCTCCAGGAGCCGTGATCACTTTCGATTTGGGAGGTAGCACAGCGCTAAATTCAGTTACTATTTGGAACTACAATGAAACCGCGCGTCCAGATCTTGTGAACCGTGGGGCCAATGCTGCGCAAATCCTCGTTGCCAGTGAAGAAGGAGGCGCATTCACTTCTCTTGGTGATTTCAACTTCACTGTCGCGCCCGGTGTAGCAGACCAGAACTTTGGCCAAATCATTGATCTTTCCTCTTTCCCTGAGGCAGGTGATGCACGCCTAGTGAGATTCAACATCACGTCAAATCATGGTGGAGACAACAACTTTGTAGGTCTGAGCGAGGTGCGCTTTGATGGCACACAAGTGCCCGAGCCTTCCGCTGGCATTCTGGCACTTATCGGTCTTGCTGGGTGCCTGCGCCGCCGGCGCTAAGAGCCTTTCGAAAGCTTGATCGGCCCTACCTTCTCACAAAGGAGTCGAGTTCCTGCAAGGATCTTGGAACCCCTTCTGTTGTCGAAATTTTTTCGGACGGGGGTTTCCTTGTTCTACGGTCTCCCCTAGCTAGGGAAAAATTTCAAAATCTCGATTTCGCTCAAAATTTATCAACGTAATTAAGATGCAAAATTTCATACGCCCAAGTCTCCTCCCCATTGCTTTTCTAGCGATTCCAATGCAAACAAGTTGGGGTCAAAACATCGAAGGAGTGACCATCGAAGATGTCTCTAGCGAGCTGGTTGGTGGTTTCGATCGCGGTGCGATTCGTGTGCTCGATGGAAGTGGATTCGACGAAGCTCTCGGAACCCACAATGTCACTCCAGATGGGAACCAAGGTGGCGGCATGTGGTTGAACAATGGAACCTTTGCCGCTCCCAACGACCCGAATGCCCCGGGGGCCATCATTACCTTCGATCTAGAAGCCAACTATGCTCTAGGTTCTCTGACAGTTTGGAACTACAACGAAACCGCGCGCCCCGATCTCGTGAATCGTGGGACTAACGAAGTCGAGATTCTGATCGCGGCAAGCGAAGGGGGCGAATTCAGCTCGATTGGTGATTTCAACTTCACTGTCGCGCCTGGTCTGGAGTTCGAGAATTTTGGTCAAATCATTGATCTTTCCTCTTTTCCGGAGGCAGGTGATGCACGCTTGGTGAGATTTAACATCAAGTCAAATCACGGTGGGGACAATAACTTCGTGGGACTCAGCGAAGTGCGTTTTACCGGAACAGGGAGCCCTGTCGTCCTCAGCACCGCAAGCTTCTCCACTTCAGCAAATCAGGGAACACCAATCGGAGATCTTTCGACCCCGTCCGGAGATGCTGGAGACACCTTTAATTATGAACTCGTTGCGGGTGATGGTGATACAGACAATGGGAAGTTTCAAATTGCTGGTGATCAACTTCAAATCGGTCCTTTTGACTTCAGACCTACTCCTGAGGGCGGTGTGTTTTCGCTTCGGATAAAATCCACGGGTTCTCCCTCGGAGACAGAATTTGAGGGAGTCGTATTCATCACTGCTTCTGCCGATTCGGACTCCGATGATTTACCCGATCCTTGGGAGGAAAGATGGGCTGGAGCTGGCAATCTTTCGGCGCTCTCCGGACTTGCTGGTGCAAACGCGGATTCCGATTCGCTCACTGATCTCGAGGAATACAATCTGCGAGATCAATTTCCTGATTTGGACCCCACCAAAGCAGATACCGACGATGATACGCTGGAAGATGGCGCTGAAATTGATGGAGCAGGCTTGCGCCCACCTACCGACCCTACGAATCCCGATACCGATAACGATTCTCTGACTGACGGAGTAGAAACGAACACCGGAAGTTTTAACGGGCTATCTGATACCGGAACCAATCCTACCCTCGTAGACACCGATGAGGACACTTTCAGTGACTCCATTGAGGTCACTGGAGGAAGTGATCCCAACAAGGCTGATTCAACTCCAGCCGTGACCTTGGTCGGTTATTGGCCGTTTGATGGTGACACCAACCCTCAACCCGATCTCTCTGATTTTGCCAATAATGCCACGGTTGCAACTGGCGCCTCTTGGGTCAACGATCCCGAGCGTGGCGGAGTGATGGAGTTTGATGGAAATGATTCCTATCTCGAGGCGGCTGACTCCGATAGCCTCTCGCTCACCAACGACCTCACTCTTGCCGCCTGGGTCAATGCCACCGACTACAACAATTTCCGGGGAATATTGGGGAAAACCGCTGGAGCTGGAGGCAATTATCCTGCTGCCTACGATCTCTATCTCTTCAACGGATCAGGAGTGCCTCGCTTGTATGGAGGAGCCGGCGCGGGACCTATCGGGTTCGCTGACGCCTTTACTGCTCCCACTGCCGGCGAATGGCACCACATCGCCGTCTCAAAAATTGGGAGTGAAGTCTTTTTCTACTTCGACGGCCTCCCCGATGGCCAGGGAATCATTGATGTCGAGCTCGAGGATTCCGACACCCCTCTTAAGATCGGGAATCGGCACGACCTCTTCGTCGATTTCTTAGGCCGCCTCGATGACGTCGCGATCTTCAATGGAGGCCTTTCAGCCGGCCAAGTCGCGGCCATTAAGGATGGGGACTTCAGCGAATTTGGAATTGGGTCGTCGGGATTTGCCATCACCGATATCACCTACATCGAAAACTACCGAGACTCCGGTGACCCAGCAGTCTCTCTGACCTTCAATTCTCGCCCCGGAAAAGAATATGCGATCGATTTCTCCACCAATCTTAATGCCGAAGGTCAACCGGGAGGCTGGGCTGAGCTTCAGGACGGAATCGTTGCAGACGATTCAACTACGATATTCGTAGACACAATCGTCGCGGGCAACACTCCGGCTCTTTTCTATCGCGTGCGGGAAAACTAAGCCTTTTATCACCTTGGTAGAATTCCCCTTACAGAGGGTGATGCGCGCTGATGATCAAGTCCTATTCGCGCAACCACACTTTGGATGCGATAATAGAGAGTCGCTTCGGCAGAACAAAGATCATACTCCCATGGAAAGGGTATTCACCGCCTAACTTTTTATGTTTCATCGCCTCCTTCTCATCTCACTTTTGGCGTGCCGTTTCGGCTTCGCAGGATCGCCTGACGCAATCGTTGTTTTTAACGAAATACAATACAATCCGGCGGGATCGACGGAAGAGGATGAGTGGGTCGAGCTCTTCAACCAGATGGGAATCAAGACAGATATCTCGGGGTGGCGGATTAAGGGGATCGATTACACGTTCCCGCAGGGAACGATCGTGGACCCCGGAAGCTATATCGTAGTCGCGAAGAATCCTGGAGCCGGACAGCTCGGACCATTCACCGGCAGCCTGAACAACGCTGGCGAACGACTTGAATTGATCAATCAGGGAGATCGGCTGATGGATGAACTTGATTACAACGACGCGGGGCGCTGGCCGGTCGAAGCCGACGGATCTGGTGCAACGCTTGCCAAACGTAATCCATACTTCGCAAACAAGCCTGATGAGAATTGGTCATATTCCGAGCAGGTCGGCGGCACACCTGGCGCAATGAATTTTCCTGATGAAAACGCGCCGCCAGCGGTTACGACTATTCCACTTTTTGATCTCAATACAACATGGCGATTCAACGAGGCCGGTGAAGACCTTGGTTTGGGCTGGGCTGCAACGGCCCATCCGATCGGCGGCAATTGGGAATCAGGTCAAGCAGTAATAGCAAGCGAAAGAGGACTCGCAGAGACCATTAATACGACCTTGGAATTCCCCGGTTTAAACTTTCCCTACCGCGTCACTTATTATTTCGAAAAGGATTTTGAGCTAAGCGGGGAACAGGCGAACTCATTACAGTCTTTACCTATCCGGCACCTGATTGATGACGGCGCGGTCTTTTACCTGAATGGAACCGAAGTCTTGCGCACCAATCTTCCGGGAGGAGTCATTACAGCGGCGACACGTGCCACAAATAATATTGAGGCCGTCCTCTCGAGCTCCATTCCTCTTCCGCCGGGTGCGGCCGTCGCGGGGACGAATCGGCTTTCGGTCGAAGTCCATCAGACTGATGGCAGCAGCAGCGATATCGTATTTGGTGTGGAGCTCGACATGGCTATCAAAGATCCCGCTCCTGGGTCTGCTCCCCAGATCGTAATCAACGAGATCCCACCCGCGACAGAAGCGGACTTTTGGATCGAGCTGATCAACACGGGCATCGGGGGCGTCGAGCTCGGCGGCATGATCGTTTCGATCGGAGGAGATCCGGCGCGCGAGTATATACTCCCCGCGCAAACGCTCGCGTCCGGCGGACTCCTCCTGCTCGATGAGGCCACCCTTGGATTTCGTCCCGCAGATACTGAAAATGTTTTCATATATGATGTCTCGGGGTCTGTCGTGCTCGACGGGCAAAAGCAAACCGGACGCCTGAGAGGTCGCGCTTCGGAAAAGGGCGGCGCTTGGCTTTATCCTCCGAGTGCCACACCGGGCGCCCCGAATGCATTTGCTTTCCATGATGAGATCGTCATTAGCGAGATTGCCTACAATCCTCCCGCGCTCTCAGCGATCCCGGATACCCCCGCGACCTACGACACGGTCGAGTTATTCGGGTTCAACGTTAATTGGCGCTACAACGATGGCGACGAAAACCTGACGGCTGACTGGGCTCGGACGAGTCACGTGGTTGGCGGCAACTGGAAGTCCGCCGGTGCCCCGATCGGTCGCGAATCCGGAGTGCTCGCCGAGCCCCTCGTCACTGATCTTTTTGCGACCTATAGCTCCTCAACTGTCACTTATTATTTCGAGAGGGAATTTGATCTGACTGCCCAGCAACTTGCGGGCCTCGACTCGATGGAAATCACCCACCAGATCGACGACGGTGCGATTTTTTATATCAATGGAAATGAAGTTGGAACCTTTAACCTATCAAGTGGAGCCGGGCCCGAAACCCAGGCCAATCCGAGCGTAGGCAATGCAACGATACGGACGCTTGCCATCCCGGGGGGTGCCCTTGTCATAGGCAGTAACCGTATCTCGGTGGAAGTTCATCAGTCCTCGACCGGTTCCAGCGATATCGTCTTTGGCATGAAACTGGACGCGCGCTTTGCACTCACCCCTTTCATTCCCGGTGCGCCCCACCGAAATTCAGACAACCAATGGTTGGAGATCGCTAATCGCAGCGGAGCCCCGGTCGATCTGGGCGGATGGGATTTCGGAAACGGAATCAGCTTCGAGTTCCCACCTGGAACCAATCTGGCTGCAGGGGAACATGCCTGCATCGCACGTAATGCGGCCGAGTTTTCCGCTGCGTTTCCGGGCGCGCGCCTGCTAGGTGAGTTTGGTGGAACCCTCGCGCGCTCCGGTGAGCATCTTCTGCTACGCGATCCCGACAACAACTCTGCCTTTGAGATGCGCTACTTCGATGGAGGGAGATGGCCAGATGCCCCGGACGGCGGCGGAGCGACTCTAGAACTTCGCGATCTTTTTGCTGATCCAAGCAACGGGGCCTCGTGGGCTGCCAGTGACGAGACCGTCCAGACAGAGTGGAAAACTTACACTCATAGCGCGGTTCTCGCTGGAAGCCGTGGCCCGGACTCGAAGTGGCGCGAATTCAATATCGGTCTACTCGGCGATGGTGAACTCCTGATTGACGATATCAGCGTGATCGAAAATGGTTCGACGCAAAAACTCAGCAATACTGATTTTAGCCGCGGCGATACCGGATGGAGATTCCGCGGCACGCACCGGCACAGTGAAGTGATCGATGATCCCGAGGCACCTGGCAACAAGGTATTACGCCTCGTCGCCACTGGCGGCACCGGCCACATGTCTAATCAGATTGAAACGACGCTGCTAAGTTCCGCAGTCAATGGTAGGACCTACGATATTACCTTTCGCGCACGCTGGGTGAGAGGGTCTAACCAACTACACACGCGACTCTACTTCAACCGCATGCCGCACGTGACCGTGGTCGATCGGCCGCAGCACGTCGGAACGCCCTCCGCTCCAAATTCACGCGCCGAGTCCAACCTTGGGCCAACTTTCACCGGGACGATCCATTCTCCCGCTGTTCCTGCTGTGAATGAATCCGTTAAGATCAAGACCCGTCCGTCTGATGCAGATGGTCTTGGCACGATCCAATTGTTCTACTCGGTCAATGGCGGCGTTTTTCGAAGCACCACTATGGGGATTGGCTCCGGTGGCTTTTACGAAGGCATCATTCCCGGGCAAGCCGCATCAACTGTAGTACAATTTTATGTCCAGGGAACCGACAGTCTAGGAGCCACTGCAACTTACCCAATCGCAGGCCCGGAATCCCGCGCCCTGTTCAAGGTCGATGACGGACTCGCCGAAGACAATGGGCAACACAACTTCCGCATCGTCGTCACCAACGCCGACCGTGATTTTATTCACCAACCGACCGAGGTGATGAGCAACGATCGCATCGGGGCAACAATCATCGACCGTGAGAGCGACATCTACTACGACGTAAAACTTCGTCTTAAAGGGAGCCAACGGGCACGTAACCAAGTGAATCGAGTTGGATTCAACATGCGATTCGGCTCTGACCAACTCTACCGCGGCATTCACAAATCACTCGCGATCGACCGCTCAGAGGGGGTCGGCCAGGGACAGTTTGAGATCCTGTTCGACTTCATGATTGCCAACTCCGGAGGGATCGTTTCACGCTACTACGACTTTGTTAATGTGATCACACCAAAGACCGTACATACCCGGTCGGCGGTCTTGCAGATGGCACGCTACGACCCGGTTCTCCTCGACTCGCAGTTCGAGAATGGCTCTGACGGTAACCTCTACGAGTATGAATTGCTTTACACCCCAAATAATGCCGATGCGAACGGCTTTAAGCTGCCAAACCCCGACGGGGTTACTGGCGTCAACGTCAGCAACCTCGGCGACGATAAGGAGAAATACCGGTGGTTTTTCCTGAAGAAGAATAATAGGGAAGCGGACGAATTTGCACCCATCATCGCCTATAATAAAAAGTTTAGCCAGAGCGGCGCGGCTTTCGAAGAGGGTCTCGAAGACGTCGTTGATGTTGATGCCTGGCTGCGGGGCATGGCCTACGCAGTTCTCTCGGGTGCAGGCGACAACGCAGGTGCCAATAGCCAACACAATGGGATGTACTATGCCCGACCGGATGGACGTGTCATGTTCTTGCCGCATGACATGGACTTTGCCTTCGACGCCGGAAGGACGATCTTTGCCAACAGTCAATGTTCAAAATTGACTGCAGACCCTGTCCGCCGCCGACTTTATCTCGGACACCTGCACGATATTATCAGCACTACCTACAATAGCAGCTACATGTCGATGTGGACGAGCCATCTGCAATCGCTCGACTCGTCCCAGCCGTGGAATACGCACCTAAACTATATCAACTCTCGATCGAATAACGTTCTGAGCCAGATCAATAGCCGGGTTGCACCGACCACCTTCAACATCACCACCACCAATCCGCACAACGTGAATGGCAGTACTGCGACCCTCTCCGGTGACGGATGGGTTGATGTCCGCAGCTTCCGTCTCGCCGGGGGCGGCGTCCTCGATGCGACCTGGACTGACAACAACAGTTGGCAACTCACCATTCCGGTCTCACTTGGCGCCAACACGATCACGATCGAAGCTCTCAATTTCTCAGGAAACGTCATCGGCACCGAATCCATCATAATCAACAATAGCGGTTCCGTCGAACCAGCTTCGGCGGCCAATCTAGCCATCTCCGAGATTATGTATCATCCGGGTGCCCCGACCCCATCCGAGATTTCCTCTGGCTTCACAGATGATGTCGCGTTCGAATTCATCGAACTGATGAATATCGGTGACAACGAAGTGGACCTCACTGGGGTGCAGTTCACCAGCGGTATTAACTACACGCTACCAGCAATTGTCATCCCGGTTGGTGAAAGAGTTGTCATCGCTCGAAATCGGTCCGGATTTCTGAGCCGCCATCCAGGGGCTGCAGCGAAACTTCTTCCTGGCGAGTATGGCATTGCCGACACCAACAAACTTGCCAATGGTGGTGAATTGATTGTCCTATCCGATTTTTCGGGAAGCGACATTCGGAGGTTTGCCTATGACGACGATCTCCCTTGGCCAATGGCGGCCGATGGAACCCGGTTTAGTTTGGTTCTGATCGAACCGGGGACTAATCCGGATCATGGACTGGGCACCAACTGGCGATCGAGCACCGGTTTGGGCGGTAATCCAGGTTCGGATGACAGCCTTGAATTCTCGGGTGATCCTGATGCAGATGACGATGGTGATGGCTTGTCAAACTTACTCGAGCACGCCCTGGGAGTTGACTCTCCTGCAATCGAAGCAGGCGCTGATCCAAGCGTAGCTGGTGGATTATTGGTTCTGTTGCCTCGAAATCTTGCTGCTGACGACGTGCTGATCGAAGTTCAAAGCTCAAGTGATTTAAGAAATTGGACGACGACTCGATCAACAAAGATTGAATCGGCGAACCGGGGCGACGGAATCGCCATCGAGACTTGGGCGATTGCCCCAAACCCTAGATCACTTGGAAGATTATATCTGCGGGTGGCGGTAAGCTCGCGCTGAGCCCCTGCAGATATCGTAAAGAAATGCCCTTTTTTCAAAAGTCGCCACTAAGTGGCTGTCCACCAATCAATCATTCGCGTTGTCCTCGGAGTTGAGCGGCACCGATCCCAATAAGCTGAACAACGACCTTTGAGCATCCGCAGAATGATGATCCGCCGAGTGACCTGAGCGGTTTCTACGAGTGGTCGCCGAATCTCAACGACTGGTATGCCAGCGGCAGCGGTCCGGGGGCTGGGCCGACGGTGAGCTTTGTGCCGAACACGGTGGGAACGACCACCACCGTGACCGCCACGGCGAGTGAGGCACTCGGCAAACTTTTCCTGAGGGTGAGGGTGATGCAGCTCCCTTGAGAAACTTTCTACAGGTAATCCAAAAAAGACGGCGGTTTCCTGCGGGAGGCCGCCGCTTTCTTCCTACCATTCAGAATGAAGATACGCATGAACGTGGCAATAATGATAAAGAAAAAGAGCTGGCCCGACCATTTTCATCAGGGCAATAATTTCAAGGTCATCGTCTTTCGTGACTATCCGGTGAAGAAATCGTCGACTGAGTCATAAGCACAGAAAGAAGAGGGAAAACATCATGAAGAACATCCTTTGTATCCTAAGTGTCTGGGCGATCAGCTTTGGCTTTCTAAGCCCATTGATTGCGCAGGATTCCTCTCCGTCGAAAGCGGTGCCCGGCGGACTCAGCAGCAAGAAGGGAAGCGGGAAGATCTTTCCGCCCAATTCCAAGTTCCTCCGGGTTGCGGGGCACGACGCGTATTTGGCCCTGCCCGAGGGAGTGGACGCTGGGCAGAAGACGCCGTGGCTCTGGTATTGTCCATCCGACTACAAGCTGCCCGGAAAGCTCGAGCAGTGGATGATGAAGCAGTGTCTAGACAATGGCATTGCGGTCGCCGGGATTGATGTGAAGGGGGATTTTGGAACGCCGGCCGGGCGAAAGATTTTCACCGCGTTTCACAAGGAGCTTACCGAGAAGCATGGCTTGACCAAGAAGGCCTGTATGCTGGCGCGAAGCTACGGTGGGACCCAGATGTACAACTGGGCCGCGGAACACCCCGAGTCGGTGGCCTGCCTGGCGGGGATTTATCCGGTCTGCAATCTATCGAGTTACCCGGGGATGAAATCCGCTGCGGGCAAGTATGGGATGTCGGAAGATGAATTCGCGAAGGAACTCA
>Ga0257126_1000448_pt1 | contig 33781 bp, 36 predicted proteins | sample SI060_120mmetaG_FD_190151 | JGI IMG/M metagenome (GOLD analysis project Ga0257126, IMG submission 190151) | Marine microbial communities from Saanich Inlet, British Columbia, Canada - SI060_120m | ecosystem: Environmental > Aquatic > Marine > Inlet | place: Canada: British Columbia | collected... | reverse complement strand
AATGAATTATGGAAGTGGAAGTGCTTTTACAAATAGTTTGACATACTCTCAGAGAGGTTTTGGGATTACTGCTGAAATTCATAGAGCAGATAATATGTTATTACTATCTGAGAGAGAAAGAACTGGAAAGGCGTATATAATGAATTACATACCTACTCTAAGTAAACCTCACGCGTATACACTACTTGCAATTTATCCTTGTGCCACTCAAGCAATGGGAGAGCTAGGGGTTCAATTAGATATATTTTACAAGATTAAAAAAGGTACTTTGCTAGGTGGAAAATATGGAACAAAGCTAAACTTTAACTTTTCAAGAATAAATGGTCTTGAAGGAGGATATTCCATGCTGAATGACAATCAAAATCATACTCCTGCTTTATTTGATTTTTCTCAAGAACTATATTATTCTGATATAAATATTGAAATCAATAAAAAAGTAAATAAAAATATCCGCTACAATGCTGTAATTGCAAATCAAACTTATAACAAAGATTTTCTTGAGGGAAAAACTCCTGGGGAATATGGAGTTCTTAATTCTACTATAGCCGTTTTAGATCTAAGTTATAGAATTAAAAAAGGCCATACAATTAGATTTGAAACCCAAGCATTATTTTCCAAACAATTAGAAACAGCAAGCAAAGAAGCTGAAGGTGATTGGTTAATGGTTCTTGCTGAGTACACAATTTCTCCTAATTGGTTCTTTGCAATTCAAGACATGTATAATTATGGAAACGAAAATGAAAGTAAAAGATTACACTATATGAACCTAAATGTTGGTTTTTTAAAGGGATCTACTAGATTTGAAATTGGATATGGAAAAAAACGTGAGGGAATCTTTTGTGTTGGTGGGGTGTGCAAGTTAGTCCCTTCATCGAATGGATTAAATTTAAGTATAACAACAAGTTTTTAAAATATGAATAGATTTTTTTATATAATAATAGCTGCTATTTTCATAAGTTCATGTGAGGTTATTGAAGGCCCTTATATGAATGGTACAATTGACCCAATTGATACAACAAATAACCAATATATAAAGAACATTCTTATTGAAGATTTTACTGGTCATACTTGTAAAAACTGCCCAGATGCTGCAAGAGAATTAGATGCTATACATGATGTTTATGGTTCCCAAATTATTGGCTTAGCAATACATGCTGGTCAAACCTTTGCTCGTCCGTATCCAATTGACCCAACTGGAAATCCAGATGAAAAATTTATCTATGATTTTAGAACAAGTTGGGGGGAAGAACTAGATGGTTTTTTTCAGGTAAGTGCAAATGGACTTCCAAAAGGAATGATCAATAGAATAGACTACAGTAGTAGTGGAGATCACAGAAAAGACTGGGGAGAGTGGGCGAATATTGTTGGAGATGAATTGAGTAAAGATGTCTTGTTTGGAATAAGCATAGAAATTAATCAAACCCCATTAATGTTATCAGATCAGTTTGATATAATTATTACATCTGAATCACTTTCTGCAATGAGTGGAAATTATAAACTTGTAGTTTGTCTAACTGAAAATAATATTACCAATTGGCAAAAAGATGGAGATAATGATAATGAATCATACGTACATAAACATGTCTTACGATCATTTCTAACACCATCATTTGGAGAAGATTTTGCTGCTGAGGAAATTAATAATGGTGACAGCTTTTCAAATGCATATTCACCTGTAATAAGTACTCTTGAAAACAACAATATTATTCATTCGCAAAACATATTAACGCTTGGAAATGGAAATGCAGGTGATTGGGATTTAAATAACATGTATGTCTTAGCATATATATATGACGAATCTAGTAACGAAATTCTTCAAGTAGAAGAAAAACCTCTTTTAAATAAATAAAGGTTAGATGTTGCGGTTTATAATTATTTCTCTATTAGTATTTGTTTCATTTTCTTCAAAATCACAGGTAATTGTAGACAATGTTAATGATGCAAAATCTTTTTTGCAAGCATACTTAAATCCTCTCGGAAATGGTTTAGGTGCAATAAATAACAATGGTTGGTACAATACAGCTAGACCACATAAATTATTAGGGTTTGATGCTACAGTTTCACTAAGCTTTCTAAATTTAAGTAATGAACAGAAGAGTTTTGACCCCAATTCAATATCTAATTTCTCATCATCAAGCACTTCAAGTCCCACCATATTAGGAAAAGGTAATGGTGCAATAGTAGAGTATCAAGGCGAAGAATTTAAATTACCAAATCAAGATCCATTATTTTCAATACTTGTGCTGCCTAACTTGAATTTAGGTCTAGGAATATTTAAAAAAACAGAAATAAATGGTCGATTTATTCCTAATTATAAATATGAAGCTGGATTTATTGGAAAAGGAGAAATTAACATGTGGGGGATTGGATTTAAGCATGACCTCTTACAATGGATTCCGATTATTGGCAATACTATTCCATTATCACTATCACTACAAGCAGCTCATACTCAGATGACATCTAAAATTTCAATATTAGATCAGCCAGTAAGTATGGACATACAAGCAACAAATATTAATTTAATAATCTCAAAAAATATTTTGATGTTATGTGGATATGCTAGTATTGGCTACAATTCATCATCTACTACATTTAGGGCTGGAGAAAACATTACAAATCCTGACAATTTTAATCTTGATGAATTAGAAATATCTCTTCCTATTGAAATGGAATTTGAAACAGTAAATGAACTTCGAGGAAATATTGGATTAAAGCTAAGCTTAGCAGTAATAACTGTTAGTGCAAATCATACGTTTAGTGAATACCCTGTAACAACAATTGGAGTAGGCGCAAGTCTAAGGTAATGAAGAAAATATTTTTTCTAATTATATTTATTAACTCTATAAACTTCAGTAGCTTATCTCAAGAATTTAATGCTGGGATTTCTGCAGGCATTAGTACAAATCAGGTCTCTGGAGATAATCTAGCAGGTTTTAATAAGGCGGGTATAATTTTAGGTGGTTTTGTAAATAGAAAAATTAATAATTTATTGATGGTTCAAATGGAGATTATTTATATTCAAAAGGGAAGTTCCAATCCAAATCAGAATGTAAATAATTTAGCTAATATACATTTAGACTATATTGAAATTCCATTGTTAGCTATTATTAAAAATTCAGAAAAAATCTACCTTGAAGGTGGCATTCATTGTTCAGCATTAATTGATGGATACTACCAAGATATGTATGGTAAATTAGAAAACCAAACAAGTTTTGATAGTTTTGAGTTAGGTGCAATTATTGGAATATCATATAATTTAAGTTCAAAAATTTCTCTAAATACAAGATTAAGCAACTCTATTATTCCTATTGCCGAACATGCATCTGGACAAACTTTTAAATTCAATAAGGGAAAGTATAATACTGGTTTAAACTTTATATTAAAATATCAAATCTAAAATGAAAAAGAATAAAATTATAGTGGCAATAACTGGAGCAAGTGGCGCTATATATGCAAAAGTTTTATTAGACAAAATTCAAGCACTTCATGATCAAATTGATGAGGTTGGTATTATCATGTCAGATAATGCAAAATATGTTTGGAGAACAGAACTGGATAATGAAAACTATAATAAATACTCGTTCAAGTTCTACGAAAAAATGGATTTTGAAGCTCCATTTGCCTCAGGATCTGCTAAATACAATACCATGATAATTTGTCCATGCTCTATGGGTACAATGGGAAGAATATCAAGCGGTATATCTAATGATTTAACCACTAGAGCAGCAGATGTTATTTTAAAAGAAAGAAGAAATCTAATATTGGTCGCAAGGGAAGCACCATATAGTTTAATTCATATAAATAATATGAAAACTATTACCGAAGCAGGAGGAATTATATGTCCTGCTACTCCATCCTACTACAGTAAACCAACAGATTTTGAAGAACTCACTGCAACTGTAGTTGATAGAGTACTAGACCTTTGTGGCTTTGAATTTAACAAGTATTCTTGGGGAGAAGACAATAAATAAAATATGATTTAGTTATATAAATATGGAAAAACTAAAATACACTTCTATTGCTATAACAAGCCTAGGTGTATTATTCAAAACAATGCATTGGCCTTTCGCAGGATATTTATATACAATAGGTTTTTCTTTAGTTATTATTTATTGTTTAATTAAAATCTTTAAATCATAATGCTAAAATTTTGCAAGTCAGTTCTTGAGAAGGTAAGCTTTGACCCTCAACTTTTTAGAAAAGAACTTATGAAAGCCACGAGATGGCTAAATAAAAAAGAATTGTCTAAATTAAAAGTATGGGCACTTGGATGCTTTTCCCATTATAAGCAAACTATTCAAGAAGTATTTGATTCTTTATCTTAAAAAAGATTACTTTGATTGGTAGACTTTACTCTCCCTAGGTGCTTAAAGGCTAGATCAGTTGCTTGTCTTCCTCTTGGAGTTCTCATTAGATAACCCTCTTTAATTAAAAAGGGTTCGTAAACTTCTTCAATAGTACCCGCCTGCTCCCCTACAGCAGTTGCAATAGTTGTTAAACCTACAGGGCCACCTTTAAATTTGTCAATAATTGCCGATAATATCCTATTGTCCATATCATCTAAACCATTTTCATCTACATTTAAAGCATTAAGAGCATATTTAGTTATTTCTGTATCTATATTCCCATCACCTTTAATTTGAGCAAAATCTCTCACTCTTCTTAAAAGCGCATTAGCTATTCTTGGTGTACCTCTTGATCTACCTGCAATTTCAGACGCAGCACTAGAAGAAATACTAACATCTAATATTGATGATGAACGATTAATTATTTCTGAAAGTAACTCTGTACCGTAATATTCTAAACGAGAATTAATTCCAAAACGAGCCCTAAGCGGAGAGGTTAATAAACCTGATCTTGTTGTAGCACCAATTAAAGTAAATGAGTTTAGCTTTATTTGAACAGTACGAGCATTTGGACCTGATTCTATCATAATGTCAATTTGATAATCTTCCATAGCGGAATACAAATATTCTTCTACAATTGGATTTAATCGATGTATTTCATCAATAAACAAAACATCTCTATCTTCAAGATTAGTTAATAGTCCAGCTAAATCACCAGGCTTGTCCAATACGGGTCCTGATGTAGTTTTGATATCAACTCCTAATTCATTAGCAATAATATAGGATAAGGTAGTTTTCCCAAGTCCTGGAGGGCCGTGTAAAAGAACATGATCTAAAGCTTCTTCTCTTTGTTTAGCAGCTTGAATAAAAACTTCAAGATTATCAACTATCTTTTCTTGACCCTTAAAATCTGAAAATAGTTTTGGCCGTAGAACTTGTTCAAATTCTTTTTCCTCGCTACTTAAGTTATCAGATTCTGGATTTAAATCTTCATTCATATACAAACAAAAGTAACAAACAATAAATTAAAAATGTTATTCTAAATAGACTAAAAAGTCGTGAAGACCTATGTATGAAGATGTTTACTTTCTTCCAAGAATGGATGATGCTTAACACTCAATGGTCTTGTTGTTAAACTTCTAAATACAACATAGAAAAATAAACCTAAAAACCCCAATCCCATTCCAAGATCGGTTAGACCTAAATGTCCATGATCGTGCAATGTCCCAGGAGCAAATAAAAGATAAGAGTTAATCCAATGACCGATTAAAATAACAACAGATGCAACGATTAAGAAATTAGTATTTCTTTTTGCATCTCTACTCATCAAGACTATCGTTGGAACAACAAAATTTATTGCAGCACTAAACCAAAAAAGGAATCTATAATTTGACAATTCAATTCTTTCCATAAAGTAAGTTACTTCCTCAGGAATATTAGCATACCATATTAACATGAACTGTGAAAACCACATATAAGTCCATACAACTGAAAATGCAAAAACCCATTTACCTAAATCATGAATTATACTATCATTAAGATCCTGTAGGTAACCTTGTTTTTTAAGAAATAAACAAAACAATAATATTGTAGTAAAACCAATAGCAGACCATTCAGAAAATATATACCAGCCAAATAAAGTACTAAACCAATGGGTATCAATAGACATAATCCAGTCCCATGAAGCCATTGACGAACTAACTGCAAAAAAAACAATAAACCAAGCAGAAACGGTGATTCCTTTATTATAAGAATTTTTACCAATACCTCCTTCTAGATCACCCTGCAAAGAGATATCTCTTAGCCTTTTCGCACAGTAAATCCATACAACAACATAAATTATTGATCTAACTAAAAAGAATATAGGGTTTAGATATGCTTCCTTACCTGCAATAATTTTATCATAATTGGGAGCTCCTTCTGTCATTATCCCTACTTCCATCCAGTGATATATATGATTCCAATGTAACATAGCTGCAATAACAATAAAAATCATTACTGCACACGTATAAGGGAGGAAGGTCATAATTGCTTCAGGTACCCTTTTTATAACAGTAGACCAACCAGCCTCAGCAACATGTTGAAGTGCAACAAAAAATACTGCAAAAATTGAAATTCCTAAGAAAAAATAATTGTTAAAAATTAAACTTGTCCAAGCAGCATGAGAGTCATTAATAAATGCATAAACTGTTGATATTAATCCTATAGCGATTAAGACCAGTGATAATAAATGTGTAGATTTTGATATTTTATACATTATAAATTTATTTATTCAGCACTATAATTTTGTAACTCTTGAACATAAAGTACAATTTTCCACCTTTCTTCCTCACTAAGCTGTGAAGAATGTGGTCCCATTGCATTTAATCCATATGTTAAAGAATGAAAAATATGCCCAGCCTTTAATTGATTCATAGGAACATTAGGTCTTCTTAACATCTTACCATCATTGTAATGAGGTACAGCAGAATACACTGGGTGATTTATTGAACCTCCACCAGCACCAAATTCTCCGTGGCAATGTTTACAGAACATAGAATATAATTTTTTTCCTTCCTCAATATTATCCTCACTTCCTTCAAAAGGATTAACAGCTTCATTTCCTGCTCTTATATACTCTTCTAATGAGTTTTCATAATAAAAAGTAGATAAATAATTTCTTGCAATTGTACCTTTAACTGGCTTTCTAGCATTTAAACTATCACTAAAATAACTATTCTGTCCATACGTTTCAAGAGAGGGTGACCTATACATATTAGGCATAAATTCATATCCAGGACCAGGATTTGAACACGAACATATTAATACAAGAAATGCTATTAAATATATTTTATTCATCTTCTATATTTTTTTCATTGATTTCAGATGCTCCTGTTGATTTTAAAATTTTAGTAATCTCTTTATCACTATCTTCTACAATAAGTTCCATTAAAAATTTATCGTCTGTTGTTCTTGGATCAGGACTTTTGGTTGATGCTCCTGGATAAAGCTTGTTTCTGTAAAAATATGTTAGTGACATTAAATGACCTGCAAAGAGAACAGTACACTCAAACATAATTGGCACAAAAGAAGGAACATTTTGATAAAATGTAAAGTTTGGTTTTCCACCAATATTCATAGGCCAACTTTTTCCAACTCCAGAAATCATTATATAGTAAATTAATAAACCTCCAAAAGATAAACCTATACATCCATAAATAAATGCTGTAATTGCCATTCTTGTCTCTTTTAAACCAAGAGCATGATCAAGACCATGAACTGGAAAAGGACTGTACACCTCTTCAATATCATATTTTTTTGATCTTATCTCTTTTACTGATTGTAAAAGGATTTCCTCGTCATCAAATATAGCATGTATAACTTTCTTACTCATGACTTCTCTTTTTATATTCAGATCCAGATGATTTTAAAATAGTCTTTAATTCTGCTTGAGCAACAACTGGGAATGTTCTAGCATACATTAAGAATAGAACAAAGAAGAATCCAATTGTTCCAAGGAAGATTCCAATATCAATAAAAGTTGGTGAGAACATTGACCAAGCTGATGGAAGAAAATCTCTGTGTAATGAAGTTACAATAATTACAAATCTTTCAAACCACATTCCAATATTTACAAAAATTGACAATATAAATGTTGCGATAAATGATGTTCTAATCTTTTTAATCCAATAAAGCTGAGGTATAATAACATTACAAGACATCATTGAAACATATGCCCACCAATAGGGTCCTGTAGCTCTATTTAGAAAAGCATATTGTTCAAATTCAACTCCTGAATACCAAGCCATAAACAACTCAGTTATATATGCAGTTCCTACCATTGATCCGGTAAATAGAATAATGATGTTCATATATTCTATATGCTTTATTGTAATATAGGCTTCCATATGAACAACTTTTCTCACAATAATCAATAAAGTTTCAACCATTGCAAAACCTGAAAAAAGTGCTCCCAATACGAAATAAGGAGGGAAAATAGTTGTATGCCATCCAGGGATAACTGAAGTAGCAAAATCCATACTTACAATTGAGTGTACAGAGAAGACAAGTGGAGTTGCTAATCCCGCTAAAACTAATGATACTTCTTCAAATCTTTGCCAGTGCTTTGCTCTTCCACTCCATCCAAATGCTAATAAAGTGTATAATTGCTTTTTCATTGGGCTGATAGTCTTACTCATTCTGTCTCTAATCATAGCAAAATCAGGAATCAATCCAATATACCAGAAAACAGTAGAAACTGTTAGATAGGTAGAGATTGCAAATACATCCCAAAGTAGTGGTGAATTGAAATTTTGCCATAAAGAACCATATGTATTAGGAATAGGAAAAACCCAATATGCAAGCCAAGGACGACCCATATGAATTAATGGAAATAAACCGGCTTGTACAACTCCAAAAATTGTCATTGCCTCAGCAGATCTATTAATTGCCATTCTCCATTTCTGACGAAAAAGAAGAAGTACTGCAGATATTAACGTTCCAGCATGTCCAATTCCAATCCACCAAACAAAGTTAGTAATATCCCAAGCCCAGTTGACTGTTTTATTTAAGCCCCATACTCCAATACCAGTACCTATAGTATAGGCCATACATCCAATTCCCCATAAAAACAAAACAACAGACAGACCAAATAAAATCCACCAATATTTATTTGCTTTACCTTCAACAGGCAAGGCAATTTCTCTAGTAATATCATGATAAGTTTTATTACCAAGTATTAAAGGATCTCTTATTTCTGATTCTTGATGCATTACGCTTTATTTCTAATTTTAGTTTGATAAAATACAGAGGGTCTAACATTCAAATGATCTAATAAATCATAAGCTCTTTCATCATTTCTTAAATTCCAAACTTTACTCTCCTTGTTATTTGAATCTCCAAATACTAACGCATTAGTTGAACATGAAGAAGAACATGCAGTTTGAGCTTCATAATCTTTTACAGGTCTACCTTCTCTTTTTGCAGTAAGTTTAACTTCTTGTATTTTTTGAATACACATACTGCATTTTTCAATAACTCCTCTTGATCGAACAACTACATCAGGATTTAAAACCATTTTACCAAGATCATCGTTCATATGAAAATCAAATTTTTCATTTTCTGAATATTGGAACCAGTTAAATCTTCTCACTTTATATGGGCAGTTATTAGCACAATATCTAGTACCAATACATCTATTGTATGTCATTTGATTAAGACCCTCATTACTGTGAGTTGTAGCAGCAACAGGACAAACATTTTCACATGGAGCGTGATTACAATGCATACACATGACAGGTTGGAATACTACTTCAGGATTTTCTGAAGGAACTTCCATTTCACTATACATTGTTATAGCTGAAATCTTTTCTTCTTTAGAAAGCTCTTTAGTCATGTCAGAAGAGAAATAGCGATCAATTCTTAACCAATGCATGTCTCTACTCTTCCTCATTTCTTCTTTACCAACAACCGGAATATTATTTTCAGATTGACAGGCAACGACACATTCTCCACATCCGACACAAGAAGTTAAATCGATAGATAGATTCCAAAAGTGACCAGTTTCTAAATCATGCTCTTCATATAGTGAAACCTCGTTAGAAGGTAATTTTCCTTTATAGGTATGATATAATTCACGATGATTTCCAGCAGATGGATCTTTTATATATTCAGCTAAAGAAGTTTCTTTAACAATATCTCTCCCCATCATAGTATGATGCAATTGTATGGAGGCAAATTCATACTCTCCTTCAATTTTTGTAATTGTTAACTCTTTAGTATTTAAAAAAGGATAAGCATTAAAACCTACATTGTCTCCTGCCTTACCCGCTCTTGTTCTTCCATACCCTACAGCCATGCCAACAGTATTCTGGGCTTGACCAGGTGAAATCATAACTGGAACATTTTCTAAAATATTCTTACCGTCTGTTATATTTACTAAACTCCCATTCATAGCACCATTAGAAACATTCCAATTTGAAAGTCCTAGTTTATCAGCTGTAGAGGAAGAAATTGTTAAATAATTATCCCAACAAGCTCGTGTAATAGGATCAGGAAGTTCTTGTAACCAAGGATTATTTGCTTGTCTTCCATCGCCTAAAGCAACAGTTTCATAAATTTCAAGTTCTATTGACTCATTATTTTTCTTTGCAACAGAAATCGAATTATCAGTAAATCTTTTAACTTTAATAGAAGGTTCATTAAGATTAAAGTAGCCATCATGTAATGATTTATTCCAATCTACACCTTTGGATATCCAGTAATTCTTTTGAAATGATTGAAAGTCAGATTTATTCATCCAACTCAGTAAACTTTCTTGAAATTGTCTTGTATTAAAAAGAGGAGAAATAGTAGGTTGCATTAAAGAATAAACTCCATGCTTTGGATTTGCATCTCCCCAACTTTCAAGATTATGACTATCAGGACAAACATAATCCATTAAGTGTGCTGTTTCATCATGATGCTGTGATGTAGATATTTTAAGATTAACATTCTTTAAGGCATTATTAAACTCCTTAGAATTAGCTAATGTATAAGATGGATTGACATTGTATGTAATTAGAGCTTCAACATTTCCATTTTGCATATCAGAAATTAATGCATCTACATTACTAGTATTTCCTTGCTTTAATTTTGAAGGATTAGTTATAGAAATAGTATTCCCATAATTAGATAGTTGATGATTTATAGCATTAACTATTAGTTGCGTGTTCTTGTCGTTGCTATTGCTAATTACAATAGATTTTGACTCACTTGATTTTAAATCTTTAACAATCTTAGTTAGTCTTTTATCAAAACTCTCACCCTTTAATGCCCCAAGAAGATTAGATAGTAAATAAGCCTGTTCTGATGGTTTGATCTGAATTCTTTTATCAGCATTAGCACCAGAAAGAGACATATTTGTTTCAAACTGGTAATGCTTGGACATCTTTCCAGATTTTGGGTTTCTACCATTTACATAATCAGTAGCATAATCATTTGCCATCCAGTTAGATAAAAAGTCTGCTCCAAATGACACAATAACATCAGCCTTATCAAAACTATATGTAGGAGCTAACCTTACTCCAAACGATTCTAGATTTGCATCAAGCAAACCATCATACGGAGTAGAATCAATCATAAGATGTTCTACGTTTCTATATTTTTTTGAAAAATCCTTAACTAACTCTTTAGTAGTAGGACTTAAAATAGTAGAAGAAAGTAAGACTATTTTACCATTTTTTACACTTGATAATTTTTCTTTAATTTCAGAATCTATAGTTCTCCAATCAGATTCATCATTATTTTTTAATGGATACTTCAAACGAGAAGAATCATAAAGTGAGAGAACAGAAGCCTGAACACGAGCATTAGAAGATGTTTTATTGCCCTCAATTTTAATTGGCCTACCTTCTCGTGTTTTTACAAGAACGCTAGCATAATCTCTTCCGTCATAAATTGTAGAGGCATAATAATTCGCAACACCAGGTATTATTTCGTCAGGCTTAACTAAATATGGTATTGATTTAACAACTGGAGTTTCACATGCTGCTAAAGTAGCAGCTGCCGTGCTAAATCCTAAAAACTTTAAGAAATCTCTTCTACTACTGTTAGTTGAGGAAAGGTTTTCTTTATCTCCTAAAAATTGATCAACAGGTAAGTCTTCAACAAATTCATTTTGAGCAAGTTTTTCAACAATAGGATCGTCATTTAACTGAGCAAGCCCTTTCCAATATTTCTTAGTTGTTTTCATTTTACTCATGCTTTTTTAATAATGACATTTTGCACATTCAATACCACCAATTTTATCAACTGTAATTTTCTCTCCTTTATACTTTTCTTTTAACTGATCATGAAGTTCTGTATAATATTCATTACCCTCCATTGCAACTTCGGTTTCCCTATGACAGTCGATACACCAACCCATTGTAAGAGAAGCATGTTGATATAAAACTTCCATTTCCTCAACAGGACCATGGCATGTTTGACATTCTACTTTTCCAGCTACAACATGCTGTGAGTGATTAAAATAGGAAAGATCAGGAAGGTTATGTATTCTAACCCATTTAATAGGTTTTTGTTCATAACCTTCAATGTATGTTTTTGAGTCAGGATCAAAACCAACGGCATCATATATCTTTGAAATTTCTGTAGTTCCTGTAATTTTACCTTCATTAATATAAGTATGACAGTTCATACATACATTCGCAGATGGTATGCCTGAGTGCTTACTTTTTCTAGCTGAAGAGTGGCAGTAGTTACAATCAACACCATTTTCACCAGCATGAACCTTGTGTGAAAAGGCAATAGGTTGTTCAGGCATATACTGAGTGTAAACACCCACTCCTAACATTGTATCGTATGAAAATTTTAAGACTACAATTAATGCAGCAACCGAAACAAATGCTACATTTTTATTTTCAGAGATAAATAGATTAAACTGACTGATAAGAGTTTCCGGGATGGTTTCAGTTTCTTGACCAATACTTTCTTTTAATTTATTTTTTAAAGATGTTAAAAGATAAACTAACAACAATAAAAACAAAGCTATTATCATTAAAATTGTTGAAGTCTTGATTCCTTCTTCTTCAGAGAGTACTAAGTCTGCAGTAACAACTTCCTCAACAATTGGCGGATTTTTTAAATATGCAAAAACAGCTTCAAAATCAGCATCCTCAAAATAATATGATGGCATTGCAACTTTATTATACTCTTCATACAATGCTATCGCGTCAGCATCTCCAGAAGCAATAAAATCTGATGAACTATTAATCCATTTTTTTAACCACTCCTTAGTTCTTCGATCTGTAACGCCCTTAAGTCCCGGTCCAATTAATGCCTTGTCTGTCATCATGTGACATGACGTACAGTTTGCTTTGTAAATTTGTTCGCCTTTTTGAACAGCAAGAGAATCTACTGTTTCTTGAGAGAAAGCACTTGTAATGGAAGTTAAAGAAATAGCTAATGTTAGAAAAACTAAGCTATAAGTATATTTCGTCATAAATCATTCAACAATTTGCTTGACAAAATTAATTTATTTTATTTAATCCCTCTAGCAAAAAACTGAGGAAATATTGTAATTTATAATCAATCTAAATAACTATTTCGGACAAAATCAATAAGACAAAAAAAGTATGGTTATTTTATTTGATGGAACTAACCTCAACAACCTCCTTAACCTTTGGGACAGCATTTTTAACAGCAATCTCGACTCCGTTTTTTAAGGTCATCATACTTACATGACAAGTTTCACAAGCCCCAAGCAATTTCACCTTTACAACATAATCATCTGAAACTTCAATCAAATCAATGTCTCCTCCATCTTTTTTAAGATAAGGTCTAATTTCATCCAAAGCAGCTTCAATTTTATTTAATATCCTTTTACTTGTTATCACTAATTTCTAGTTTTTATGAGCAACCTTTCATGTTTGTTATTTTAACAGATTCTGTAGTTGGAAGATTTACATTTCTTTCATCAATACTTACAACTACTTTTTTTGCTAAATTAATAAATGAATTTGATATTTCGGTACTGAACTGAAGAACTCCAGGTCTACCTGCATCAGCAGCTTCCCTTAATGATTGAACAATTGGGATCTGACCCAGTAATTCAACACCTAACTTTTCAGCTAAATTCTTTGCACCATCCCTGCCGAAGATAAAATATTTTTTGTCAGGGTTTTCTTCAGTAACAAAAAAGGACATATTTTCAATAATTCCTAAAACAGGAACATCAATACTATCCATTTTAAACATATTAACTCCTTTTTCTGCATCAGCCAATGCAATTTCTTGAGGAGTACTTATTATAACAGCTCCCGTAATTGGAATTGCCTGAACTAATGATAAATGAATATCGCCTGTACCCGGAGGTAAATCGACTACTAAATAATCTAGCTCTCCCCAGTGAGAATCCCAAATAAGTTGATTAAGAGCTTTTGATGCCATTGGACCGCGCCAAACAATCGCTTGGTTAGCCTGAGTAAACAAACCCATAGATACCATTTTTACTCCGTAATTTTCAAGAGGCTGCATTTTTTTCTTACCATCAACATCAATAGCATTTGGAGATTCTCCAACTAGGTCAAACATAATAGGCATTGAGGGACCATAGATATCAGCATCTACTAATCCAACCTTATAACCTAACTCAACCAAAGCGACAGATAAATTCGCTGAAATTGTAGATTTTCCTACACCTCCTTTACCGGAAGAAACAGCAATAATATTTTTAACTCCTGGTATTGGATTTCCTTTTATCTTATTCTCCTTTTCAACTTTTTTAATTATAAAATTAAACTTTACCAATAAAGAATTTCCAAATTGTTTTTGCAAAGCCTTGATACATATATTTTCAATGCGTTTTTTAAATTGTAGAGTTGGGTTTGAAATCTCAATATCTAAAACAACCTCATTACCAAAAAGCTGAATATTTAAGATTACACCTAAATCAATAAAGTTCTTATCAGTCGTTGGAAATATGACTTTTTTAAAAACTTCTTTTATATTTTTTTTATTTAAATCCAAAGGGTTTAATTGTGAATGCAAATATAAATTATTAATAGCTGAAAGTATATGCTATCTTTTTTTTAAATCAATAATTTAAAATAAATTTTAAATAGGTAATAGACATCCCTTTTTTTAGAAAAATTTTTTCGTAATAAGTTTTAACATCTAAATCATCTCTTTCTACTTCAGAGGCATATAAGTCATTTGTTGAGTCCTTTAATAGGTGTCCCTCACCTGCTATAACTCCTAAAGTAAATCCGTGAAAAAACTGACTATCTGTTTTTAAGTGAATGACAGAATTAGGCTTTAAAATCTGATTATATAAGTTAAGAAATTTTGGATGAGTTAATCTTTTTTTTAATCTGGATCTTTTTAATTGGGGGTCTGGAAATGTAATCCAAATCTCATCTATTTCATTTTTAGAAAAATATTTTTGAATCAAATCAATTCTAGTTCTTAAAAAACCAACATTAGATAATTTATTTTCTTGCGACTGCTTAGCTCCCGACCAAATTCTAGATCCTTTAACATCTATGCCAATAAAGTTTTTTTGAGGAAATTTTTTTGCTAAAGCAACCGTATATTCTCCCCTACCACAACCAAGTTCTAATGTGATTGGATTCTCATTTTTAAAAAAATCGCTACTCCATTGCCCTTTTAAATCAAAAGATTTGTTAGGGTCATCAATAGGTGGTTCAATTACATGCGCCAAGGTTTTAAGCTCAGCAAATTTTTTTAGTTTATTTTTAGCCAATTGAAAAAATATTTTGAACAAAAATATAGTCTTTTAAGTATTTTTGTTAAATGAAATTAAAAAAAAATATTCTTGTTGCTCCTTTAAACTGGGGTATTGGACACGCTACAAGATGTATTCCCATTATTAGAAAATTACAGGAACATAATTTCAATGTTGTTATAGCTTCTTCTGGAAGATCATTAGAGCTATTAATTCAGGAATTTCCAAACCAAGATTTTATTAAAATAAATGATTATAATATTAAATACTACTCATTTTTACCAATGACCATCTCTATTTTAATTCAAATACCAAAAATCTTATTAAGCATCAAAAAAGAATACACTCAACTAAAATCAATAATAAATGACTTTAAAATTGACGGAATAATTTCAGACAATAGATATGGAATGTATTCAGAAGAATTACCTTCAGTATTTATTACGCATCAGATTGAAATTCAAACTCCTATATTTAGGAGTTTTATTAAAAAAATAAATCTCAAACTAATCGATAAGTTTTCTGAATGTTGGGTCCCCGATTTTGAAATAAATGGTATTGCAGGTAAATTATCACATACCAAAAACACAACAATAAATTATAAATATATTGGTCCTTTATCTAGGTTTAAAAAAAAGAAAAGTGAAATAAAATATGATATTCTAGCAATAATATCTGGCCCTGAACCTCAAAGATCAATTTTAGAAAAAACCCTTATTAAAGAATTAAAAATTCACAAGAATAAATCACTCCTCCTACAAGGCAAACCAGAAAAAAAATATACTGAAAAAATAAACAACTTAACAATTAAGTCTCATCTTTCCTCAGAGGAATTAAACTTAGCAATGATAGAATCAAAACTGATAATATGTAGAGCTGGTTATTCTACCATAATGGACTTATTTAAACTTCAAAAAAACGCAGTAATTATACCAACCCCAGGACAAACAGAGCAAGAATATTTAGCCAAATATTTATCAGAATCTAGTTACTTTAAATCTATCAATCAAAATGAAATCAATTTAAAAAATCTGATTGCAACCACTCAAAATTTTCAAAAAATAAAAGAAAGAAAAGAAGAGGCTAACTGGAGTAAGTTGCTGAATATTTTTAACAAATAATAAGCATGAAATCATTTGAAACAAATAAAATATTTGAAATAAAATCCCGAAGTAATTTTGAAGAATTAGCTTTAAAAATATTTGATTATCAAAATAAAAACAATAATTTTTATTCAGAATATTCAAGCTTTATTTTAAAAGGAAAAAAACCTGCTACAATAAAAGAAATTCCTTTTTTACCAATTAGTTTTTTTAAAACAAATAAAATTATTTTGAATAATTTAGATCATAAATTAATTTTCAAAAGCAGTGGTACTATCGGAGCTAGAAGCAGTCACTATGTGGCTGATTTAGAGCTTTATAAAAAAAGTTTTATCAATAATTTTTTACAACAATATCATAATATTGAAGACACATGTATAATTGGCCTACTCCCATCTTATGAAGAAAATGGAGACTCTTCATTAATTTACATGATAAATAAATTAATAAATATCAGCCAAAATAAACTTAGTGGTTTCTACAATAATAATTTCCAAGAACTTAATAAATCATTAAAAACATTAGAATCAAGAAAAACAAATACAATTTTAATAGGTGTTTCATATGCCCTTTTAGATTTCGGAAAAGTATATCCTCAAAAATTAAAAAACACAATAGTTATTGAAACTGGCGGCATGAAAGGCAAAAGAAAAGAAATGCTAAAAGAGGAATTACACAAAATACTTAAAGATGATTTTGGATTAAATCATATTCACTCTGAATATGGAATGACGGAGCTTCTCTCTCAGGCATATTCAAAAAAAAATGGAGTTTTCCATAGCCCAAGCTGGATGGACATATTAATTAGAGATATTAATGATCCACTATCAATTATAGGTCTTAATAAATTAGGAGGGGTAAATATTATTGATTTAGCAAATTTAAACTCTTGTTCATTTATTGCAACAGACGACCTAGGAATTAAATTAAATCAGAATGAATTTAAAATTAATGGTCGGCTATCAAATTCAGATATGCGTGGATGTAATCTTTTAATACAATGACAATTAGACAAGCCAATGTAAACGACATAGAGAAAATCATGAAGATGTACAATTCTTGTGTTGTAGGAATGATTAAAATTGGCATAGATCAATGGGACAATACATATCCAAACAAAGAAATTATACTGCACGATATTGAAAAGAAAACATTTTATGTGCTTACTGAAGAAAATAAAATTGTTGCTGGAATCAGTATTGATAATAAACAAGACGAAACTTATCTTGCAATAAATTGGGATGATAAGGAAGATTTGTTTTTAGTTGTTCATAGACTCGCGGTAGATGAAAGATATTGGAGTAAAGGTGCAGGTAAAAAACTCATGCTTTTTGCAGAGAAATTAGTGACGAAGAGAAAATTAAAATCAATTAGACTTGACACTTACAACACTAATATAAAGGCTATCAATTTTTATAATAACTTAGGATATAAAATTTTAGGAGAAATTTATTTAAAGCCAAATAAAAACGAATATTATTGTTTTGAAAAATTGATAAAATAAAACTTTATGTATCATATATATGCTTAAAAACAAAATAGAAAAATTAAAGAAACCGTATGTAATGATACTTGGTAGCGCTCAGGATGGCGGATACCCAATGGCTATTTGCAAAAAAATATGCTGTAAGAATGCTGTTTTAAAAAATGAAAAACCAACTAGGGTCAGCTCTATAGCAATTGTAGACCCCATAAGTTCAGAGCAATGGATAATTGACGCAACTCCCGACATAAAGGAACAGCTAAATGAACTTTATAAACAAAGCAAATCAGAAAAAATTAACGGGATTTTTTTAACTCACGCTCACATTGGACACTATCTTGGCTTAGCTCAATTAGGTCAAGAGGTAATTGGAAGCAATAAAATAAAAGTTTTCTGTATGCAAAGAATGTTTGACTTTTTAAACAATAATGGCCCATGGAATCAATTAATAAAACTTGAGAACATTACATTAAAAAAAATCCAAAATGAGCTTACTATAAAATTAAATTCACGAATTAGCATCTCCCCAATTTTAGTTCCCCATAGGGATGAATATTCTGAAACAGTTTGTTATTTGATATCTACAATGAAAAAAAAGCTATTGTACATACCAGATATTGATAAGTGGCACCTATGGGACAAAGACATAAAAGAAATGATAAAAATTGTTGATTATGCGTTGCTTGACGGAACATTTTATCAAAATGGTGAGCTTGGTAGAGATATGAGTAAAATACCGCATCCATTTGTAAAGGAAAGCATGATGCTTTTTAAGGATTTATCAAAACAAAATAAACAAAAGGTGTTTTTCACTCATCTTAACCATACTAATCCTCTTATAATTAAAGAAAGCAAAGAGCAATTCGAAGTAAAAAAATTAGGATTTAATTTTGCAAAGGACAATCTAATTCTTGAGTTATAAAAGCCATAACCTCTTTGTAAAAAAGATCAGGCTTCTCAGCATGAACCCAATGTCCTGCGCCAACAACTTCTCTTATTATTGAATTTTTAAAATGCTTAGAAATCAAACTCTCATCATCAGAGTTTATATAGTTAGAATTACCTCCTTTTATAAAAACTGTTGGAAGGGTAAGTTCTCCATTTAAAAAATCTGCATTTTTAATATTACTAAGCTCTTTTCTTAAAATTTCAATATTAAATCGCCATTTAAAATTTTTATTCTCGTCTCTGTAAAGATTCTTCATTAAAAATGATCTTACAGATAATTCAGTAATAGATTTAGAAAGAACTTTGTCAATTTCATCTCTACTATTATAATTACAAAGAGGCAGACGAATGAGAATATTTAATAGGTTATTATGAAAATCAACATTATAAGTTTTAGGAGCTATATCTACAACAATTAAACCTTTCACTTTTTCTGTATTTTTAAAACAAAAATCCATTGCTACTTTTCCACCAAGAGAATGACCTATTAAAATCGGTTTTTGAATATTATGTTGCAACAGATATTCTTGCAGATCATTAGACATATCGTTATATGAAAAATTATTATTATGGAAAGATCTACCATGATTCCTCAAGTCAATAATATGAACATTAAAATTGTCAGATAGTTTTTTTCCGATTGAATTCCAGTTATCACTCATTCCAAAAAGGCCATGTATAATAATAACCTCTTGCCCTTCTCCATATGTTCTAGAAAACATCACAATAATCGCTTATACATTTGTATTGTATTTTCAAGCCCTAGATAAATAGCATCTGAGATCAAGGCGTGTCCTATAGAAACCTCTGCAACAGGATTAATTTTATCCACAAAAAAACCTAGATTATTAAGATTTAAATCGTGACCAGCATTAATTTTAAGATCATACTCAAGAGCTTTTTCAGCTGCGGCCAAATATGGGGAAATGGCTTGGTTTTTATCAACAGAATATGTAGATGCATAATCTTCTGTATATAACTCTATTCTATCTGTTCCGCATAATTTGGCCCCTTCAATTATTTTGACTTCAGGATTAACAAAAATTGACGTTCGAATACCACTTTCTTTAAACTCTGAAATAATTTCTTTTAAAAATGAAGTGTGTTTTTGCGTATCCCAACCACAGTTAGATGTAATTACATCAACAGCGTCCGGAACAAGTGTTACTTGATCAGGAGATATCTCTAAAACCATTTTAATAAAATCTTTAGAAGGATAGCCCTCAATATTATATTCTGTAGTAATTACATCCCTTAGTTCGTACGCATCTTTTTTTGTAATATGTCTTTGATCTGGCCTTGGATGAACTGTAATCCCATCAGCACCAAAGGCCTGGCAATCAACTGCTGCTTTTAAAACATTTGGGAAATCACCTCCTCTAGCATTTCTTAAAGTTGCAATTTTATTAATATTAACACTCAGTTTAGTCATCTCAAAAACTTATTTGACAAATGTAAAAAATAGTATGTTTGCTATTTAAAAAATAATTACTTTTTCATAAAAATTAATTATGACTCTTTCAAAATCAATAAAGAAATAATGAATAGGTTAATATCAATATTTATTTGTTTGTTGACGGTTAATATAAATATATGTTTCAGTAATAATTATATTTTTAATGACACTAAAGAGCACCAAATATCAAAAATTATTATTTCTGGAAATAAAATTACAAAAGAATCTATAATTTTAAGAGAGTTAAGTTTTAAAAAAGGTGACCTAATAGACATTTCCAAACTAAAAAAAATAGAGGATGAAAGTAAAGTTAACTTAACAAACCTTAACCTTTTTAACTTCATTACAATTAGCAACATCGTAAACGAAAAAAATATAATTATATCAATTGAAGTAATAGAGAGATGGTACATATGGCCATATCCAATACTTGAAATTTCAGAAAGAAACTTTAATGTTTGGTGGGACGAATTTAAAAGCAGCAATTATTCTGATTTCTCAAGATTTAATTATGGATTATTTCTAAATATAGAAAACTTTAGAGGTCAAAATGAACTACTAATGTTCAAATTCAGAAAAGGATTTAAAGAGCACTACATGCTAAGGTACGAGACACCAAATATTAATAAACAAAAAACTCTTGGAATAAATACGCATCTTGAGTTTTTTAGAAGGAAAAAAACGTTTTATCAAACAATTAATAATGAGTTAGTATATTTTGAAGATGATAATTCTTTTACCTCTAACGAAATGCTTCTCAATATTGAGTTTATATATAGAAAAAATTTAAAAACAAAACACAAAATAAATTTTGATTATCATTCAACAAAAGTTAATACTGAAATAATTTTCAGAAACCCAAACTATCTACTTAATACAAACGATAAAGGTAGTTTTGGAAAACTAAGCTATCAGCTTATTCATGAAAATAGAAACAGTAATATTTATCCAACTAATGGAATTTATTTTGACATTGAGATTTCTAAAAATATTGCTTTTAAAAGCCCTATTAATCATTATGAAATTAATTTTCAATTAGAAAAACACAGGCACTTCTCAAATAGATTTATTTTAGGATCAAGCCTTAAATCTAGAATTAGTAATGCGGATGAGCTCGCTTATTTTGCAAATCAAACACTTGGATTTGAAGACTATGTAAGAGGATATGAGTTTTACGTTGTTGATGGAAAAGATTTTTATTTGTCAAAAACTGTATTAAAATTAATTTTAATAGAAAATAAAAAAATTAACCTTCAATATATTAAAAGAAAGCAATTCAACAAGGCTCACTTCTCAATTTATGCTACTGTTTTTTCTGATCTTGGATATACTAATATCAGCAATAATTACAATCAAAATTATCTAGAAAACACACTTCTATGGGGGAGAGGCTTTAGTATTGATTACGTAACCTATTATGATAAGATGTTAAGAATTGAATTTTCTATAAATAAATTAGGTGAAAAAGGAGTATTTTTACACTTTTCGAACCCATTTGGAGAAACAAATAAAAAATGAAAATAGCACTTTTTGGAACAAATTTTTCTGAAAATTTCAACAAATACATTCAACATTTAATTAATAAATTAGAAGCTGAAAATGTAAAAATTTATGTAGAGCAATTTTTCTATAATTATCTTGAAGATAGATTGCGCTTTAAAAATGATGTTTTCATATTTACCAACCATGATGATTTAAAAAACAAAGCAGATGTTTTATTTAGTATTGGTGGCGACGGAACACTACTTAATGCAGTATCATATGTAAGAGATAGTAATATTCCGATATTAGGAATTAATACTGGAAGACTTGGTTTTATCTCAAGTGTAGCGCCTGATCAAATTGATAAAGCGGTTAATGATGTTTTAGCTAACAACTATAATATTAATAGACGTACATTACTCACTCTTTCATCAACAAATAATCTTTTTAAAAACAAAAACTTTGCTCTTAATGAAGTTGCTGTGTTAAAAAAAGACACCTCTTCAATGGTGAAAATTGACACTTTTGTAGATGACGAATTTTTAAACACGTATTGGGCAGATGGTTTAATTATCTCTACTCCTACAGGCTCTACCGGATATTCTCTAAGTTGTGGTGGCCCAATAATTTCTCCCGGAACAAACAACATTATTATAACTCCAATTGCTCCTCATAATTTAAATGTAAGGCCAATAATTATTAATGATAATAGTATTATAAAGCTAAAAGTTGAAGATAGAGATCAATTAGCTCTTGTTGCTTTAGATTCATGTTCTAGAGCATTTGACTCATCAGAAGAGCTAACAATAAAAAAAGCTAATTTTAGAATAAATTTAATTGAACCCCAAGGAAATACGTTTACATCTACTATTAGAAGTAAATTAATGTGGGGAAGTGATAAAAGAAATTAATAATTCTTTTATAAAACAATCGATAAAAATTATATTTGTAAAACATCTTCCTTATAAGAAAATGACTGAACTAAATCATGTACTTAAATCAACTTTGCTATTAATATGTATTTGTTTTTTTCCAAAAACTGTATCTTCTCAAATTTTTAAACCAAATACTGAGCTTGGAGTTAAAGGTGGTCTCTCTTATTATACAGGTGATTTAAATAGTAATCACTTCAATTCTGCAAATCCGGCTGCAAGCTTTATAATAAGAAGAAATATTGATAGGAGATTTTCATTAAAAGCAGAAATTTCACTACTAAAAATCGATGCTGATGACAGAGAATCAGATGATATTATCCGCTTAGATAGAGGACTACATTTTAAAAGCTCAATACAAGAACTTTCATCCCAAATTGAATTTAACTTTCTTCCTTATGAAGTGGGAAGTGTATTATATGACTGGACACCTTTTATTTTTAGTGGAATATCAATATATAACTTTAATCCTCAGGCTGAAAACTCCAATGGTCAATGGGTAGATCTCCAACCGCTTGGGACAGAAGGACAAGGAACTACAGCATATCCAGATAGAAAGAAATATTCTAGAACACAGATTGCAATTCCAATGGGGGGAGGGGTAAAAATCTCACTAAATGACAACCTCAATATCATTTTCTCCTTTAGTGCACGAAAAACATATACCGACTATTTAGACGATGTCAGCACTACATATCCTGGAGCACCAAATGAATTTGGAGCTTCAAATATAGAAATGTCTGACCCTACATATACTCATAGTAAAGATGAACAAAGGGGTAATGAGTTAAAAGATGACTGGTACTATTATAGTGGAATTACTATCTCGTTTAGATTAAATAATGACACAAATGGTTGTAATTACGAATAATAGGTGCCAAATTTAAATGTCAGAACTAATAAACAAACTAAATATTCCCAAACACATAGCCATTACAATGGATGGCAATGGACGTTGGGCAAAGGAACGCGGAAAAAAAAGAGTTTTTGGACATAATCAAGGTATTAAATCTGTTAGAGATACAATTGAAGGTGCTGTTGAATATGGAGTTGAATTCTTAACATTATTTGCATTTTCAACAGAAAATTGGAAAAGACCAAAAGCTGAAGTAAATGCATTAATGACACTTTTAATAAAAGCAATAAATAACGAAACAAAAGATCTTATAAAAAACAATATTTCCTTAAAAACAATTGGAGATATTTCACAATTACCTTTAAAATGTCAAAAAGAACTTGCTGAATCAATTAAAAAAACAAAAGATAACACTGGAATGACATTAATATTAGCTCTAAGTTACAGTGGAAAATGGGAGATAATTAATACCATAAAAAAAATATTACAGCAAGAGATTACTTTAGAAAATTTTTCTGAGGATATTTTCCAACAATATTTAACTACAAATAACGTTCCTGATCCTGAACTTTTAATTAGAACAAGTGGAGAGAAAAGAATTAGCAACTTCATGCTTTGGCAAATAGCATATTCTGAACTTTATTTTACAGAAAAAAAATGGCCAGATTTTAGAAGAGAGGATTTAAAAGAAGCAATAATTGAGTATCAAAATAGAGAAAGAAGATTTGGAAAAACAACTACAATATAAATGAAGATAAAATTATTATTGATATTTCTAGTAATGATTTTTAGCAATCATTTTATTAATGCTCAAGATAGTATAGTTAATACTAATTCTATTGATTATACTCAGCCTAAAGATTATATTCTTGCTGATATTTCTATAAAAGGGATTAAATTTTTAAGTAAGTCTACAATAACTGATATATCAGCTTTAAAAATAAATCAAATTATTTCTATTCCAGGAAATGATATAAGCATTGCCATTAACAAACTTTGGAAACAAAATCTATTTTCAGATATAAAAATTGAGTATGATAAAATTATAAATGATTCAATCTATTTAAATATTATTCTAAAAGAGTATCCAAGATTATCTAAATTTAAGTTTAAAGGTGATATCAGTAAATCAAATATTACGACATTAAAAGATGATCTGAAATTAATGAGAGGGAAAGTTTTAACTCAAAACTTAATTAAAAACAGTGTAAATAAGATTAGAAAGTTTTATACTGATAAAGGATATTTAAATGTTAGTGTAAAGCATATCGTCGCAAAAGATTCAACATCTGCAAATGCCTCAATCTTAATTTTTGATATTAATAAATATGATAAAGTTAAGATTAAAGATATTATCGTTTATGGTAGAAAAGAAATTGTAAACACTAACAAATCTTTTTTCAATAATAAAGACACAGTATATGCTATAAGCAATAAAAGATTAAAGAAAAGAATGAAGGAAACAAAAGTTAAAAACAAATGGAGGTTTTTTAAAGTTTCTAAATTTATAAATTCTAATTATGAAGATGATAAGAATAATATAATAGAAGAATATAACAATAAGGGATATCGTGATGCTAAAATTATTAGTGATACAACTTATCTAAATGAAGATAATACAATAACAATAGAAATAACTTTAGAAGAAGGAGAACCATATCTTTTTGGAGATATTAGTTTTATTGGAAACACAAGATATACAAATGAACAATTGAGTTCACAATTAGGAATTGACAAAGGAGAAGTGTTTAATCAATCCATTTTAGACTCTAGATTATTTGGTAGTCAAGAGGGAACCGATATTAGTTCATTATACTTAAATGATGGATATCTTTTCTTTAATGCAACTCCTGTAGAAATAGCAACAAATAATAACACCATTGATATAGAGGTAAGGCTTTATGAAGGAGAGCAAGCTCGCTTAAATAAAATAAGTGTACAAGGAAATACAAAAACACAAGATCATGTAATTATGCGAGAGCTAAGAACAAGACCTGGTGATTTATTTAAACGTTCTGATATAATGCGTTCTCAAAGGGAGTTAGCTCAAATGCAATATTTTGATCCAGAAGCATTCGATGTGAAAATAGATCCAAATCCAGCAAGAAATGAAGTAGATGTAACTTATATAGTTTCTGAAAAATCTTCTGATCAAATCCAACTTCAAGGAGGCTGGGGAGGAGGAAGAGTGGTTGGTTCTTTAGGCCTTACTTTTAATAATTTTTCTTCAAGAAATATTTTTAATGGAAGTAAGTGGAGACCACTTCCTTCTGGTGATGGACAGAGATTATCTTTAACAGCAAGGTCAAATGGAGCTTATTATCAGAATTATATGATGTCTTTTACAGAGCCTTGGTTGGGTGGTAAAAAACCTACATCGCTATCAGTTTCTCTTTCTAAATCTGTTTCTTCAAATGGACTAACTGGTGATGAAAGACAAGAAATCCAAGTTTCTGGTCTTTCACTAGGTATTGGGAAAAGATTAAAAAATCCTGATGATTATTTCACATTATATAACGGACTTAATTTTATTCAGTACAAATTGAGTAACTCTCAATCATTCTTCTCATTTAGGAATGGGGAATCTAACAATGTAAATTATCAAATTAATCTTGGTAGGAATTCAGTTGATCAATTGAATTATCCAAGACAAGGTTCTAATTTCTTGTTATCAATAAAGCTATCACCCCCTTATTCAATGTTTGATAATGTGGATGATTATTCATCCTTAACTGATCAAGAAAAATATAAGTGGGTTGAATATTATAAATGGAAATTTAAGGCTACATGGTTTTCTCCGTTTACTGAAAAACTTATTCTTGCTACTAAAACAGAATTTGGTTTTCTTGGGGGCTACAATGATCAACTTGGAATTTCACCCTTTGAAAGGTTTTATGTTGGTGGAGATGGGTTAAGTGGAATGGGGTATATGAATGACGGTAGAGAACTAGTAGCGTTAAGAGGATATTCAAATAATTCTCTTTCACCTCAAACAGGTGCTACAATTTACAACAAATACACTGCTGAGATAAGATATGCGTTAAGTTTAAATCCAACATCAACCATGTATGCATTGGCATTTTTAGAAGCTGGAAATGCTTGGGAAGACTTTGATAATTTCAATCCTTTTGGGATTAAAAGGAGTGTAGGTATTGGGGTTAAAATAATGCTTCCAATGATTGGTATGATGGGACTAGATTATGGTTGGGGATTAGACGAAATAATAGGAAATCCAGATGCTAATGGTGGCCAGTTTCATTTCTCAATAGGACAAAATTTTTAACTAAATTTGCAAAATGAAAAAAATATTATTCTTAGTTAGTATTCTACTATTTATCTCTTTTGACAGTTATGCACAAAAGTTCGCTTATATTGATACGGACTATATTTTAAATAAAATTCCAGAATTCAAACAAGCCCAAGACAAGCTTGATGCATTATCTACGGAATGGCAAAAAGAAATTGAAACAAAGTATGCTGATGTTGATGCTATGTATCGCGCTTATCAACAAGAACAAGTTCTTCTTACTGAACCTATGAAAAATAAACGTGAAGAAGCAATTATGAGTAAAGAGAAAGAAGCAAAAGATTTACAAAAAAAATACTTTGCTCCTCAGGGGGATTTATATATGAAAAGACAAGAGTTAGTAAAACCCATTCAAGATAAAATATATAATGCTGTACAACAGTTAGCAACTAACAACAAATATGCTGTTATCTTTGATAGTTCAAGTGATTTAATAATGCTTTATACAAATTCTAACCTTGATAAGAGTGATAAAATACTAGAGTTACTAGGATATTAATTTAATAAAAACAAAAATGAAAAAAATATTATTACTAAGCTTAACATTTTTAATTTCAATCAGTTCGTTCTCACAAAATAAGTTTGGCTACATTGATTCGCAAGAGTTATTACTGCTAATGCCTGAAAGAAAAACAGCTGAAGAAGAAGTTCAAACCTTTGCTAAAAGTTTAGAATCTCAATTGCAAGCAATGACTGCCGAATACCAACAAAGTGTTCAAGAGTACCAAGCAAATGAAGCTACATATACAGATTTAGTAAAACAAGATAAGGTAACAGAAATAACAGGTCTTGAACAAAGAATACAGTCTTTTCAGCAGAATGCACAACAGGCATTACAATCAAAAGAACAAGAGCTATTAGAGCCTATATTACAAAAAGCCCGTCAAGCAATAGAAGATGTTGCAAGCGAAGGAGACTATACATATATTTTTGACAAGAGTGTCGGAAGTATTCTGTATGTAAAAGAAAGTGAAAATATCCTTGATAAGGTCAAGAAAAAGCTTAAGCTTTAAAGTACTTAAAAGTATCTTAGTGATGCTTTTTTTATATCTTTAAGTTATGTCCAAGAACCCTATAGGTATATTTGATTCTGGTATTGGAGGTCTTACAATTGCTCATGCCATAAAAATTAAACTTCCAAATGAAAGTTTAATTTATTTTGGAGATACAAAACATTTACCCTATGGCGAAAAATCTGAGCAAGCTATAAAAGATTATAGCCTTAAAATTGCTGATTTTTTAAAAAATAATAATTGCAAAGCCATTATTATTGCTTGTAACTCTGCCTCTTCAGTAGCATATTATCACATTAAAAAAAATATTAATTCTATTCCTATTTATAATGTAATTGATCCTGTAGTTAGTTTTATATCAAAAAAATATTTTAATAAAAAAATAGGCGTTATTGGTACAAAAGCAACAATACAATCTGGATTTTACAGAAGAAAACTATCAGAGAAAGAGTCTACATTAGAAATTGCTTCATTAGAGACGCCATTATTAGCTCCAATGATTGAAGAAGGTTTTTTTAATCAAGAAATAAGTTCTACTATCATCAAAAATTACTTAAATGATAAAAAGTTAGACAAAATTGATGTTCTTGTTCTGGCATGTACCCACTACCCGTTAATTCAACATGAAATAAAAAGCTTTTATAATAAAATTGATGTTATTGATGCATCAGAAATTGTTGCTGAACATATTAATAAAGAACTCAGCAAATTAAAACTATTAAATCAAGCCAATAAGCCTAAATTTAATTTCATTATTTCAAATTTTACAGAATCTTTTTCTAAAAGTGCAAATATTTTTTTCAAAGAGAATATAAGTTTAGAAGAAAAAGATATTTGGAAATCAAACTAATTATACCAAGACAAATATTTCTTATAGTTTTCTGCTGTTTTGATAATGCTATTATCAATTTCTTGTTTTGACAAGCTACGTTTAAATTTAGCTGGTACACCCGCAAAAAGAGAACCCGATTTAACATAAGTGCCTTTTGTAAGTATTGCTCCAGCTGCAATTATAGAATTTTCTTCTATTATAACATCGTCCATAATTATTGCTCCCATTCCAATTAATACATTATTTTTTATTTCACAGCCGTGTATAACAGCATTATGACCAATAGAAACATTATCCCCAATAATTGTTTTAGTTTTCTGATATGTACAATGAACCACCACGCCGTCCTGAATATTTACACTATTTCCTATAATAATAGAATTAACATCTCCTCTGATAACGGTATTATACCACACACTAGATTGTTTTCCAATAATTACATCACCGATAACAACAGCATTATCTGCTAAAAAAACTCCTTCTAAAATTTTTGGAGTAATATTATTTATTGTTTTTATTAATGGCATAATATCATGAGTTTGTATTTTTGTAAAAATATAAATTATGTTTTATAGTATCTACGCAGAGAGCACTCCCAACCCTGAAGTAATGAAATTTGTTTCAAATAGAATGCTAGCAGATAAAAGTCTTGAATTTCTTAATCCATCTGAAGCAAAAAAAATCCCTATGGTTCAAAAGATTTTTTCGTTACCATTTGTAGAAAGTATTTTTTTGAGCTCTAACTTCATCTCAATAAAAAAAACAAATAATATTGAATGGGGAGAGATAATTTTAGAATTAAGAAATTTTATTACTAAAATATTAAATGAGGACGATATTCAAAATTATACTGAAAATATTGAGATAGAAAAAGAAAAAAAAATCTCAGAAAAAAAAGATATAAACCCAGAAAAAAAGAATGTGATATATTCTGAAATTGAACAGGACATTATAGGCTTACTAAATGAATATATTAAGCCAGCAGTAGAAGGTGATGGAGGTGCAATAGAATTTGATTCATTTTCAAATGGAATAGTTAAAGTAATTCTAAAAGGGGCTTGTAGTGGTTGTCCTTCTTCAACAGCTACTTTAAAACACGGTATTGAGTCTTTATTAAAACAAAAATTAGGAGAAGAAATTAAGGAAGTCGTATCTATAAATGGATAAACCTAAATATGCATCCACTCTTTTTTAGCTAATAATTCTTCTTCAGTCTCTACATTTTCTTCATCTGGAAGGCAGCAATCAACTGGACAAACAGCAGCGCATTGAGGCTCGTCATGAAATCCTTTACATTCAGTACACTTATCAGTAGCAATAAAATATATATCCTCTGAAAAACCTCCATCTGTATTTTCTGTATCTGCATTAGTAACTGAACCATCGGGCAGGTTTATACTACCAGTTAGTCCTGTTCCATCAGAAAACTTCCACGGTTGATCCTCTTCGTAAATAGCATTGTTTGGGCATTCGGGCTCGCAAGCACCGCAATTAATACAATCTTCTGTAATTCTTATTGCCATATATGAAAATTAAGTGTAAAGATAAGTGAATTTACTTTAACAGTTTTTTACAAAAATAAAGAAGAAAATAATATTATAAAAAAATATTAAAAATAAAAAAAGATATAAAAAGCTTTGTAATTTTACAATCAAATTAATTTTTGAATTTAAGTAAATGATTAAAACAGATATTATTATCATTGGAGCAGGACCTACTGGCTTATTTACAGTTTTTGAAGCTGGTCTTTTAAAACTAAAATGTCATTTAATTGATGCGCTTGCTCAGCCTGGTGGTCAATGTTCTGAAATATATCCAAAAAAACCAATTTATGATATACCTGCTTACCCTGAAATTCTTGCTGGAGATTTAACTGATAAGCTCCTTGAGCAAATCAAACAATTTGAACCTGGATTTACTTTGGGAGAAAGAGCTGAAGAAATAATAAAAGATGATGATGGGATTTTTACAGTAACTACAAATAAAGGCACTCAACACCAAGCTCCTGTTGTAGCAATTGCTGGAGGCTTAGGAAGCTTTGAGCCTAGAAAACCTCAATTAGAAAAACTTGAACTATTTGAAGATAATGGTATTGAATATATTATTAAAGACCCTGAAATTTATAGAAATAAAAAAGTAGTTATAGCTGGAGGAGGAGACTCTGCCTTAGACTGGAGTATCTTTTTAGCAAATATAAATACAGATGTTACATTAGTACATAGAAGAAATGAATTTCGTGGTGCCCTTGACTCTGTTGAGAAAGCTAGAGAATTAAAAAACCAAAATAAGATTAAGATTATAACTCCAGCTGAAATTGTAAAATTAAATGGAAACTCAAGTTTAGAAAGCGTAACTATATCACATAATGGCAATGAAGAAGTTATAGAAGTTAATCATTTCATTCCTCTTTTTGGTCTTTCCCCTAAACTCGGTCCAATTGCAAATTGGGGTTTAGAAATTGAAAAAAATGCAATCAAGGTTGATACATATGACTATCAAACTAATATTCCTGGAATTTTTGCTATTGGAGATGTAAATACTTACCCTGGTAAATTAAAACTAATTCTATGTGGTTTTCATGAGGCTACTCTTATGTGCCAGTCTGCATATAAGATTATTAACCCTGGCAAGAAATATGTTCTCAAATATACTACTGTTAGTGGAATTGATGGTTTTGATGGCTCAAGAAAAGAAGCTCCAAAGGCAGTTGTCCAAGCAATAAATGAGTAAATAAAAATACATGTCTGACGTAAAATTAAAGATAACTGATAGACATGGGGTGACCCATGACATATTAGCGCCAACTGATATGGCTATGAATTTAATGGAGGTAATACGTTCTTATGAACTAGCTCCTGAAGGAACTATTGGGATTTGTGGGGGTATGGCTATGTGTGCTTCTTGCCAATGCTATATAACATCTGATCATAATCTGCCTGAAATGGAAGATGAAGAAGAGGCTATGTTATCAGAAGCTTTTAATATTACAGATAAGAGTAGACTAGGCTGTCAAATTTCAATAAATGAAAATATGAATGGCTTAGAAGCAACTATTGCTCCTGAAGAATAAATTATAATTCTAGAGCTTTTTGAATATTATTGTTCATCAAGTACTGTTTTGGATCTTCAAGACATTCCTTTAGCTTACATAAAAATCCAACTGATGATTTCCCATCTATTATTCTATGATCATAGGATAAGGCTAGATACATGATAGGCCTAACTACAACCTTTCCGTTAATAACAACTGGTCTTTCAACAATATTATGCATTCCTAATATTGCACTCTGTGGTGGATTAATTATTGGAGTTGAGAGCATAGATCCAAAAACACCTCCATTTGTAATTGTAAAGGTTCCCCCTAGCATTTCATCAACAGTGATTTTACCGTCTCTTGCTTTAATCGCTAGTCTTTTAATCTCACTTTCAATATCTTTAAAAGTTAAGTCCTGTGCATTTCTAACAACGGGAACCATAAGACCCTTGGGAGCACTTACAGCAATTCCAATATCCATATAATTGAAATGAATAATATTTTCTCCTTCAATCATTGCATTAACATCTGGAAAATCAAGAAGAGCTGTTGTCACTGCTTTTGTAAAGAATGACATAAAACCTAAGTTTATATCATGCTTATCAATAAATTTCTGTTTATATTCAGATCTTAAAGTCATAATTGATGACATATCTACTTCGTTAAAAGTAGTTAGCATTGCTGTCTCATTTTTGACAGCAACTAGTCTAGTAGCAATTTTTCTTCTAAGTGAGGACATTTTTTTAGATGTGTACTCTCTTCCTGTAACTTTTGAAGAGTTATTAATCATTTCTAACACATCATTTTTAGTTATTTTACCATCTTCACCACTACCATTAAGATCTTTCAAGTCTAAATTGTTTTTCTTAATTATGGCATCAGCTAATGGAGTTGATTTAACTTTTTTCTGATTATTTTGATTAAGTAATAAATCCTTTGAAGTACTTTCTTTTTTTATATTTTCTTTAGATGATTTTTCAGATTGAATTTCATCGGTATCAATCAAACAAACTACATCTCCAACTGCCACTGTTTCTCCCTCTGCGACAATAATTTTTATTTTACCGCTTTTCTCAGCAGGAAGTTCAAGAGTTGCTTTATCAGAATCAATTTCTGCAATTGCTTGATCTTTTTCTACATAATCGCCATCCTCCACTAACCATTCAGCAATTTCAACTTCTGAAATTGATTCTCCAGGACTAGGAACTAACATTTCTAACAACATTGAATCTTATTTAAATACTTTACAAAAGTATGATAATGTTACTTAATATTATTAAAAACCTTATCAATTATTAATTGTTGTTTATGTTGAGAATCTTTAGTAGAACCACTTGCAGTAGCAGCACTTTCGTCCCTACTAATATGCTGTATATTATACTTTCTCAGTTTAGACAAAACAAAAGACCATGCTCCCATATTTTCAGGCTCTTCTTGTACCCAGAACATTTCTGACTTATTATATTTATTAAAAAGTTTATCAATAAACTCAATATTTAGTGGGAATAATTGCTCTATTCTAATAATTGCAACATTTTTATTTTTTAATTTTTTTCTTTTTTCATCAAGTTCATAATATATTTTTCCTGAGCAGAAAACGATTCGCTTTATATCTTTTTGATTAACATTAGAATCATCAATTGTGTCCATAAAAGTACCATTTGACAAATCATTTAAAGAAGAAATACATTTTGGATATCTTAAAAGACTCTTAGGAGTCATAATAATTAAAGGTTTTCTATATTTTCTTTTTAGTTGTCTTCTTAGAACATGAAAAAAATTTGCT
>Ga0257126_1000441_pt1 | contig 34057 bp, 44 predicted proteins | sample SI060_120mmetaG_FD_190151 | JGI IMG/M metagenome (GOLD analysis project Ga0257126, IMG submission 190151) | Marine microbial communities from Saanich Inlet, British Columbia, Canada - SI060_120m | ecosystem: Environmental > Aquatic > Marine > Inlet | place: Canada: British Columbia | collected... | reverse complement strand
TGATGGCTTGTGCCAGCTGCGGCTGTAAATAAGTAATAAAAAGACTACTAGCTCTCACAACTCAAATAGCACCTCCGGGTGCTATTTTTTTCACTAAATATTAATATGGCACAATCACTCGATGGCGTCTTAATCAAAAAGGCGAATAGACAAGAAAAATTTACAGAAGCGCAAATGGAGGATTTGCTAAAATGTATGGATCCTGATGAAGGGTACTTGCACTTTGCAAAACACTTTGCTTTTATACAACATCCTGTAAGGGGTAAGTTGTTGTTTGATCCTTACGAGTATCAGTTAAGACTGATGCACAGTTATCATAACTATCGTTTTAATATTAATATGATGCCAAGACAAACAGGTAAAACTACATGTGCTAGTATATACCTAGCATGGTATGCAATGTTTAAACCGGATCAAACTATTCTTGTTGCAGCACACAAGTACACAGGCGCCCAAGAGATTATGTCACGTATAAGATTTGTTTACGAAACTTGTCCTGATCATATTAGAGCAGGAGTTGTAAGTTATAATAAACAATCGATTGAGTTTGAAAACGGTTCTCGTATTGTAGCACAAACTACAACAGGCAATACAGGACGTGGTATGTCCATATCATTACTATACTGTGACGAGTTTGCATTTGTGCAACCTAACATCGCAGAAGAGTTTTGGACATCAATATCTCCTACACTAGCAACAGGTGGTCGTGCTATTATTACTAGTACGCCTAATAGTGATGAAGATACATTTGCTACTATTTGGAAACAAGCAGAAGAGAAGTTTGACGCACACGGCAATGAAACAAAACTAGGGTCAAATGGCTTTCATAGTTTTGTTGCACAATGGGAAGAACATCCTGATCGTGATGATGAATGGAAGGTAGCAGAAATAGGTCGCATTGGAGAAGAGAAATTTAGGCGTGAATACGGCTGTGAATTCTTAGTATTTGATGAAACACTTATTAACTCAATTAAACTTGCGGCCATGGAAGGCAAAGCGCCTACACTTAACATGGGGCAAACTAGGTGGTATAAGAAACCATCAAGTCAGTACACTTATGCTGTAGCATTAGATCCATCAATGGGTACTGGCGGAGATCATGCCGCTATACAAGTATTTGAATTACCTAGTTATGAACAAGTAGCTGAATGGCAACATAACCAAACAGCAATACCTGGACAAATACGTGTGTTAGCAGATATTTGTAGATACTTAGAACAAGAAACTAAGAATTCAAACGGCATATACTGGAGTGTAGAAAATAATGGCATCGGCGAAGCAGCACTAATCGTTATAAACGATTTCGGGGAAGAGAATATACCAGGCCTATTTGTGTCTGAACCAATTCGAAAAGGACATGTGCGAAAGTTCCGTAAAGGCTTTAATACTACACACGGTACAAAGATTACAGCCTGTAGTCGACTAAAGACTATGATTGAAAACGATAAAATGATTGTACGTAGCAAACCCTTATTATCAGAACTAAAGGGGTTTGTTGCTACAGGCTCTAGTTATCAAGCAAAGTCAGGAATGACAGATGACTTAGTAAGTGCAACACTACTTGCTATTAGAATGATGACAGTACTCAAAGATTGGGATCCTAGGATCTACAATTCCTTTAACCAAGCAGAAGATGATGGCGATTATGAACCACCAATGCCAATCTTCGTTAGTAGCAACTATTGATAAATACATTATGCAGAATATAGAAATTATAGCAGACGAATTGTTTTCAAAAATCAGAGGTAGATTCCCTGGTGTTACAATTGGCGACCAAGAAGGCAATGTAACAAGTGAGCCTAAACAAGCAAGGTTCTTTGAATTTCCTTTTAGGGAAGCAGAAGCAGACGTTGGCAAAGTTAGTATATCATTATCGGATGAAGATGGTGTAGTAGTAATGCACAATAAAGACGTTGCAGAAAATAACGTTAGTAAAAGTACATGGTACGATTTCTTAAAAGAATTAAGGCAGTTTAGTAAAAAACGTTTATTAAACTTTACAACTAGAGACATAACAAAGTCTAACTTAGAAAAAAGAGACTATAAATATCTTGCACAGCGATCCGGAGATAGCAACATGACAGAATCAAAATTATATGGCACATCTAAGATAAGTTATCAAGATGTTGGAGAAGCCAGACTAGTAATTAAGCACAACGAAAGTATTGATCAAACTTCACCTACAGGACGTAATAGAAGTATTGGTAGAATATATGTAGAATCACCACAAGGTGAACGCTTCTTATATCCATACAAACATTTAAGTGGTGCAAGAGCAATGGCACGTCACGTTGCAGAAGGCGGCAATGCTTATGATGATTTTGGTAAACATATTACAAGTTTAAGTGAAGAATTAGCAAAACTTAGAAAGTTCAAAAATTACATGGGTCGCTCTAGTGTAATGGCAGAAAGTCTAAGTGAGTATATGGACGTTGTTAAAGACCGTGTTGCGTCAGTTAAGAAAACAATTGAATCATTACAAAAGCCAAAGTTTTATGCAGAAGCATTTGAAGCATTTGCTCCGGTTGTAATGGAAGATGTACCAGCAGACGTTGCTGAAAATTGGATTGACCAATTAACTATTAGACAGTTTAATGAAGAACTATCAGATGTATTTCCATACATTTACAAACTAGTAAGTGAAGCAAGTAAAGCAGAAGAAATTAATCCAGATGACTTAGACGAGTCAGGCTTACAGCGTTACACAGGTATTAAGAAGTACGGCAAAAAAGGTTTTGAAGAATTACAAAAAGCAGGGCGTGAAGGCGCAGGCGAAGAAGAAAAAGGCAAAATCAAAGACAAGTATCTAAGTAAAGAAGAAGCTGAATTAGAGCAAGGCTTTGATGATATGATGGGGCAGTTTGGTGAAGGCGAACAACGTTGGAAGCAAACTAGTATGTCACCAGAAGAAGCTGTATCAAAGTACGGCAAAGAAAACGTAAAAGTTAAAAAAGGCGGACTACGCAACGGTGACGATATGGTATCAGTACTTGTTGCAGATGAAAGTTTTGATCCAAGTTCAGAGCCAAGCAAAGCAGATGCAATGGCAGACGAATTTATGTCAGCATATGAAAGAGGCGGCGAAGAAGCACTAGCAAAAGCAATGGGCATGAGCGATCAAGAGCTTGATCAAGAAATTACCGAATACGGTATGGAACACGGATTACATGCTGACGACGATAGAGATGATATTATCCAAGGCGTGATTGAAGAAATAGTCGATAATATGGACGAAGGCAATGCATACGCACACGCTGTAAAGAAAGCCAAAATGAATGGCAAGAAAAAAGGCGACAAGGTTGACGGACCAGACGGCGACGAGATTACAATTGAAAAGGACGAAAAGACACCATTAGGCGAGTTTATCCTTTCATACTATGATAGAGAAAACGGAACTTTCCCTAAAGGCGAAACGGCTGTACTAACTATGATAGAAAAAGATTATGGTGAAGAGTTTATTGAACCAGCAAAAACTTTCATCGAAAAGATCAATCAAACTTTTGAAGAGTTTCAAATGAGAGCTAACCCTCAACAAATGGAAACAGACTCAGAGTATGATCGAATGAGAGAATTAGCGGGAATCCGTTAATTATTTCAAAATAAAGGCAAGAAAACGCTTGACTTTATAAATATATGAGTGTAACATGTATACATGTGTTATACTTTTTAGGCACATAAAATAACCATAAAGGCATTATAGGAGGCATAAATTATGGCATCATTAGCAGAAATCCGAGCGAAGCTCAAACAACAAGAAGCCAATACTGGCGGAAACAGAGGACCACAAGGTCCCAACCCAATTTACCCATTTTGGAATATGAAAGAAGGCGAGAGTTCAACTCTACGTTTCCTTCCTGACGGTAACCCAGATAACACATTTTTCTGGGCAGAACGTTTGATGATCAAACTTCCATTCGCTGGTGTAAAAGGCGAAACAGACTCACGTCCTGTGCAAGTACAAATTCCATGTATGGAAATGTACGGTGAAACATGTACTATTCTTAACGAAGTACGTGGTTGGTTTAAAGATTCAAGTCTAGAAGACATGGGTCGTAAGTATTGGAAAAAGCGTTCATACGTATTCCAAGGCTTTGTAACTGACAACCCAATCTCCGATGACGAAGCACCTGAGAATCCAATCAGACGTTTTATTATTGGTCCGCAAATTTTCCAAATCATCAAACAAGCATTGATGGATCCAGACATGGAAGAATTGCCAACAGATTACACAGCAGGTGTAGACTTCCGTCTTAACAAAACTAGCAAAGGTGGTTACGCAGATTATTCCACGTCAACATGGGCTCGTAGAGATCGTCCATTAGGCGATGCTGAAATGAATGCTGTTAACACACATGGCTTGTTTAATCTAAGTGACTTCTTACCTAAGAAGCCAGATGAGACAGCTGTTAAAGTTATGCAAGAGATGTTTGAAGCATCTGTAGACGGCGAAGCGTATGACGCAGAACGTTGGAGTCAATACTTCCGTCCTGCAGGTATGCAAGCACGTACAGGCGATCCGCAAGTAGCGGCAAGTGCGAATGCAACAGCAACATCTCGTTCATCAGCGCCAGTAGCTGAAGCGGCACCGGCACCTGAACCAGTAGCAGAAGCAGCACCAGCTGCAGAAGCAACTCCTGCACCTGAAGGTAACGCAAGTGACATACTTGCAATGATTCGAAACAGACAGAGTCAATAATACTTTATGCTTCTACTAGTTAAATCGAGAACGGAGATTCACGGTTTACCTGTCAAAGTTCCAAACGCTAGTAGAAGCAAACTTTCATATAGGAGATAAAATGGCTAAATCATTTGACGTAAGTAAATTTAGAAAAGACTTAACAAAGTCTATACAAGGCATGAGCAGTGGCTTTAACGATCCTACAGATTGGGTAAGCACAGGCTCTTATGCACTTAACTATCTTATTAGTGGCGACTTTAATAGAGGCGTTCCGCTAGGTAAGGTAACAGTGTTTGCAGGCGAATCTGGTGCAGGTAAAAGTTATTTTGCAGCAGGTAATATTGTAAGACACGCACAAGAACAAGGCATCTATGTAGTTTTAATTGACTCAGAAAATGCACTTGACCAAGCATGGTTAGAAGCACTAGGCGTTGACTGTGATGAATCAAAACTACTCAAGTTAAGCATGAGTATGATTGACGATGTTGCAAAAACTATTAGTACGTTTATGACTGATTACAAAGCAATGGATGAAGAAGATCGTCCTAAAGTATTGTTTGTAATTGATTCACTAGGTATGCTACTAACACCAACAGATGTTGATCAGTTTAACAAGGGTGATATGAAAGGTGATATGGGTCGTAAGCCTAAAGCACTAACATCACTTGTACGTAATACTGTTAACATGATTGGCGCACATAACGTAGGATTAGTTTGTACTAACCACACTTATGCATCTCAGGATATGTTTGACCCAGATGATAAAATAAGTGGCGGACAGGGCTTTATATACGCTTCTAGTATTGTTGTAGCAATGAAGAAGATGAAGCTCAAAGAAGATGCAGACGGTAATAAGATCAGTCAAGTTATGGGTATCCGTGCTGGCTGTAAAGTAATGAAAACACGTTATGCAAAACCGTTTGAAGGTGTACAAGTAAAGATTCCTTATGAAACAGGAATGAATCCTTACAGTGGCATTGTAGAACTTTTTGAAGCAAAAGGTGTCATCGAGAAACAAGGTAACAGACTAAAGTATGTTACTATGGATGGAGAAGAGATCCTAGAATACCGCAAAAACTGGACCGGCGAACTATTAGACAAAGTAATGTCTGATTGGGCTGTAAAAGAGTCAACTGTGGTAAATACCTCTGAAGCAGACGAACTAATAGAAGAAGCTGTAACAGAGGAGTAATTATGGATTTGGAACAAGCGATTGACGTTTGGAATTTATTCAAAGAGTATGTTGATAAAAAACAAGTAGAATTAGTTGCTGAAAAGTTTGTTGATCATCTTGCTGACTATGGCTTAGATGATCAACAGATGAAAGAATTACTTGGTAACGATTCACATCTTGATGAAGCAATCGGCTACTACTTAGAAATAGATGATGTAGAGCAAGACGAAGAAGAAGAGTGGGGTTAAGAATGGGTTGGTATAGTGAAGTATCCAGAGACGTTGGCAAAATACCTGATGCTGTAGCATTTTTTGAAGACGAACTAGTTGACGCTAAAAAAGAATGTAAGCTAGTAGGCAACGTTGAAAAGGCTGCTGCATCTATGCCGGGCATTGTTGAACATCGCTTTAATCAGCTACAAGAGATTGAAGCGATCCTATTCTACTTGAACATAGAGCTACGCAGATTGCGTAGCTCTTATTTCAAAAAATATCTAGAAAATTATCAACGAGCTTTGTCTAGTCGTGACGTAGAAAAATATGTAGATGGCGAAGCAGATGTTGTTGACTATGAAAAGATTATTAATGAATTTGCACTAATGCGTAACAAATGGTTAGGTGTACTTAAAGCACTTGATCAGAAGCAATGGCAAATTACAAACGTAGTTAAACTTAGAGTTGCAGGCATGGAAGACGCTAGTCTATAAGCCGTGGAAAATTTTAAATACTTAATAGACAAGATTTATGATACTGATTTTACTAGGGAACCATTTAGATTTATCTATGTAGAAGACTTTTTTACACAAGATCATTTCGAACGTATAACAGCATGTAAACAGATCAATGTACCTCAGTTTGATAGTTCTGAGCATATGTGTTCAGAGCTTGCAACTACATACAAATACAAGCCGCAACCATTTCCGGGGTGTACTACAAGTGTACAGTCTTATTTAGAATGGTATAATAATCGAAACAAAGGTAAAGGTGTAGCAAACCAAGATCTGTTAGAAGGATACGGGATAGCGTTTAGACTGAAGCATTATCAAGATAGTATTTTAGAAGAGCTTGTTGCATTTTTTAACAGCGATTCTTGGCACAAATGTATTAAGAAAAAATTTAAAAAGACAGGCGAAACAAGTGTAGATACTGCAATACAAAAATATGTATCAGGTTATGAAATAAGTCCACACCCGGATATTAGACGTAAATGTGCTACATATATGATCAATATTAATACTGCTCCTGAAGCAGAGCACTTAGGGTTGCACACACACTTTATGACATTTAATGATGACAAAAAGTGGATCGCTGAACAATGGCGTGATAAACAAGACCAAGATACTTGTTGGGTACCTTGGGATTGGGCAACTACAAATTATGAACATAGTAAAAACAATTCTATTACAATGTTTGCACCAGACTATAATACGTTACATGCTGTAAAGTTAGAGTACGACCATACTAAACTTCAGCGTACACAAGTGTATGGTAATTTATGGTACACTGGCGACAGTAGACCAAAAGTAAAAAAATCTAATTGGAAAAGTTTATAAGATGCCAGCCTTTAAAAAAGACGACGATAAATTAATTTACGAATACATTTGCGACACAGCACCAGATAACATGACAATGTTAGATGTTGGCGCTCGTACGGGCAAATGGTGTAAATCGTTTGTAACAGAATTTCCTAATGCTACATTTCATTGTTTTGAGGCATTGCCAGAGCAACATGAAAGATGTGCAAATAGATTTAGGAAACACGAAAATGTTACAACACACAATTTTGTTATAAGCAATAATTGTAACGTAACAACTTTCTACAAAGATACAGACAGACTAGGTTGGAGTGGGTTAAAAAAACATTCCTATATGGAAAATTTTGAGACTTTAAAATTACCTAGCAAGACACTAGATAGTTTTCAATTAACACCGTACTTTGTAAAGTTAGATGTAGAAGGCGCAGAGCTACTAGCATTACAAGGTGCATCATTTACATTAAAATCAGCAAAAGTAATTTACTTTGAGTGCAACGAAATACACACAAAGGATTACAATTACGGTACTGACCAAGTGTATAATCAATTACGTAACTACGGTTTTACAGTACACGACAAGCATTTAAATGAGTTAACAAAAGATGAATTTGTGTATCGTACAGCTGATGCAAGGCGTTACGAAGATCCAAAAGGCTACGAATCTAATTATATAGCACTGAGTAATGTACGTACATAAATATCTATATGAAACGTATTGTACTAGTCACAGGTGGCTTTGACCCGCTACACTCTGGGCACATAGCCTATTTTAAAGAAGCAAAAAAACTTGGCACCAAACTAGTTGTTGGTGTTAATTCAGACGATTGGCTCACTAGAAAGAAAGGCAGACCTTTTATGCCTTTTGAAGAACGGTGTGCTATTATAAAAGAACTATCTGTTGTTGATAAAGTTATTGGATTTAACGATGACGATGATAGTGCATGCCACGCAATATTCCAACTCCTTAGTACACACGGCAGTGGAACAAAAGTTGTCTTTGCTAATGGCGGAGATAGAACAAATACAACAACTCCAGAATATGCTACATACGGTGAAATGCCTTATGTTGAGTTTGCATTTGGAGTTGGCGGTGAACACAAAATGAATTCTAGTAGTTGGATACTTGACGAATGGAAAAATCCAAAAACAATTAGAGAATGGGGTTGGTATAGAATATTAGACGATCAGCCTGAAAAAGGATACAAAGTTAAAGAGCTTGTAATACTACCTGGTAAAAGTTTAAGTGACCAAAGACACAAACATAGATCAGAAATGTGGTATGTTACGCAAGGTCAAGTAACTATGGCTATTCAAATAGAAGGTGAGCCTGTTACAGGATTTGAGTTGCCTGCTTTACTTAATGGTTATAATATTGGTAGTAACATATGGCACAAAGCAATCAATAATCAAGATGTGCCAGCACACGTTGTAGAAGTACAGTTTGGCGAAAAGTGTGTTGAAGAAGATATAGAAAGAAGAGATTAATGAAAGTTTTCATAGGATACGATCCAAGAGAAGATATTGCATATCAAGTGTGTAAGCACAGCATATTGAAACATCAACCTGATGCAGATATACGCCCACTAGTACAAAAAGAATTAAGACAAGCAGGATGGTACAAGCGTCCTGAAGATAAACTTGCAAGTACAGAGTTTACGTTTACACGTTTTTTAGTACCAGAGCTTACTAACTTTAAAGGTTGGGCGTTGTTTATGGATTGCGATATGATCCTTACTACAGATATTAAAGAACTATTTGATCAAGCAGACGACAAGTATGCTGTTATGTGTGTACAACATGACTACGCTCCTAAAGAAGGTACAAAAATGGATGGGCAAAAGCAAACTATCTATCCACGCAAGAATTGGTCAAGTGTTGTGTTATGGAACTGTGGCCACCCTAGTAATAGAGTCGTTGACCAAGATCAAGTTAACAGTTTAGAATTAAATGGCGCATACTTTCATAGGTTCGGTTGGCTTGAAGATAAAGAAATTGGTAAACTAGATCATACTTGGAATTATCTAGTTGGCGTCTACGATGATATAGAAACACCTAAATTAATTCATTATACCGAAGGTGGTCCGTGGTTTGAAAACTATCGCGATTGCCAATTTAATGAATTATGGAAACAAGAACTTTATGATATGTTTAAGTAAAAACAAAACAGACGAGTACATAAACATGTATGCTAAAGGTGCAGGATTGCCTATACATGACTATAGTTACGAACATGAAAATAAAAGAGCACCTATACTAATACGTAGTTTAGGAAAACGAAAACTTATACACAAATGTTGGGAAACTAAAAGAGACTTTTATTATATGGACAGCGGTTACCTTGGTAATTACAAAAGTCCTATAAATGAAGGTGGTTGGAAAGTGTTCCATCGAATAGTTAAAAACGATATACAACATAGCGCAATTATTGAACGTCCTAGTGATAGATGGGAAAAACTAGGAATAAAAATTGATAAAAGAAAGAAGACCGGAAGAAACATTTTACTTGTTATGCCCAGCGATAAGCCTTGTAAGTTTTATGGTATAGATGCAGAAAAATGGAAACAAGAAACAATAGAACAAATTAAGATGCATACAGATCGTCCTATTGTTATTAGAGAAAAACAACCAAGACATGTACGTATGCAAAAAACAATATATCAAGACTTAGATAATGCATATGCAATGGTAACGTATCAAAGTATTGCGGCTGTAGAAAGTGTACTGTATGGCATTCCAGCATTTACTCTTGCACCGACAGCTGCTGATCCTGTTGCAAATAAGTTCTTGTACAATTTAGAAAACCCAGAGCGATACGACAAAGAGTATATATATAGTTGGGCATGCCACATAGCGTATGGTCAGTTTCATATCGACGAACTGAAAAAAGGAAAAGCTCACAACATGATAATGGAGGAACTTTATGGCAGTTAAGTACGTAGTAGTTCATAGAGCTGATAAAAACAATATCGGTGATATGTCAAGTAACCCGTTGCAGTATTACTTACCGCAACACGAATACCAAGTAGTAGATATATTAGATCTTGCAACACAAAACTATCCAAGCGATGTTCCGTTAATTGCAGGCGGCGGTGGGCTTATTGCAAATGAGTTCTTAGGAAATGACTTACAGTATGCTCTTAACAATAGTGATCAAAATGCACTAATGACTCTTTGGAAAGACTCTTGGAATGTAGTAAATCACAATAATATAACAGCACGTGATGACTTTTTACGTAAATTACAACCACTTGTAAAAGAATATTTAGATAAATTAGACAACAGTACAGCACCGCGTATTGTATGGGGAGCAGGACATAACCAAGATACTAACAAAAGAGTTAAACGCCCTGAGTGGCCAGACTGGTTAAGTAATTTTGATTTAGTTGGTGTAAGAGATTACGGTCAACCATTCGAATGGGTACCTTGTGCAAGTTGTTTAGACACAGCATTTGATAAAACATATAGAATAAAAAATGATATTATTTGGTATGAACATAAAAAGCAATTAATAAAGTCAACGCATTTTGGAAGTAAACCTATTCCTAGATATATTAATAGTGGCGCTAATATGGAGCAAACTATTGAACTACTAGGTAGTGCAAACACTATTATAACTAACAGTTATCATGGCGCATATTGGGGTACATTGCTTGGTAAAAAAGTAATTGTAGCAGGTCCTTGGAGTAGTAAATTCCATACACTTAAACATAGAGTTACATTTATTAATCCTCAAGATAATTATGAATACTTGTTAGACAGTGTTGCAGAATATCCCGAAGCATTGCAAGAATGTAGAGATGCAAACAATAACCATTGGCAGAAGATACAGCAATTATGAAGACAGTAGTAGGATATGCGTTAGGTATACCAAACCCGCACAAGAACCCGCATAAGGTAGATATATTAAAAAGATACATTGACGGCGTACAAAAGCACGGCGACAAAGGTATACTACATTATGGTAATAATATAATTGACAGTGATGTTAATTTAATACAAGGATGGGTGCATGCAGGCAGTCCTTCTAGTCCGCACTTAATTTTACGTAAACGTGCTCATGAGCAAAACATAAACAAAGGTAAACATAGTTTCATTGCTGATAGTAATCTGTTTAACTACGCTGTAGGTAAAATGCACAACATGCAATATTTACGATATAGTATGGACGGTGTATTCCCTACAACAGGCAACTACTTTCAAGACACAGTTAATCCAAAACGTTGGACACAAATACGCAAAGATCTTGGTATTAAAATGAAAGATTGGCGTCAATCGGGTGTACACATACTAATATGTACACAACGTAACGGCGGTTGGAGCATGGGCGGACTTGATGTTGTTAGTTGGTTAAAAGATACAATTAAAGAAGTTAGGAAGCACACAGACAGGCCTATTGTTGTTAGAGGACACCCTGGTGATAAACATGCACGTAAGTATCTTAAAAACAAAGATTGGCAAGTAAGTACAGCACCTAGCTTGCCACAAGACTTACTCAACGCACATTGTACTATAACGTACAATAGTAGTCCTAGTGTTGCAAGTGCTATCGAAGGCATACCTACATATGTTACAGACCCTAATCCTTGCATTAGTCAAGCATATGATGTTGCAAACACAGACTTATCTACAATAGAAACTCCGCAGACGTTTGAGAGACAAGAATGGATAGAAAAACTTGCTATGTGTCATTGGAACTTTGATGAGCTAAGTTCGGGGGAGGCATGGGCTCACATGAGAGATTACGTATGATAACAATGGTAGGGTTTCCCCCTCCTGCATCAAAGCCGTATTTTCACTGGGCAAAGGGTATGGAAAGAGTTGGCGACCAATATGTTGTAAGTGATGACCTACTTAGTAAAACTGTACGTCATGCTGACGCTTATTATCAAACAAACGAGCTAAAGCCAAAGTTTCTACACGGTGGTAGACACGAATGGCACGGCAAGTATATGCTACACATACAGCAAGCAAATAAACCTTACATAGTTAGTGAAAGCGAGCCATTTCGTGAATGCCCTGGCTGGCTACGGTTCGGCTGGAATAGCTATCGTTGGTGTGATGCTAACTGGAATAACGAAGGTGTAGGACCAGAACGATGGAATAGATTTGAAAGCCTCACAGGATTAAAATTTAAAGATTGGCACAGTCCGGGCGAGAATATATTAATAATGGGACAAAAAGAAGGTGACAGTAGCTTAGTAAGTATATACGAAGCAGGGTATAAAAGTATATATGACTACATTGGGGAACAATGTAAAATTATTAGGCAATATACAGATCGTCCTATAGTTATTAGGCCACACCCTCGTAACTTAGATAGAGGTGCAAAATTCGTCAATATGATGTTGAAAGAGTTAAATCTCAAAAATATATCAATGAGTCCTAACTTAACACGAGGTGGATCACAAGGTGGTGAAGGTTTAGATAGAGATCTAAAAAATGCACATTGCGTTGTTACATATAACAGTTTGAGTGGCGTAGAAGCTGTTGTTAGAGGCATACCAGTTTTTGCATTAGATGGCGGCAGTATGGCATGGCCTGTTGCACACAAGGACTTATCACAGATAGAAGATTTAGATTATAACATAGATTTGCAAGATTGGAAAAATAAAATTGCATATTCAATGTGGAACAAACAGGACGTACAATCAGGTGAGTGTTGGGCTCATTTGAAACAAGTTTACTTTAAGGATTAACAATGTTAAGAGAAATATTTACTACATTAACAAAACGGTGTGATAAGTTTCAACACTACTTTCCGTTATATGAAAAACATTTTAGTAAGTATGTAGGCAAAAGTCCACGCATACTAGAGATAGGTGTACGTGGTGGCGGAAGTTTACAAATGTGGAAAAAATACTTTGGAGAAGGCACATATGTACACGGTATTGACATAGACGCAAAGTGTAAAGCACACGAAGATGTAGATAACAATATACATGTTACTATAGGTGATGCAACAGATCCTGTGTTTGTTGAAAAACAAATTAAAGCACACAACATAAGAGAGTTTGATATTATAATTGATGACGGAAGTCACGAAAATCCTGATCAAATAACAACACTAAAATTATTTTACGGGTTATTAAAGTCCGAAGGTGTTTATTGGTGTGAGGATACTCATACAAGTTATTATCCAAATAGAGAAGACGGCGGCTACGGTAATCCAAAAAGTTTTACAAGTTATGTTAAAAATGTAGTAGACGTACTAAGTCATCATCATACAAGTCATGCTATAGGACACGGACCTATAGACGGGCCACATGTACCTAAAAAGTTCGTAAAACCATTTAACGATATACAAGGCGTAAGTTTTTATGATAGTGTGATTGTAATTGACAAAGGACCAAGATTGCATTTTAAACGGATTGTTAAAAAATGAATTCATGGGATGTCTTTGATACACTAATTGGAAGATTACATTTCCATCCACACTCTATTTTTGACGAAGTAAGTAGTCGTATAGGTGATGCTAGTTTTAAAGACAAACGAATATCTGCATGGAAGCAAGTTAAGAAAACATGCACTGATAAAACGTACAATGAAATATATGACATACTAACAGAGTATGATCCGCAAGTAGAATTAGATGTAGAATTCGAACATAATTTTCCTATATATGAAAATATTACGAAGGTTAAAGACGGAGATCTATTGATAAGTGACATGTACTTGCCAGCAGAGTTTATAATGAAAATGTTACGTAATGCTGGATTAACAGCAGATGTAAAGATAGTTGTTTCAGCAGATGGTAAAAAGAAAGGTTGGATCTGGGATAGTATAATTGAAAACTATAACATTGAAAATCACTACGGCGACAATGAAAAAAGTGATGTTAAGTCTGCACAAGCACACGGCATAAATGGTGTACTGTATACAGGATATAAACTTAACGATATAGAAAACTTTGTTTACAAGTACGATAGACAACTTGCATGTTGGATGCGTAGTGTAAGATTAATGTGTCCTTACAACGATGAAAGACATATTAAATTTTGGAAAGATCAAGCAAATATTAACTTACCTGTACTAGCATTAGCAACGTTAGAATTACCTGATACACCTATTGCATTTACATATAGAGATTGTTATAACTGGCAAAAGATATACGAAGCAATGACTGGTAAGCAAGGCTATAGACTGGATGTGTCGCGTAAAATGTATCTTACGCCAAACGAACATTTTGAAAAATATATGGAGTTTGTTAAAGACATAGGCGCAACTATTGTAGACATGCAAGGTAAAGGTCGTAGCATACAAAGTTTTTATAATGGCAATCCTCCAAGTACAACATACATAGGAGGAAGACCTCCGCCATATGTAACACGACTAGTAGACTATCAAACAAAAAGTATGGAAAAACATAATTGTTTTGAAGAAGGACCTATTGTAGACTGGGACGAAAACGGTCCTATAAGAGGCAAGAACGATCATCCTGCTGACGTAGCAGATATACATAAAAAAGCAGGGCAGGCTGCCACTCGTTATATAACACATTTTAATTTTAAAAACAATACAAAATTATTAACTGAATTAGTTAAGTTGTATGACACACATAACTTTACTAATAAGAATGTTAAATGGGAAAAATATAACGGTGCATGATGTTACAAAACGTAGACTTACAAAGGATCTTTGGTCTAATGAAGTAGAGTGTTATCGCAGATTAGCGTCTTGTGATAATGTTCCTAATCTAATTAATGCCAACGAAAAAGACTTAACAATAACAACATCATATGCAGGAACAAGTTTGTTTATCTTAACAGCAGTACAAAAAAGACAAGGTAAAAAACTTGTAATAGATAACCCAATACAACAAGTTACAACTTTTATTGATGCTTGTAAAGAACAAAACATTGTACATTTAGATTGTCATCCAGGCAATATATTATTACAAGCTGGCAAACTTTCTTTTATAGATTTTGAAAAAGTTGCAATAGACGAAACAACATTAACTACAAAATTAGAAAAGAAATATTCAAAGTTTAAAATGAGAGGCGGATGGAGCTGGATACTAAATAGATATACAAAGTATTTCGAAACGTTCGACAACAGTATATGGTATAGAGACGATATACTAGAAAAAGGAATTAGAAGATATGGCCAAGCATTACAGTAAGTTTACAAATAATTATACTAAAATTTATTACAAAGGTAACTTAATAGCAGAAGGTTCACGTGATCCATTAGAACGTATCCAAGCAATGCCGATTGACTTTAAAGATAAAACTTTATTAGACTTAGGGTGTAATTGTGGTGGCACAATGTTTGCTGTTGCAGATCAAATTAAACAAGGCTGGGGTTGTGATATTAATCCTGATGCAATTAGTTTTGCAAACAATTTAGCAAAAGAACATAACATAGACAATGTTAGTTTTAGTGTTGCAGATTTAAACAATTGGCAAAAATATAATTTGCCTAAAACAGATATATTATTTGCATTAGCAATAGCAAAATGGGTTCCTACATGGAGAGAAATAATTACACATCTTAATCCTAAAGTATGTGTGTTTGAAGCACACGGTAAAGGCAGTATGGTACCTGACCAAGTTGCTTGGCTAACTAATCATTTTAAAAGTGTAGAAGTAATACTCGACGGGTATGAAGCAGGTAAACGTAGACTTTACCTTTGTGTCCAATAACTTTCTTTTCGATTAACCATTATATCTGAACTTTTACTTTTACCAGCATTTTTACGAGCACCTTTCATATGGTCCATCCATTTACCTAGTTCGGTATTAATTAATGGATGACCACCACCGCCTGACTTTGCTTCCCGCAAATACATTTGGGCACTGTAATCGTGACTTGGAAACTCTTTATATTTTTTAAGTACTTCTCCAAAAATATAACTGTCATGCCACTCTGGTAGTGTGAACATGCCGTTATCTGCATCTTCATACATACGTTCAAACTCTTTTAAGAATTCGTGTGCTACAGGATGGTTAAGATTCAACCCATAGAAGCCACACTCGGGCCACGTCTGTGATCCTTTGCCTCTGCCTACATATGTAATGTAATCATGTTGTGGTAATAAGTTTTTAAATTCTTTGTGTTTCCAGGGCGAATGTATAAAAGTATCTGCGTCCATCCATATAACCCATTTACCTAGTTTACGTTCACATGCATCAAATACAGCATATACTTTATTAGCAAAACGTACAGCATCCCACTTAAATTCTTTTTGCCAATCTTTGCGCCCATTACGTGCTGGGTGACTTGTAATATCCCCGTTTGCATGCGGTACGTCTTTGTATTTTTCTTTAAATGCATTTAGTTTTGGCAACATTTCTTTTGCATCTAGTATTGTAATTTGTTCTGGATTTGGATTAGTAGGACTACAATTTTCTGCATACACAACTAACTTAACCTTGTGTTCAACATTCTCAGCAAAACTATCTATAAATCGTTGTCCATACAAACTTAGTCCGGGTTGGTGAAAAGTTGTAACCACAGTTATGTCATTCATGTAAGATTCCTTTTAAATACTTATATAGGATATTTAACAAATGATTTTCTGTTTATACACTGATTATGGCGCACTAAACAGCCAACCCGTATTTCATGCATTCGCTAAGAGTGTTACTGATGCCGGACACACGGTTATCTATAACGAGCCTTATAGAGTACTGAGTCACTATGACAATTATGATGTTGCTGTTATATGGAGTGTGTTATGGAATGGTCGTATGACAAAGAATAAAACAGTTTGGGAACAAAATCGCATGTTAGGCAAACCTGTAATTGTTTTAGAAGTAGGAGCATTGAATAGAGGCACTATGTGGAAAGTAGGACTTAATGGCATTAATAGAGATGCATATTTTGCTCCTAAGAATAACACTGACGAACGTGCAAAGATGTTAGGTTTAAAAATGCAACCATGGACAAACAATGAAGACGGTCCGATTGTTATTTGCCTACAACATAACAAAAGTCAACAATGGGCAAACATGCCACCACAAGACAAATGGTTAGATAAAACTTTATCTATTATACGCAAACGTACTGATAGACAAATTATTATAAGACCGCACCCAAGATGTTTAATACCTCCTTTTGCAGACAAATACAAAAATGTAAAAGTACAGAATCCAGTTCGTAATAACGCAACATATGACGACTTTGACTTTGATATGTCTAATGCATATGCTGTTGTTAGTTGGAGTAGTAACCCTGCTATACAAGCAATACTACAAGGTGTGCCTGCGTTTGTTGGCCCTAGTAGTTTAGCATATGATGTAGCACAGCATGACGTAAAACAAATAAACAATCCTATAAAACCGGATAGAACACAATGGCTAAATGACCTTGCACATGTAGAGTACAGCACACATGAAATAGCAGCCGGTATGCCATTAAAACACTTGACATCAAAACTATAATACGCTATAATGTAGTATATACATAGGAGAACACCCTTGAAGCATACTATCGAAGATTGCCTTGAAATCGTTGCAGGACTAAAAGATGTTCCTAACCCTATCACTATCAAGAAAGAAGATGCAACTATTATGTTTAGCATTGCAAAGCAAGTCGTTAGAGGACTAGGGCTTAGTGATAAACAGCATGCACTAATGAAAACTAAGTTGTTAAATTATAGTGACCAACTGTTAGCAAACAATATTATTGTTGAAGAAACATTTAATAATTTAAGATATCCTTTACGTAGCATTGATAGAGCAAAGTATATAAAACTTGTTTCTAAAGAAGATATATTTACAGAACCAAAAAGCGAACGTTGGAAAGAGCAACTATCAAATTTACCTTGGGTTAAAGTACGTTTTCCATTTAGTAAAAAACTAATTGTAAGATTGCAACGGATACCTATGTCAGCAAGTACATATGTTCACCCAAAAGGATCGCATACACATTTTTTTGCACTTACTGAAAATGTAGTGTATGATATTATAGAAGCATTTAAAGACAACCATTTTGATATTGATCAAGAGATAATTGACATCTATAAAGAAATAATTACTTGGAACAGAGAAGATTATGTTCCAGGTGTATTCAATGGCCAAATTAAAAATCTACCTCAAAATGTTATAGACGAAATTACTGATAGGTTAGGAAAACCAACAGCAAATAATATTCATTTGTATTATGACAAAAGATTCGAATATGGTATTGTTGATATAGACGAGCCTATTAACGTTACTGGACAATTAGTAACAGACATTGCTACTAGAAAATCAGTATACAAGTATATTAATAGTAAAGAAGTTCCATTACAAGAAGTATTCAAAGCATTCGATGAGTTAGACAGTTATCCAATTAATATACTTGTTGACGATGAAAATGCATTTGATATAGTAACACAAACATATCAACTTGTGCGTAATTACATTCCAAATGACCAAATTACTGTATTGTATAGAAAAGATTCGCACTCAGATAAAAACGGTTATAACCAATATATTAAAGATAACAATTTAAATACTCCGGTTGACAAAGACACAAAAATAGTGTATACTCTAAAGAGTAAGGTAAACAAGCCGCTTGCTAAAAGTGATTGTTCGCCTAATACCGCGTTATCCTTTTCTACAGAAAGACATTCAATTTCGGGTGATATATCCAAAGATGTTACTTTGTATGTTGAGTATAGCGATAAAGAACCCATGTGGAGAGACTGGAGAATTGATTCTTAATGGCAACATGTAGACTAATAATTGAAGATGAAGTAAACATTAAACTAGAAGGACTAGAGGTAGATGTACGAAGGAAACTTGCAAATGCTCTTAAGTTTGAAGTGCCATATGCAAAGTATATGCCACAATATAAACTTGGTCGCTGGGACGGTAAAGTTGCTTTCTTTGGTATCGGTGGCACTGGCTACGTTAATCATCTTGATACTGTTGTCGAAGTATTGCAAAAGAATAATGTACAAATAGCAGATATTGATGACAGGCGTACACCTGTACAATTAGACTTTCCACAAATTACAGAACGCTATTGGGCTGATCAAGATGTAGTATGGCCTAAAGGTCATCCAGCAGAAGGCGAAGAAATTATTCTACGTGACTATCAGGTAGAAGCAATTAACAATTTTTTAAAGCACCCACAAAGTTTGCAGGAAATTGCAACTGGTGCAGGTAAAACTATTACAACAGCAACACTATCACATATAGCTGAGCCTTACGGTCGTAGTATAGTTATTGTGCCTAACAAATCATTAGTAGCACAAACAGAAGAAGACTATATCAACTGTGGGCTCGACGTAGGGGTGTACTTTGGAGACAGGAAACAATTAGGTAAGACTCACACTATTTGCACTTGGCAAAGTTTGAATATACTTGACAAGAAGCATAAGGACGGATCAGCTGTATTATCGCTGGCAGAGTTCTTAGAAGGTGTAAGCACTATTATTGTTGACGAAGTACACCAAGCGAAAGCAGAAGTTCTAAAGAACCTGCTCACTCGTAACCTACGTAACGCTCCAATACGTTGGGGACTAACTGGCACAGTACCTAAAGAAAAGTTTGAGTTTGAAAGTATTCATGCTTCACTAGGCCCGGTTATAGGACAAATTAGTGCAAAGGAACTACAAGACAAAGGTGTACTATCTTCGTGCCATGTTAACGTTTGTCAATTAATTGACACTGTTGCACATAGAGATTACCAATCAGAATTAAAGTACTTAACAACAGATACAGCACGTTTAGAGTACGTAGGCAAATTATTAAACACAGTAAAAGATTCAGGCAACACACTTATATTAGTAGATAGAATTAGTGCAGGTGAAGCACTAACAGAATTGATCCCAGGATCAGTTTTTGTGAAAGGCGATGTTAAATTAAAAGATCGCAAGGAGGCATACGATGAAATCAATGAAGGAACTAACCATGTGGTTATCGCAACATACGGAGTCGCGGCTGTTGGTATTAACATACCGCGTATTTTTAATCTTGTTCTCATTGAGCCTGGCAAAAGTTTTGTCAGGGTAATACAAAGTATAGGCAGAGGCGTTAGAAAGGCAAAGGACAAGGACTTCGTACAGATATGGGACATTACATCAACATGTAAATTTGCGAAGAGACATTTAACACAACGAAAAAAATTCTATAAGGAAGCCCAATATCCTTTCACAATAGAAAAAATTGACTGGAACTAACATATGAGAATACTAACACTTGAAGACAAAACATTTCATCTAGATAAACTACCAGATGAAATTGACGAAGATATACGCTTTAGTGTGCTCGACAATTCAGATCCAAAGGAACCAGATTTCTTTTTTATTCCTTTGATATTTTTAGAGTCGTTTAGCGCACCTGCAATGGTCCTTAATATAAACGGACACGAAATTACATTACCAGTTGATTGGCACATTGCTGTCGGCGATTCAGAAGCTGGTATGGACTTAGAAGTACTACCGCTAACAAGTTTAAATGACAGAGGCTTTGAAGCTTGGCTGTTTAATCCATTGTCAGGATTTAAATCAGACTACGGTAAAATAGAAATAGTAAATTTTTACAATGATGTAAAATGGTATTTCCCTAAAATGAAAAACGGACAACTACTAAGTATGCCACTTACTAATGATGATCGTTCACAGTGCATATTTGTTGCTAAAGATATTACACGTCAAAGCGAAGTAATAGAATACGCTTCGTTAATATAAAGGAGAATAACTATGGGAATAAAAGCAGGTAAAGTATGGGGATCAACAGAGCTTATACATGCCAATGGTGTGTTAGAGTTTCACCGTATAGAATATAAAGCAGGCTATAAATGTTCAGAGCATGAACACCAGTTTAAATGGAATGGCTTCTTTGTAGAATCAGGCAAGATGATTGTACGTGTTTGGCAAGAAGATCAAGGACTGTTGGATGAAACAATTCTTGAAGCAGGAGACTTTACACAAGTTAAGCCAGGCAAGATACATCAGTTTGAAGGCTTAGAAGATGGTGTAGCATTTGAGCTATACTGGGCAGAATTCAATCACGATGATATCGTAAGGCGTACAGCAGGCTCCGAAGTATAGAATGTATTCACAGAAGTATATCGAAGAGCTTCGTGTAGTACATGCTGACAAAAGTCGAATAAAAGGCTTTGGCGGAAAAACTAAGAACCTTGGTAAGTTCCATAAGTATGTCGAACAATGGCAACCTTTAACGCTATTGGATTACGGTTGCGGCAAGGGCGGTATACTGTCTGACTTACAATCTAGATATAGACATATACGCTGTACAGGGTACGATCCTGCTGTAGCAATGTTTAACAATGAACCTCAGCAAGTTGAATGTGTTTTTAGTAATGATGTGCTAGAACATATTGAACCTGAATATCTAAATCAAGTTCTTGTTCATATAAATCAATTAAGTACAAAGTATGTATGGTTACGTATTGATACAGTGCCAGCACGTAAAAGATTAAGTGATGGCAGAAATGCACATTTAATATTAGAAAATCAAACGTGGTGGACAGAACAAATTAATCGTTATATAGATGGTACTATAGTTTATAATAATTTAAATAATAAAGGAAAACTAGATGTCGCAATCGAGAAATAAAATGATTCCTGGAGAGGCATTAATATACGAAAGAGCAGACGGGGTTGTATATGCAAGGTATAGAGATGCTCCACATAATAAAATGCCTCGTTGGATTATAGGTGGAGATCCTGCAGGTGTTGCTAGGGCACAGGGCGATTTACTAAGTTACGCTGAATGGCAAGAACTGTGTGAGTTGTCAGAGACTTATCCAACTTTAAAGAAATTATTAGACCAACTAGTAACAACATACTACACTGTTAGGGGTACACATTGATACATCATGAACCGTGTGTGTCTAAGATGACACTTATACAATTAGAGAATAGTAGTAAACTTCTAGCACAAGAAGTATCGCAAAGATTTGACGAGTTCTATCAAACATTTCCTACAGGGTATATGAAGTTTGCAGAAGGTAGTCGTAGTACAGAGTTGTATGAAGCATACAATGTGTTCTTGTGTCATTACCCAGGGTTTGCTGATTTGTATAGACAAATTGTAACTACAATTAAATCAAAAATACCAAACTATCAAGATTATGCTCTAGCAGGTTGGGTTAACATTTACAACAAAGGCGGTTACTTAAACTGGCATAAACACGGTCCTGAGGATCAAGTACATGACGGCAGATGGCATGGTTATGTTGCTATTAATGCTGAGCCTAGTCAAACTCTGTATAGAGACAAAGAAGAAATTATTAAAACAATTGATAATAAAGATGGATACATAACACTTAGTCCAGCAGGACTATATCATCGTGTTAGCGAATGGGAAAAGGATCAACCTCGAATAACAATAGCATTTGATGTTATTAAACGTGAACAGATAGATCCGTTATTATTAAACAGATGGATACCAATAATATAATATATGAATGACACTAGAAACTGTAGTACTTGTAACAAACCAATAGACCTGTATGCTATAAAGTATCATACAGCTGATAAACAAAATGTATTTTGCAATGCATACTGTTCAAACGAATGGTATCAAAAGAAGAAGGAAAACAATCATGAGACATAAAATAGCAGGAGTACTATTCTTATTATTAGGAATATATTTTTTAATACAAGATATGATGCCATTGTCAATGGGCTTTGGTGCGGCAATGGAACACAACATGCCAGTACACAACAATACATTATTAGGCATTAGCGAAATGACTTGGATGTGGTTTACAATGGCACTAGTACATTTCTTTATACGTGATTGTAATTGCAAGGAGTGTTGTAAGTGAGAATTATAGCAGGACCTTGTCAACACGAATCGTTGCCACAAAGTTTAGAGATTGCAACAGAATGTAAACGGGTATGTGACAAATACGGTATTGAGTATTACTTCAAAGCAAGTTTTGATAAAGCAAATCGTACAAGCGCAGATGGTATCCGAGGACAAGGTTTGCCTACAACAATGACAGACTTTCGTGTATTAAAAGAAAAATTAAATGTAAAAACACTAACTGATGTACATAATATTAATGAAACACTTAAGATTGGTGCATACTATGATGACGCTGTTGATGTAATACAGATACCTGCATTTCTTTGTAGGCAAACAGATTTAATTAAAGCGGCATGTAAAACAAATAAAATAGTAAATATTAAAAAGGGACAGTTCTTAGCACCTTGGGATGTCAAAGGTATATTAAGTAAAACAGAAGGTGCAAAAGAAGTATGGATAACTGAAAGGGGTACAAGTTTTGGATATAACACTCTTGTCGTGGATTACACTGGTCTACAGTATATGCTTGATAATTATGATGTCCCTATCGTTTTGGATGGTACTCACGCCGTACAAAAGCCAGGAGGACAAGGCGACTCTAGTGGCGGTAATCGTAATTATGTGCCTGGGATCACTCGTGCTGGGGCTGCTATTGGGATCGACTCCTTCTTTATGGAAGTCCATGCTGACCCTGATCTAGCACCAAGTGACGGCCCTAACATGCTATACCTAAAAGACTTTGAGGAGGTGGTGCGTGACATCGTCAGCTATTCTTATACCCGCTAGATACGGCAGTACACGTTTTCCAGGCAAGCCTCTTGCTAATCTAGATAACGTTCCTATGATACGCAGAGTATACGAACGTTGTCGTAAGACTGGGTTAGATACATATGTATTAACAGACGACATGCGTATCTATAATAGGTTTGGATCTAGTATATGTTGGATTGAAGAAGAAGCATATGCTCCTTATAAGAACGGCACTGAAAGATGTGCAGGCGCAATCAAAGGTGAAATGTTTGACAAGTACGATACATTTATAAACGTACAAGGAGATATGCCAGACATTGACCCTGCTATAATAGATCAAGTGTTGTGGCACTTAAAACATTACCAAGTAACTACAGCATTTACAAATATGCCTACTGAACAACAAAATGATCCTAACACAGTAAAGATGGTACGTGCTGGCGACCAAGCATTATGGTTTGGTAGGGGAATAACAGGATACGGCGATTGGCACTTAGGTATATATGGTTATAAGCGTAATGCATTAGAGATGTATCCGCAACTGACTATTCCAGAAGAAGAAAATGTAGAACAATTAGAACAACTCCGTTGGTTAAAAAATGGTTGGAATATTGGCTGTTTGAGTGTACAATATAATGGAGTAGAAATAAATTCACCAGAGGATGTAGACATATGGCACAAGCAAAACTCCCAATAAAAGACGTACTAGCAGCTATTGACATGGGTGCAAAGTCAGTATGGGACGAACTAAGTGATGAAGAGCGTAAGTCAGTTGGCTTCTGGTTGTTAAACAGATATGCAAGTAGTGTTAAGGGCAATAGAGAAAAACAAGAACTTGCTGTTTTTAAAACAAATGAGTTCTACAACAAAAACTGGAATGAGCTAGGAATGAAACATCCTAAACTGCAATGGCAACTTATATGCCAAGCAGGCAATACAGGAAAGATAGAATTCCATCCTTGGATTGGTTTTAAAAAGAAAAACAGCGACAACGGCAAAGGTATTAAATTATTAAAAGAAATTTATCCAAACATGAAGGAAGACGAAATTGAGCTCCTTGCAAACATATCTACAAAAAAAGAACTCAAGCAATTGGCTGAAGAACATGACATCGAAATCAAGCTCTAATAAACCTTACATATGTGAATACTGTGACACAGGATACACAAGAGAAAAAACTCTTGCTGTACACATGTGTGAGCAAAAACGTAGACACTTGCAACAAAAAGAAAAACGTGTACAGTTAGGGTTTTATGCATTCAATCAGTTTTACAAATTAAGTGCAGGAGCAAGAAAAGATAAAACATATCAAGAGTTTTGCAAAAGTCCTTACTATAATGCGTTTGTAAAATTTGGTAGTTTTGTAAACAATGTCAAACCAATGTATCCAGAGAAGTATGTTGATCATGTTGTAACATCTGGCGTTAAACTTGATCATTGGTGTCGCGAAGAAATGTATGAAAAGTATGCTATTGATCTTATACGTAAAGAAGGTGTACAAACAGCATTAGAACGTAGTGTTATGACTATGATGGATTGGGCTGAAGAAAACAATAGCTCATGGAATCATTATTTCTTTTATTGTAGTTTGAATCGTGCGGCATGGCATATTAAAGATGGTAAGATAAGTCCTTGGCTTGTATTAAACTGTAAGAGCGGAAAAGAAATGCTAAGTAAGTTTAGTGATGAGCAACTAAACATAATCTTTCATATTATGGATCCTCAGCATTGGGCTATGCGATTCAAACGTAATCCTGCTGATGTTGCTTTAGTGAAAGAAGTAGCAAAAGAATCAAATCTATGAAACTAGACAAGCACCAATATACGCGAGAAGAATGGCGTAGAATACGGCACTACAAACGTCTAGAGAAAGAACAAAATAAAATACAAAAACGTTTAGCTGAAGAACATAAAAAACTTGAGCGTAATTGTGCATTTATAATCAGTCAACCAAAAGCAGGAACATACTTGCTTGCAAATTTACTTGCAAACTTTGGCATGTATTCAACAGGCTGGCACGTAAAAAACGGCAAGTATAGAGTATACGATATAAGAAAACCTCTTCCAAAATTCGAAAAGAAAAACGATCTAAAAAAATATATACAAAGTGTAACATATCAAATAGGTGGGTTTAGTGATATAATAGATACTATACCAAACAATGGATTTGCACAAGGACATTTAGAATATCAAGGCAAGTATATTAAACCTCTTAGAGATGTTAAAAAGATTTTGTTAACACGACCGCACGAACAGCACAAAGAATCTATAAAAAGATTTCAAGATGAGATGCATGGCGACACGTCTGTAACAGAAGAAGGATATCATAGTATAGCAGGTTGGGCAGAACATGAAGATGTTTTTCATTTAACATTTAATGATCTTATCAAACCTAAATATGCAAAATTAAGAAAGCTTCAAACGTTTTTGTTTGGAGAAGTAATCTGTGATGAAGTACAAGCAATACACAAAGCACTTGCAAGTCCATCACCAACCAAGAGCAGTATAAGATGAAAATATTAATTTTTGGTCTGCCAGGTAGCGGTAAGAGTACACTAGCAAAACCATTTGCAGACTTAATAGGCGGCGTACACATAAACGCAGACGAAGTGCGTACTAAGTATGATGATTGGGACTTTACACCCGAAGGACGTATGCGACAAGCACAACGTATGAAACACCTAGCAGACGGTGTTGTAATGGCAGGTAAAGTTGCTGTAGCAGACTTTGTATGTCCTACTGAAAAAGCACGTTTAGAGTTTAACCCAAATTATACAGTATGGATGGATACTATTGAAAAGGGTAGGTATGAAGATACAAACGCTATGTTTGAAAAACCTGAAAAGGTTGATTATCACGTAGCAAATTGGTTTGCTGATACACATACACAACTTATGCCTGTTGTACAAAGATGGATGGAGAAGAATAATGTTTGATACAAGTAAACCAACAACACAAATGCTAGGTAGATGGCAACCTTGGCATGCTGGTCACACAGAACTATTTAAACGTGCATATGCAGAAACAGGACAAGTTGTAATAATGGTACGTGCAGTATTTGGTTACATAGGACAAGACGCAGGTGCAGGACGTACAGTAGTTCAAGATGACAACCCATTTAATTTTCAAGATGTTGTAGACGGTATTAAATCCGGATTGTCAAAAGCAGGCTTTTTTATTAACGAAGACTACATGATTATGCAAGTGCCTAACATTGTAGATATAAGTTATGGTAGAGGTGTAGGATATACATTTACAGAACACGACTTAGGCAAAGAAGTACACGACATTAGTGCTACAAAGATTAGAGCACAGATGCGTAAGGAAGGAAAATTATAATGCAAGTTTTCGATAACTTCTTGCCACATGCCGAATGGCAACAGTTACACGACACGTTAACAAGTGACACGTTTCCGTGGATGATGGGAGATGCTGTTAGACAAGGAACTGAAACAGTTCCTGATAAGTACAATTGGCAGATGTACCATTTGTTTTATTATAATCCAAATATTATATCAGAGGCAATGCCAATACTAAATGATCTCTACACTAAACTAAGAGTAGGAACATTTATGAAAGCAAAAGCAAATGTAAATTTTGTTACTAGCGAAATAATCGAACACGGATTGCATACAGACATTGAACCACAAAGCCTAGGTGAAGCAATGACTACAGCAATTTATTATGTAAACTCTAATGATGGTTATACACTTTTTGAAGACGGCACAAAAGTAGAAAGTGTAGCAAACAGATTAGTAAAGTTTCCGTGCAATACAAAACACACAGGTACATCATGTACAGACCAAAGATACAGAATGGTCATAAATTTAAATTATATAGAGGTATAAAATGGATACTCGTATACACGAGATTTTAGATAAAGAAGTAGATAGACAGGCTACTACAATCGAATTAATAGCAAGTGAAAACTTTGCAAGCAACAGCGTTATGGAACTAAGTGGCAGTGTGTTTACAAACAAATACGCTGAGGGTTATCCAGGCAAGCGTTACTACAACGGCTGTGAACATATGGATGAAATAGAAGCACTTGCTGTAGATGAACTATGCAAATTGTTTAAGTGTGACTATGCTAACGTACAACCACACTGTGGTGCAAATGCTAACACGGCAGTGTACCAAGCATTCCTAAAGCCGGGTGATAGTATACTAGGTATGGACCTAGCAAGTGGAGGTCACCTAAGTCACGGTAGTCCGCCAAACATCTCAGGCAAAGTGTATAGTGCCTGTAGTTACAAAGTAAAAGCAGACGGCTACTTAGACTATGATCAGATTGAACAACTGTGTAAAGACTATCGTCCTAAGATGATTGTTGCTGGTGCAAGTGCGTATCCAAGACAAATTAATTGGGAAGTATTTAGAAAACTAGCAGACAAATACAATGCATTACTACTGGTTGATATGGCGCACTACAGCGGTCTTATAGCAGGCGGAGCATACCAGTCGCCACTAGCATATGCGGATGTGGTAACAAGTACAACACACAAGACCTTACGCGGTCCTAGAGGTGGTATTATACTGTGGAACAACCCAGACTATACAAAGCGTATTAATAGTGCAATCTTCCCTGGCACACAAGGCGGACCATTGATGCATCAAATTGCAGCCAAGGCACAATGTTTCATAGAAGCAAACACACCCGAGTTTAAAGATTATGCAAAGCAAGTAGTAGTTAATGCAAAAGCAATGTGTGCTGTGTTTAAGGACAAAGGATTTAAATGCTTGACAAATGGAACAGATTCGCATATAATATTACTAGACTTGAGTGATAGCAAATACAGCGGAAGAGAGGCTGCTGACTTGTTGGAAGAAAATGGTATTACTGTAAACAAAAATGGTGTACCAAATGATCCAAGAAGTTTTGTTGAAACAAGCGGTATTAGAATTGGAACAGCAGCAGAAACAACTCGTGGTCATAACGAGCAATGGTTTAAGGAACTAGCGGAAAACATATGCCAGATATTGACATAGACTTTGCAGACAGAGATGTTATCTTATCTAAGATAGAACATCGTGTGGCAAAATTAGATACAGGTAAAAAACATAATACAGGGGTCTACGTAACAGAGGCCCCTCATAATCCTGTAGACAATCTATGTACAATCGATCACAAAACAGCAGATGATAGAGGTTATTTCAAACTAGATTTTTTAAATGTGTCTATATACAAAGATGTTAAAAACGAGGCACATTTACAAGAACTTATGGAAAGGGAACCAATATGGCAACTACTGGAACACAAAGACTTCGTCGACAACGTATTTCATCTAAGCGGGCACGACAATCTATTAAAACAATTGAAGCCTACTTCGGTACAGCAATTGGCGGCAACACTGGCGATAATACGTCCGGCCAAAAGACACTTAGCAGACAAGAGCTGGAACGAAATATTAAACGAAGTGTGGGTCAAGCCAACAAACGGTGAATACTACTTTAAGAAAGCACATGCGTTTAGTTACGCAATGGCCGTTGTGGTTCATATAAATTTGCTGTGTGAGCAATTAAATAAATCGCAAGATTAGATGATCAGTTTATTTGACTTTTCTTACTAGTTGAACGTTCTTACGTTTAACTCGTTTTACACTTAGATTACCTAAGTTTACACATGGCCCTGATACGATACGAACATCTTTTGAGTTCATTGTTATAATAGCGTGTCGAAAAACTTCCATTTCTTGTTTTAGGAAAATGTTAATAGGTATCAGCCTATTAGATTCCCACCACCAAGCTTCGCCTAATTCTAAGAAGTGTTTCTTAGCTTCTTCTGTTCGCAAGTTATTAAAGACATACATACTGGTAACAGCCTGGTCTTGGTTAATAACAATACCTACGTATTCGAGGCCGCCATAGCCCACAATGCTTATGAACGGAAATTTTTCTTGTATGTCTTTTGTTAGCATTCGTTAGTTGTAGTCCTTATATAAATACAGTATGTCACTTATACCTAGATATTTAGTCAATCATAGAACCAGCCTTGTTACCAATGTGACAGGATTCGCAACGGAGTATAGACCAGTGTACCAAAGAAACATACCAATATATAGTGGAATAGATAATAAATTAGAATTCCAATTATTCAATCCAGACCAAAAGCCAATTAATCCAACTGGCTCAACAATACATTTTGTGGCGTTTGATGAAACAAATAACCAAGTAATTAAACATACAGGAACAGTAACGATTGCTAACAAAGGTTTGTTTACAGTTACAATTTCAGATCAAGACACTCTTAATATAAAGCAACAGTATTTGTCTTATGCAATTTACTTAACAGACAACACAACTAATGCTGACACTATTACATATGCAGACGAGCAACTAAATGCATCAGGTACAATCTATGTTAGTAAAGAAGCATTCCCTGGTCCACGTGCAACTTCTGAAGTAACAAACTTTACACAAGACAGTGGTGACGTTGATGTATACAACAGCGATGCTATATCAGCAGAGCCAGGTATAAATGGTAACGAAGCATTACACACTGTTGCAATATACAGTGACAACTATGTAGGTGATGTAGAACTACAAGTAACACTTGATAATCAAATTACAAATCAAAGTAACTGGTCAACAATTACTACACTTACATTAGACGGTACTGAAACAGAACCTACAGTAAGTAGTTTTAATGGTGTTTACAACTACATTAGATTCTCCACTTCAACAAATCCATCAGAGAAAATTTCTAAGATTTTAGTAAGAAATTAGGTTGACAACGTAATATAATTACGTTATAATAAGTGTATGAAAAATAAATATAAACTCGTAGCTGCACTCTGTGCGGCTTTTTTAATGACCCCAGTATATGCAACAGAGCTAGTAATATATGTATATGCTGACCGAACACCTTCGTCTGTTGCTAGTGCTACATATTCGTATGATGCAGTTGAAGTAGAAGAACTTGAAGAAGTATCTAGTTTAGATATTTTAAGAAGTGGACCAAAAGGACAAATGAGTTCTTTATATATAAGAGGCGCTGATAGCGATCAAAGTCTTATAACCTTAAATGGTATTTCTATCAAAGACCAAAGTAGCCCAACAGGCGCAGATGATCTTGGACAACATAACTTTACAGGAATTAGTCTTGTTGAAGTATACAAAGGTCCAATGAGCAGTTTGTATGGTGCTAATGCCGCAGGCGGCGTAGTTAACCTTGTGTCTGACGTTACAGGAAGATCATATGTATCATCTACAATAGGTAGCAATAATTTGCTACTTGGCGAAACACAACTGTCTGGTAAAGTACAAGATATAGATTATTCTCTAACACTTGGAAAAGAAACTAGTGACGGTATAAGTGTATATCCAAACGGTAAAGAAACTGATCCTTACGATAATGAAAATATTAATTTGAATTTATTGTATGCAACTGATAACACTAATGTAAAATTAAATTATATTAACGAAACTAATTTTACAAATTTAGATTCTATGTATGATACATTAAATTATACAGGTAAGTGGAATTGGACAAATACACAATTAGACATAAGTAACGAAACATCAAGATTTGTTTTAAACAATTCATCGCACAATAGAGTTTACACAAAAGATAATTTAGTAGAAGGAAACTACGACAGCACAGTAAACACATTATACGGTTCACGTTTAATTAAACTAGCCAATACTGATTTAATAGTTGGCGGAGAGCTTGAAGAAATAGATGCTACATTCTTAACTAATATAAGAGGCATGTGGCCTTATACAAGTAGTGTAGATAAAGAGCGTACTTCAAAAGGCGTGTTTGCTAATACTAATACAGTGATGTTAAATTCTACAATAATATCTGCAGGTGTTAGACGTGATAGCGTCGACGGCTTTGGTAATCGTACTACAGGTAGAGTAGGTGTTTATAAAAATAATTTAAGAGCTAGTATAGCAACTGGTTATAGAATTCCTACACTGTATGAAATGTATGGTCAAGACAACTACGGCTTTAGTGGCAATCCTAATTTACAAGAAGAAAGCACACTTAGTTACGAAGTAGGTTACCAAACAAATTATACTAACACAGCATTTTTTATTACAAAGGAATCAGATGCAATAATATATAACGGAACATATGTTAATGACACTGATACTAGTTATACTAAAGGTATTGAAAATAAAATATCATACGAACTAAATGACTTCTTTATTACAAATAGTTTTAGTTACATAGAAGCAAAACAAAGTAACGGAACTGAAAAGTTAAGACGTCCTAAATTTAATAACAATTTAAAAATAGCAAAAGTAATTAACAATATTGCATATTCATTTGCTGTAGACTATTACGGTAAGCACAAAGATATCGACAGTACAACATTTCAAACTATTGATGCAGGAAGTGTAATAACTTATAACTCAGAAATGAAGTACAAGAAAAATAGTTTAGAAGTCTTTGCTGGGATATATAATATTAGTAATGAACAATATGAAAGACCAAATGGGTACAGTCAATTAGGACGAAACTTTAAGTTGGGCTTCAGGAAATACTTTTAATGAAACATCTAACAAAACAACCTGCCTTTTGGGCAGGTTTACTCTTAGCATCACCAATTATCTATTATGTATTATATAGACTAGCATTAGAAATTTGGTGTATCGCTTACGGATTAATTTACTAAAAAACGCTTGACTTTTAACCTGCACGAGTATATAATGATACTATGAGTGTAGTCATTGAAACAGTTCTGACATATCTGCCCGCTAAGAGGAAAACAACTCCTAGCGGATGGACTTCATTCAATGCACCTTGCTGTATTCATAACGGTGAGACCCGTGATCAAAAACAGCGTGGAGGTGTAATTCAAGAAGGCGGCGGCATCAGTTATCATTGTTTTAATTGTGGCTTTAAGGCTTCTTGGCAACCAGGCAGACCATTCTCCCATAAGTTGCGTAAACTCCTACAATGGTTAGGAACTCCTGATGACGTAGTCAACAAGGTAGCATTTGATGTTATGAGAGAGAACGAGGGTGTTGAAGTAAAGCAAAGACTTGCTGAGCTTCCTACGTTTGATACAGTGCCATTGCCCGATGATGCTATAAAGATTACAGACATTACAAACTTTGACAAGTACAGTATGGCTGTTCTCGAATACATGGCCGCACGTAATCTTAACACTGATGATACCAATTACTATTGGTCACCTAGTTTAGGTTATCGTGATAGATTAATCATACCATTCTATTATGAAGATAGAGTTGTAGGCTGGACTGGGCGTAGTGTACTTCCGGATAAGAAACCTAAATACTTAACGGAAGTACAACCTGGATTTGTTTACGGACTAGATGAGCAACGTTATTCTAAAATGTTTGCAATAGTATGTGAAGGACAACTAGATGCTATACACGTAGAAGGTTGTGCATTAGGTGGCAGTGAAATAAGCGACCAACAAGCAATGCTGTTAGGTAAACTACAAAAAGATATTATAGTAGTTCCTGACAGAGATAAAGCAGGTAGCAAGTTAGTAGAACGTGCTATCGAACTAGGGTATAGTGTTAGCATGCCCGAATGGAAACAAGGCATCAACGATATAGGTGATGCTGTACATGAATATGGAAGACTGTATGCGCTACATAGTATAGCGGCTGTAGCAGAAGAGTCTCCTTTAAAAATAAGACTGAGAGCAAAGAAATGGTTCGATTAAGAATAGGTGCATTAATATTATTTTGTGGATTGTTTGGATACTCACTAGTAGTGTTGTATCAACAAGAGTCTAAGCCAAAAGATGGATATACTATATATCAACCGAGCATAATTACAGTAGAAGAACTACCACCAGTGAGGGCAGAGAATAAATGAGTACACGACAGAATACAGACTACGGATATGATATACAAAAAGTATATCTAGAAATGATGATGACAGACGCTGAAACATTTGTAAGGTGTCAGACTGTGTTCGACCCAAGTGCATTTGATAGACGCTTAGAAGCACCTGCTAAGTTCTTGAATGATTATGTAACTGAACATAATGCAATGCCTACATTTGATATGATTAATGCAGCAACAGATGCAAAATTAAAACACCCAGGCGAACTACAAGAGAATCATTATGATTGGCTACTACTAGAGTTTGAAACGTTTAGTAGACACAAGGCACTTGAAGCAGCAATCTTAAAGAGTGCTGACTTATTAGAGCAAGGTGAGTATGGACCTGTTGAAGAACTAGTAAAGAAGGCTGTACAGATTGGTTTGCAAAAAGACTT
>Ga0257126_1000424_pt1 | contig 35030 bp, 28 predicted proteins | sample SI060_120mmetaG_FD_190151 | JGI IMG/M metagenome (GOLD analysis project Ga0257126, IMG submission 190151) | Marine microbial communities from Saanich Inlet, British Columbia, Canada - SI060_120m | ecosystem: Environmental > Aquatic > Marine > Inlet | place: Canada: British Columbia | collected... | reverse complement strand
GCTGCTGCTCAAGCTGCTGAAGAAGCTCCTGCTACTGAAGAAGCTCCTGCTACTGAAGAAGCTCCTGCTACTGAAGAAGCTCCTGCTACTGAAGAGGCTCCTGCTGCTGAAGAGACTCCTGCTGCTGATGAAGCTCCTGCAGTTGAAGAAGCTCCTGCTACTGAAGAGGCTCCTGCTGCTGAAGAGACTCCTGCTGCTGATGAAGCTCCTGCTGTTGAAGAAGCTCCTGCTGTTGAAGAAGCTCCTGCTGTTGAAGAAGCTCCTGCTGTTGAAGAAGCTCCTGCTGTTGAAGAGACTCCTGCTGCTGAGGAGAATAAGCACACAGATAAATAATCATTTAACTAATTTCATTTTTCATGGAAAAAAAAGATTGTTTCTTTATTGGATCAATTTTTAAATTACATGGATACAAGGGTAAAACTATATTGTTTAATGAAAATAGCGTTTCATTAAATTTTGACAAAATAGAATTTCTTTTTATTGAAAAAGAAGGCATCCTTGTTCCCTTCTTTTTAAATCAAATTAGCTCTTATAAATCAGATAATTTTCTTTTAGAATTTGAAGATATAAATAGTGAAAATGAAGCAAAAAAATTATTAAAATGTAAAGTTTACACTTCTAACAACTTAATATATCAAAACACGGAAGATTCAATAGAAAAACAAATACTAGGATTTAAAATTATCGATAAAGAATTTGGTGAATTAGGCAATATACAAACAATAGACAACCAAAGTTCTCAAGCATTAATCTTTGTAAAAAATAATAGCAAAGAGTTTTGCTTTCCATTAAACAACCAGTTTATTGATTCAATTGAAATCGAACAAAAAATTGTTTACACTAAAATCCCAAAAGAGATAATAGACTTAAATTAATTCTTCAATAAAATTAATTTTATTTTTTTCTAATTCCTTTAAAATTGGATTATAAATCTCTTTAATAGTTGGTATTTGTATCCCTTTTAACTGAATAACACCATTTAAGATCAGCTTTACAGAAATTCCAACAGGTAACCCAACAGTCTTTGCCATAGCGGTATTTTGTTGATCATCACCAAAAACAACAAGAGAAGAATGTAATTTTTTTACTTTATCATCAATTTTATATAAAAACTGGTGTTGCATTACAACCATATCTCTATCCTTTGATTCTAAAGATAATTTATCTTCAAGAATTTTCTGAAGAATTTGAGCAGCTGTTGCATTTTTTAATCCAATAATCTTATTCGTAAATAAATCAAGCCATTTAAACTTTTTAAATTCTTTTGAAACAATATTTATTGACAAGAATTCACAAAACCTTTCTTCTAAACTTTTTGTCTTTGATTTAGGAACTAATTGATCCATAAAATTAAAATAGCTTAAAGTCTCTGAATCTTCAATAATATGCTCATCATTAGTCATACCAAGTTTTATAAAACTATTCCAAGAACGAGAAAAACCAACCTTTCGGAGAGTTCCTCTATACATAGTATCAATCTTCTCTAAGCCGTAAGAAGAAATATAAGAAAGTGAATCTCGATTAGCATATGACTCAAAGTCTCCTTGATTAAGAACATTGATTATTTCAGTTTCATTAAACAAATTATCATATCCAATCTCACATATATTTTTTTCGTTTAAAAATTTTGAAGTACCCTTACCTGCTAAAATTACATTTCTTGGGTTCCAAGTAAATTTATAATTCCAAGGATTATTATCAAATTGAGGATGTATTAACCCTCCACAATAAGATTTAAAAGATAATATTTCAGCTCCCTGAAGTTTTAAATCATCAATAATTTTCATTGCAGACATATGATCAATACCAGGATCTAATCCAACTTCATTAAGAAAAATTAAATTATTTGATAATGCTGCATCACTCATTTTTTGAATTTCATCTGAAACATAAGATGCAGTTACTAAATTCTTTTGAAATAAAATACAATCATTAGCAACTAACGAATGCAAATTAGCAGGCAACATTGAAACAACAATATCAGAATTTTTAATTTCATACTCTCTTTGCTCTTTATCATTGACATTAAAAAAAATTGGTCTTGCATTTACGTGTTCTAAACATATTTTTTTGGCTAAATCTAAATTATAATCTGCGACAATAACTTTCCAATTATTTGACATACTTTCATTTAATAAATAACGTATTAAAGTGAAAGCAGATCGACCAGCTCCTATTACAAGAATTTTTTTCATAAAAATTTTTCAGCTAATTTATTGTTTTATTGAGTACTACCAAAAAGAATAGATAAACATATGTTTAATAAATTATAAAATATAACTTTGTACGCTCTTAATCAAGAATTATATGTCTGAGCAAGAAAAAAAAGTAGCACAAAACACAGCATCTGATTTAGGAATAATGAACTCAATTGTTCATTTAAACCTATCCCCTGATGAGCTTCAAAATCATTCTCTAGAAAAAAAACAAGCAAAGTTAACTTCTCAAGAAGCAATTACTATAAATACTGGTAAATTTACAGGAAGATCTCCTTTAGATAGATTTATAGTTAAAGATTCAATAACGGAAGAATCTGTCTGGTGGGGTGATATAAATATACCTTTCAGTGAAGACAAATTTGATATTCTTCATAAGAAAATCATAAATTACTTAAGTAATAAAGAAATTTATATAAGAGATGTATATGCTTGTGCTAATGAAAAATACAGATTAAATATAAAAGTTGTAAACGAATATCCTTGGAGTAACTTATTTGCTTACAACATGTTTCTCAGGCCTTCTGATAACGAATTAGAAAATTTCAATCATGAGTGGCTAATTCTAAATGCTCCAGGATTTTGTGCTGATCCTGAGACAGATGGAACAAGACAGGAAAATTTTGCCGTCTTAAGTTTCACTAAAAAGATTATCCTTATTGGTGGAACTGGATATACAGGTGAAATAAAAAAGGGAATCTTTTCTGCATTAAATTTTATTCTACCTTTTGAAAAAAATGTTTTGTCAATGCACTGTAGTGCAAACACTAATAGTAATGGAGATACAGCTATCTTCTTTGGACTTTCTGGCACAGGAAAAACTACATTATCAGCTGATCCGAACAGATTGCTAATTGGTGATGATGAACATGGTTGGGACAATGATTCTGTTTTTAATTTTGAAGGTGGTTGTTATGCAAAATGTATAGACCTATCTGCTGAAAATGAGCCAGATATCTATGGAGCTATTAAGAAAGGTGCTCTGCTTGAGAACATAGAATTTATTGAAGACACCAATATAGTAGATTATTCAAATACAAGTATAACTGAAAATACTAGAGTTTCTTACCCAATAGACTTCATAAAAAACATCTCAAAACCTTCTATTGGAAACAGTCCAAATAATATATTTTTCTTAACTGCTGATGCTTTTGGAGTTTTACCTCCAATTTCAAAACTTACAGCTGGTCAAGCAATGTATCATTTCATTTCTGGATATACAGCCAAGGTTGCGGGTACTGAAGCTGGAATTACTGAACCTCAAACTACATTTTCAGCTTGTTTTGGAGCGCCTTTTATGCCTTTACACCCTACCAAATATGCTGAAATGCTGGGTGAAAAAATGAAAAACTCAAATGTTAATGTTTGGTTAATAAATACTGGCTGGTCTGGTGGAGAATATGGTGTTGGAAATCGAATATCTCTTAAATATACTAGAGCTATGATTACAGCTGCAATAAATAATGATTTAGCAGATGTTGATTTTGAAACACACAATATTTTTGGATTAAACATGCCTAAAAATTGTCCTGAGATTCCTGATCAAATATTAAATCCAAAAAACACATGGAAAGATAGTATTGAATATGATGTTAAAGCGAACGAGTTAGCAATAGCATTTAATAAAAACTTCATTCAGTTTGCTGACCAAGCAAATAATGAAATTTTAGCTGCAGCTCCAAAAGTCATATAAGTTGTTTTTTAATAGAAAAATATTTTTTCTAATCCTCTCATTTGTTTTTATTAGTTGTAAAAAAGATTCGGTTATTTTTAACCAAGATGCTACAAGAATTGCATTTGGATCTTGTGGAAGTCAAAATAATGAGTTACCTATTTTTAATACTGTTGCAATACATCAACCAGATTTATTTATTTTTTTAGGAGATAACATTTATGGAGATACCGAAGACATGCAAGTTTTAAGAAATAAATACAACCAGCTTGGTAATAAACAAAGTTATATAAACATGAAAAATAATACGCCTGTTCTTGCAACATGGGATGATCACGATTATGGATGGAATGATGCAGGAAAATATTATAAATATAAGGAGGAATCAAAGGAAATATTTCTTGATTTTTTTGAAGAACCCATAACTTCTAAAAGACGGCAACATACAGGAATATATCACTCAGAAATCTATACTATTGATGATAAAACGTTACAAATTATACTATTAGATAATAGAACTTTTAGAAGTAATCTACTTGAATATGGTGGTGAGGTTAATGATGATGATAGATATACATATTCATTAGATTACGCACCACATACAAATTCAGATTCAACATTACTTGGAAATGAACAATGGATATGGCTGGAAAAAGAATTACAAAAAAATGCGGATCTTAGATTAATCTGTTCAGGAACTCAATTTGGCATTGAATATAATGGATATGAGGCTTGGGCAAATTTCCCTCATGAACAACAAAAATTTATTGATCTAATAAAACAAACAAATGCTAATGGTGTAGTATTTCTTACAGGTGATGTACATTATGCAGAAATATCCAAAATTGAAGAAGAAGGTATTTATCCAATTTATGACTTTACTTCAAGTGGGTTATCCTCAACATGGGAATTTTCAACGCCAAATAACAATAGAATAAAAGGCCCTGTAATGGAAAATCATTTCGGTCTTCTTACAATTAATTGGGAGGAAATCGATCCGAAAATTGATATGGAAGTTTGGGATATAAGCAACACATTAAGATTTAAACACTCCATTTTACTATCAAATATTAGTTTTTAACACACTAAATGCAATTATTTTATACTGAAAATATTAATAAAGAAATTTCTCTAACAAGAGAAGAAAATAGACATCTAATAAAAGTACTTAGAAAGAATATTGGTGATAAGATAAATATTATAAATGGAAATGGATCTTTATTTATTACTGAAATTACTGAAATAAAAAAAAATATTGCTAGCATAAAAATTATTAAAAAAGAAAAAAAAGAAAAACAGCATAAGTATAATTTACATTTAGCAATTGCCCCAACAAAAAATATTAAAAGATTCGAATGGTTTTTGGAAAAAGCAACTGAGATTGGAATTAATGAAATAACTCCAGTTATTTGCTCTAGATCAGAAAGAAAAAATATTAATCTTGATCGTTGCAATAAAATCATCATCTCAGCTGTAAAACAGTCCATAAAATATTATAAACCAAAATTAAACTCTCCAATAAGCTTTATAGATTTTATAAATAAAAAACACGAAGGAGAATTACATATTACTCATTGTTTGGATCAAAAAAAACATAAGATTATTAAATCAGATAACTTATCTCACACTATTTTAATAGGTCCAGAGGGAGATTTTTCTGAAAGTGAAATTTCTCAAGCTATTGATAAAAATTTTAAGCCCTTAACTTTAGGTAAAAGCAGGCTAAGAACTGAAACTGCGGGTGTAGTGGCTACACAAACTTTAAATCTTCTTTTTGAATGATTTTTTTTAATTTAGCACAATGATTTTATTTAGAATTTTCATTCTTATATTATTGCCTTTAATTTGTTTAAGTCAAAACACATACTCTGTAGCTACTTTAAAATACAATGGTGGTGGCGACTGGTATGCTAACCCAACAGCATTACCAAATTTGATAGAATTTTCAAATAACAACATAGGAACAAACATTAAAGAATCACCAGATATTGTGGAGGTTGGTAGTAGTGATATATTTAACTATCCATTTGTTCATATGACTGGGCATGGAAATATATTTTTTAGCAATGAAGAAGCAAATAATTTAAGAAAATATCTTTTGTCTGGAGGATTTCTACATGTTGATGACAATTATGGTTTAGATGAGTTTTTCAGAAAAGAAATAACAAAAGTATTTCCTAATAAAAAATTAATTTTAATCAATTCAAGTCATATTATTTTTAATCAAAGTTTTAAATTTCCAAACGGCCTACCAAAAATACATATCCATAATGCAAAACCATCTGAGGCCTATGGGATTTTTGATAATGGTAGATTAGTTTGTCTGTATACTTATGAATCAGATTTAAGTGACGGCTGGGAAGACTCAGAGGTTCATAATGATAGTGAAGAAACCAGATTAAAAGCTTTAAAAATGGGGTCCAATATTATTGAATATATTTTTTTAGGCAAAAACTAGATAAGATCAAAATCTACGTCTAAATTTTGTAAAAAACTTATTGAATTTTCAATATCTAAACTTAAAATTCTATCCTCCTTTAAACAACTCACATCTTTTCTATATTCTTTTACAATACTTTGAATAAAGGGTGATGAAATGTCTTTTCTGAAAGATAATGCTTGAACAGCATTTAATAATTCAATAGCTAATACCTTTTCAACATTATCAATTACTTTATAAAGTTTTGTGGCTGCATTTGCCCCCATACTAACATGGTCTTCTTGACCATTTGAAGATACTATACTATCTACAGAGGCAGGCGTACATAATTGTTTATTTTGACTAACAATACTCGCTGCAGTATATTGTGTAATCATCATGCCTGAATTTAATCCAGGATCATTAATTAAAAATGGAGGTAAATCTCTCTCACCAGAAATTAACTTGTAAGTTCTTCTTTCAGAAATTGAAGCAAGCTCTGCTAATGCAATTGCTAAATAATCCATACTCATAGATAGTATTTGACCATGAAAATTTCCTCCTGAAATTATTTTATCCTCATTAATGAAAATATTAGGATTATCGGTAACAGAATTGATTTCAGTATTAAACACTTGCTCTACATGAGATATAACATCTTTTGTTGCACCATGAACCTGAGGAATACATCTAAATGAGTATGGGTCTTGAACATGTTCTTTTCTTTTATTACGAATTTCACTTCCCTTCAAAAAATCTTCTATATTATTTGCAGTTTTTAATTGGCCTTTATGTGGACGCACATTTTGAATTAATTTGTCATAAAATTCATTTCTACAATCAAAGGCATCAATTGATATAGAAGAAATTAAATCTGCCAAATAAGACAACTTCTTTGCTTTAATTAAGCTCCAAACACCGTATGAACTCATAAACTGTGTTCCGTTTAAAAGTGCTAGTCCTTCTTTAGACTGAAGTTTAATAGCATTCCAAGATAAATCACTAAATACTTTAGATACTTTTTTTCTTTTATAATTAGATTTGTTAGGATTTTCTAAAACATCTACCTTACCTTCTCCCAATAATGATAAAGACATATGTGCTAGCGGAGCTAAATCACCAGAAGCACCTAAACTACCTTGCTGATAAATAATTGGTAAAATTCTATTATTAAACATGTCTACTAATCGCTCAACAGTTACAAGTTGAACGCCAGAATGACCGTATGATAGGGACTGGATTTTTAACAATAAAATTAATCTTACTATCTCCAATGGAACTTCATCACCAACTCCACAGGCATGAGACAAAACTAAATTTTTCTGTAACTGACCCAAATTAGCCCTATTAACTTTTTTATCATACAGTGAACCAAAACCAGTATTAATTCCATAGATTGGATCATTAGACTCATTAATCTTTTTGTCTAAATATTTTCTACAATCTCTAATTTGATTTTTTACTTTTGAAGAAAGAGATAATTTTAAATCATTATTAATGATTTCTCTAATAGAATCTATAGTTAAAATTTCTGATCCAATTTTATAAATTTTCATCTATAAAATAATTTTAATAAATTCTGAAATACTCATTTCTTTCTGATCTCCGGTACTCATATTCTTAACTGTTAGTTGTCCAGATTTCATTTCATTCTCACCAATCATAACAACAAATTTGACACCCTTATTATTGGCATAATTCATTTGTTTTTTTAGCTTATCGTTATTTGGATATAGTTCAGAACTTATATTATTTTTTCTCAACTCTTTAAGATACTTAAAACAATACTTTGCTTCTAATTCTCCAAAATTTAGAAATAGAACTTTAGATGAAACATCAATGTCTTTTGGAAACAAGCCCAATTCTTCCATTACTAAATAGATCCTATCAATTCCAAAAGAAATACCAACTCCTGAAACATCTTTTAAACCAAATATACTTGTCAAATCATCATATCTTCCTCCTCCTGCAATACTTCCAATATTAATATCTGATGATTTTACTTCAAAAATAGAACCAGTATAATAGTCTAAGCCTCGAGCTAAAGAAATATTAAATTTCAACTCAGAACTGTTAAGCCCTAAACTATCGATTGATTTTAGAATAAAATCTAATTCTTCAATTCCCTTTTTACCTAACTCATTTTGATTTATAAGAAAAGAAATATCATTAATATTTTTAATATTTAAAAACTTATCTAACAAATTAATTTTTTTAATATCTAAGCCTAGCTTAATTAATTCTTTTTTAACATTTTCAACTCCAATTTTATCAATTTTATCTAAAATAATTACAAATTGATCAAAATATTCAGAAGCCGACATTAATTCAATCATTGCTGCAAGAATTTTCCTGTTATTGATTAAAATCTGAATATTAGGAATATTTAAAGAAGTGAAAATATCATCACATAATTGAATAAGCTCTATCTCATTTAATAGTGATTTAGAACCTATAACATCTGCATCACATTGATAAAACTCTCTAAACCTTCCTTTCTGGGGTCTATCTGCTCTCCAAACGTTCTGCATTTGGTATCGCTTAAAAGGAAATGTAATTTGATTTTGATTATTCACAACAAATCTAGCAAACGGAACTGTTAAATCATATCTCAATGCCTTGTTACTAATATCTATAGATAGGGATTTAGATGTAGTTGAGTTATCAATTTTTGATTTAGAAAGGAAATCTCCTGAATTCAAAACTTTAAAAATTAATCTATCTCCTTCTTGACCATATTTACCACTTAAAGTTTCAATATTTTCCATTGCAGGAGTTTCAATTGGAGCATAGCCATAGCGTTCAAAACAAGATCTAACTTTTTTGAAAATATAATTTCTTCTAAACATAACTTTAGATGTGAAATCGCGTGTTCCTTTGGGCACTTGAATATTTCCTTTCATAACTCTGCAAATATCGAAAAATATAATAGATTAATTTAATTACTTTTGATATGATGATTTTAAACAAATATTAGTACTCATTTTATGAAAAAATATTTGTCGTTAATTAAATTTAGCCATACAATTTTTGCACTTCCTTTTGCTGTTATTGGATTCTTCCTTGCCTATCCTGAAAATAATATTTCTTATTTAACTTTTATATATGTAATTCTGTGTATGGTATTTGCAAGATCAGCAGCTATGGCATTTAATAGATATATTGATAGAGATATTGATACTATTAATCCAAGGACTTCTGAAATAAGAGAAATCCCTTCAAAAAAAATTAATCCCTCATCTGCATTAAAATTTGTGATTTTAAATTCAATTCTTTTTGTCATCACTACATTTTTTATCAATCAATTATGTTTTTTACTATCTCCTGTTGCTTTAATTATTATTCTTGGATATAGCTATACTAAAAGATTTACTTTTTTATGTCACTTTGTTCTTGGAATTGGACTATCACTTTCTCCTATAGGCGCATATTTAGCAGTCACTGAATCATTTGATATTCTACCAATATATTTCTCAATTATTGTACTGTTTTGGGTAGCTGGATTTGATATTATTTATTCTTTACAAGATGAAAAGTTTGATGCTGAAAACAATCTTAATTCTGTACCTGTTTACATAGGAAAGAAAAACGCATTAGTACTATCTAGATTTTTACATTTCATTCCCTTCTTAATTTTAATTTTTATAGGAGTTAAATATAATTTCGGCATGTATTATTTAATTGGAGCTACAATATTTTGCTCTCTTTTAATATATCAACATACTTTAGTTACAGCTGATGACTTAAAAAAAGTAAACATTGCATTTTTTACCACAAATGGAATTGCTTCTTTAGTATTTGGATTATTTGTAGTTCTAGATATTTTAATTTAATTAAATATCTTTCCTGGATTTAAAATGTTTTTTGGATCAAATAAATTTTTAATTCCTTTTTGAATTTCAATTTCTTTCTTAGAAAAAACTATATCAATATAGTCTTTCTGTACAAAACCAATCCCATGCTCTCCACTTATTGTACCACCTAAATCTTTTGTTAAGGTAAATATTTTTCTAATTGCATCTTTTAATTCTAAATCCCATTTTTGATCAGACATATCGCCTTTTATGATATTAATATGTAAATTACCATCACCTGCATGACCATAGCACACTGATTTAAAACCATATTCTTGACCAATTTTTTTAACTCCAGCAAGTAACTTTGCAAGTTCTGCTCTAGGAACAACTGTATCTTCCTCTTTATAAATAGAATTTGATTTTACTGCCTCACCCACCATTCTTCGTAAATGCCATAATCTATCTTTCTGTTCTTTACTTTCAGCTAATAATATCTCACCACATTCAAAATCATATAAAACATTAGAGATTTTTTCACAATCAGTAAATAAATCATCTAAATCATTTCCGTCAACCTCAATTAGTAAATGTGCTTGAACATCTTCTTTTATATCCATCTTAATATCTGAGTATTTTAATGTCCAATCAATTGCATCACGTTCAATAAATTCAAGAGCAGAAGGTGTTATTCCTTTCATGAAAATTGCAGATACTGCTTCACAAGCCTTTTCAGCTGATTTAAATGGAACCAACATAGTAATATCCTTTGTTGGTAATGGAATTAATTTAAAAACAATTTTTGTTATGATTCCTAATGTTCCTTCACTACCAATCATTAATGATGTAAGATCATATCCAGTAGAATTCTTTAAAACATTTGCTCCAGTCCAAATCACCTCACCAGTTGCTAGAACAACTTCTAAATTTAAAACATAATCTTTTGTAACACCATATTTTAAAGCCTTAGGACCACCAGAATTTTCTGCTAAATTACCCCCGAGAAAAGAACTTCCTTTACTTGCTGGATCTGGGGGATAAAACAAGTTTTTTTGCTCGACAAAATCTCTAAAAACTTGATTAATTACTCCAGGCTCTACAGTCGCTTGTAAATTTTTTTCATCTATCTGAATTATCTTATTAAAATTTTCTAAAGAAAGAGCTACACCTCCAAATATTGGAAGAGAGCCACCACTTAACCCGGTTCTTGCTCCACAGGGAGTTACTGGAATATTTCTTTTATTACAGTAAATCATAATTATAGATACTTGAACAGTATTATATGGTTTGAGAACAATCTGAGGCAGAAATTTTAAATCTTCAGTTTCATCATGTGAGTAATCATTCAAAATATTTTCTTCTAGAAAAACATAATCGTTTCCAATTTCATTTCTGAAAAATGAGATGTCATCATTAGTTAATTTTGAATAATTCATTGAAATTAAATTTAACACAAAATTAAGTAAATTAGCACACTACTTTAAAAAAAAAAATTAATGAAAAAGATCTTTTTTTGCTTATCATTCATAATCATTTCATTAGTTGCCTTAAGTCAAAATAAAGATATAACCTTAGAAGGTATTTATAAAGATTATAATTTCTATCCTAAAAGTTATCAGGGACTAAAATCTATGAATGACGGTGAGTTTTATACTCAAATGAAACGAACTGAAGATGGCCAAGAAATTATTAAGTATAATTTTAAAAATGGTGATAGAATCACAAGATTATTTAAAAGTTCGGATTTTAAAATTGGAAGAATTAATAGTTACACTTTAAGTAATGATGACAAATTAATTATTCTTGCAACTGAAACAGAATCAATCTATAGATATTCAAAAAGAGCAATATATTATGTTTTTAATATTCATAACAATAAACTAAAAAAAATATCAGAAGAAAAAATTAGATATCCAACTTTTTGTCCAAATAGCGAAAAAATTGCTTTTGTTTTTAATAATAATCTCTATGTCAAAAACATATTAGACGGAAAAGAAACACAAATAACGTTTGATGGCAAAAAGAATCATATTATAAATGGAGCATCAGATTGGGTTTACGAAGAAGAATTTCGTTTGGTAAAAGGTTTTGAATGGTCTTCTGATGGAGAGATTATTGCCTATTATAAGTTTGACGAATCGCATGTAAAAGAGTTTTCAATGGATAAATTTAATGGAAATCTCTATCCTACTCAAGAAGTATTTAAATATCCAAAAGCAGGAGAGGCTAATTCAACTGTTAATATTTATTTGTATAATTTAAATAAAAAGGAAAAGAGTTTAATTTACACTAAAGAAGACTATGAATATATCCCAAGAATTAAATGGTCAAATGATCCATATATTTTAACAATGATTGGACTTAACAGACATCAAAATAAACTAGATTTTATTACAGTTAATGCTCAAGATGCTTCAAATAACATCTTGTTCTCAGAAAAGGATAAATACTACATTGATATTAATGATAATCTCACTTTCTTACCTAATAATTTTTTCATTTGGACTTCAGAAAAAAAGGGATATAATCATATTTTTTTAAAAGGTTTAGATGGAAGTGAAGAACAATTGACAAAAGGTTCATGGGAAGTCACATCTTTTGATGGATTAGATAGTGATAAAATGCAAATTTTTTATAGATCTACTGAGGATGGCTCAACAAATAGGTCTCTTTATGTGCAAGATTTAGAAACTGGCAAAAAAGAAAAGCTTAGCACTCAAATTGGCACAAATTCCGTAAAATTTAGTAAAGGATTAAAGTATTATATCAATACTTATTCAAATGCAAATACACCACCTATTTACTCCTTACACAAGGCTGATGGTTCATTAGTAAAAATCATTGAAGACAATACAGAATTCACAAATAAAATTAAAGAGTATAATCTTAGTAAAAAAGAGATTTTTACCATTTATACAGAAAAAGCTGATTTAAATGCTTGGATAATAAAACCACCAAATTTTGATAAAAGTACCAAATACCCACTACTAATGTTTTTATATGGGGGCCCAGGATCTCAAAAGGTATTAAATAGATACGAGGGAAATAATTTTTACTGGTTTCAAATGCTAGCCAAAAAAGGATACGTAGTTGCGTGTGTAGATAATAGAGGAACTGGTGGAAAAGGTTCAGAGTTTAAAAAAATGACTTATAAAGAACTAGGGAAATATGAGATTATTGATCAAATTGATGCAGCAAAATATTTTGCTGATTTAGAATATATTGATAAAGATAGAATTGGTATTAAAGGTTGGAGTTATGGAGGATATATGTCATCATTAGCAATAACAAAAGGAGCTGATATCTTTAAATTAGCTGTTGCTGTTGCCCCAGTAACAAATTGGCGCTATTATGACAATATTTATACAGAAAGATATATGCAAACTCCTAAGGAAAATGAGAAAGGATATGATGAAAACTCTCCAATTAATCACGTAGATAAACTTAAAGGAAAATATCTTTTGATTCATGGTACTGCAGATGACAATGTACATGTTCAAAATACATATGAAATGACATCGGCTCTTGTGCGAGCTAATAAACAATTTGATTTATTTGTATATCCAGATAAAAATCATGGAATTTATTCAAGGTTCCATCTCTACACTAAAATAACTAGCTTCATTGAAGATAATTTATAATTCTTTTTTTCTTAAATTCGGCGACTAAAACAAAAATATTATGATTCAACTAATTGGTTACGTAATTTTCACTGCATTAATTTTATTTATCGCAAAAACATATCTTGATAAAAAAGGTCATCCAAAAGCTTTATTTTATTTGTTTTTTGCTGAAATGTGGGAACGTTTTTCTTTTTACGGAATGCGAGCACTGTTAACATTATATCTTATAAAAGATTTTTATCAAGACGTACAAAATAATGAAGAAATAGCATATGGAATATATGCTGCATATGGTGCTTTAGTATACTTAACACCTCTTCTGGGGGGGTATTTAGCAGATAAGTATATTGGGTATAGAAAATCTATTCTTTTTGGTGGAATCCTTATGGCTTTAGGCCATTTCTTTATGGCTTTTCCAACTGAGTTTATGTTTTATGGAGCTCTAGGCTTATTGATAATGGGGAATGGTTTCTTTAAACCAAATATTTCAACTTTAGTTGGGTCTTTATATGAAGAAGGAGATATTAAAAGAGATGGGGGCTTTACAATTTTTTATATGGGAATAAATCTTGGTGCAATGATTGCTCCTCTTTTTTGTGGTTATTTAGGTGAAGTATATGGGTGGCATTATGGTTTTGGAGCGGCTGGCTTGGGAATGCTAGCTGGTCTTATTGTATTTTGGAAAGGAATAAGCGCTAATGTTCTTGGTGATAAGGGACTACAACCTGTAGAATATATAGATAAAAAGATTTCAGGAATATCTATAACTAATATAATTTATGCTATTGGTTTTCTTTTAGTTCCTGTTTTTGCTTTTCTAATTATTCTTGACAAAGATTCTCAGATTTTGGGTAATGTTTTATCTATTGTTGGTTTAGCTGTATTAGCTTATGTAGCCTATATTATTTTTGATTATAAAGTTGTTAAAAAAGATCATCAAAGTGGTGACAGACTAATTGCTTTAATGATTTTATCAGTTTTTTGTACCATCTTCTGGGCTTGCTTTGAACAAGCAGGAAGCTCTATAACAGTGTGGGTTGATAAGTGTGTTAACTTAGTTGGAATGAATGCCTCTCAAACAAATGCCATTAATCCGGCATATATAGTTTTATTGGCAATACCATTTAGTTGGTTGTGGACAAAACTTGGTGACATGAAAAGAAATCCAAATACACCTATGAAATTTGCTTTAGGAATTTTTCAATTAGGCTTAGGATTCTTAATTTTTGCAGCTACAGCCCATTTCATTGGTGAAAATGGGAAAGTTCCTTTCCTATTTGTTTTCCTTGGCTATTTCTTAATAACAACTGGTGAGTTATTCCTCTCTCCTATTGGTTTATCTAAAGTAACAGAACTATCTCCAAAAAGAATAGCAGCTTTTATGATGGGAGTTTGGTTCTTATCATCAACATTTGCTCATTACATCTCTGGTGAAATTGCTAAATTGACAACAAGTGGAAATACTGGCGAAAGTAATTGGCTTTCTGAACTAACAAATTGGTTTATGGGTTATCCAGACACTTCAAATGAAGCTGTAGCTACATTACTTCAATATAATAGTATCTATGGACAAATTGGATTTGTAACAATATTTATATCTATCTTCGTTGTTATTATATCACCATATATTAAAAAACTAATGCATGGCTTACATTAAAAATTTAAACTTTTAAAAAATGAAAAAATTATTATCAATTCTACTATTTATAATCTCTTTTAATCTTGTTGCTCAAGAAAGTGAATTAGAATGGCATACTGATGTTACTAAAGCTATTAATATTTCGATGGAAAGTGAAAAACCATTGTTTTTCTTTTTTACGGGTAGTGACTGGTGTGGATGGTGTATTAGACTTCAAAAAGAAGTTTTCTTTAAGCCTGAATTTGCAAAATGGGCAAATGAAAACATAGTACTTGTTGAATTAGATTTTCCAAGAAGAAAGAAACTGGATGAAAGCCTTAGACAGCAAAACGATAATCTAAGACAAATGTTTGGTGTAAGAGGTTATCCAACTGGGTGGATAGTTGTTCCAGAGATTGAAGACAAACAAGTTAACTTTAAAAGATTAGGTTCCCAAGGATACGTAAAGGGAGGTCCTAGTGCTTGGATCGCTGGAGCCAACAAAATATTAATGAAAAAATAAATGCACAAGTTTTTAATTCTTTGTTTAACTATTCTCCCTTTATTTTCTTTTTCTCAAGGAGCACCTGTTAAAACTGTTGATTGGGTTTCCCTTGCTGAGGGAGAAAAGTATTCTGAAAAGTACGGAAAGAATATGCTAATTTTCTTTTACAGAGATAATTGTGATTATTGCATGAGAATGAAAAAGGAGGTACTAACAGATCCTCAGGTAATTAAATTAATAAATGAAAATTTCTTTCCTGTAATGCTAAATGGAAAAACAAAAAAATCAATCACCTACAATGGGGGGAAATATGTTAATGATGCTCCAATTGAAGAAGATCCAAACTCAACATGGAGACATAATCTATTTTTTGAATTAGTTGAACCTACAGGAGGAAACTTTTACTGGCCGACAATTGTCATTATTGATGGTAATGATAAAAAAGTGGGGCAACTACCAGGGTTTAAAACTAAACCACAACTTTTACGAAGTTTAAATAAATTAAAATAAAAAAAGGAGTTGATTATCAACTCCTTTTTTATGGGTGGCTGATGGGATTCGAACCCACGACCCCCGGCACCACAAACCAGTGCTCTAACCAACTGAGCTACAACCACCATTTAAAGTTTGCAAATATATATTAATATTCATTAAACAAAAACTTATTTATATTTGTTATATGAATAAAATAGGTAAAAAAATTGTTCTTCATGTTGAAGGAATGACCTGCAATAATTGTGCTAGTGGCATAAGAACTCACCTTGAAAAAAATTTTATAGAAAATGTTAATGTTAATTTTCCTTTGTCTGAAGTTAGCTGTAATGAAGATGAAACATCAAACAAAAAACATATTATTTCTTTAATTGAAGATATAGGGTATAAGGTAAAAAATAAGAACAATAAAGAGAAAAAATTCTCTAAAGTTGAAATGTTATTTTTTATATCTCTTTTATTTACAACACCTCTTTTCTCACATATGTTTCTAGATCATAGCAACATATTATATGATCCTTTTATACAACTAGGCTTATGTTTACCAGTTTATTTTATTGGTTTAATTTATTTTGGGAAAAGTGCATTTAATTCATTAAAAACAGGAGTTCCAAATATGGATGTTCTAATCTTCATAGGTAGCTCTGCAGCATTTTTTTATAGTATTTATGGTTGGTGGTTATTTTACGGTACCAATGAAGTACATAATTACATGTTTTTTGAAACTAGTGCTACTATTATTACATTAGTATTGTTAGGTAATGTTTTGGAACATAGGTCTGTTAAACAAACTACAACAGCATTAAAAGATTTATCTAAAATTAAAAACACAATAGCAAAAAAAGTATTTGGAGATAAAATAGTTGAAATAAAATTTGAAGATATTATAAAGGGTGACATCTTAATTATTAATAGTGGAGATATAATACCAACTGATGGTACAATAATTTGGGGTGACTGTACATTAGATGAATCTATGATTACTGGTGAGAGTCTTCCTATTTCTAAAAAAATTAACTCAACTGTCATAGGAGGTACAACATTAATTTCTGGTAGTATTAAAATTAAAGCTTCTCAAGTTGGGAATAACACCGTTTTATCTCAAATTATTGAACTTGTAAAAAATGCTCAAAAAGAACAACCTGAAATACAAAAAATTGGTGACAAAGTAAGCTCAATTTTTGTTCCAGTTGTTGTTACTATTTCTATACTTACCTTCTTTATTAGTCATTATTTTTTTAATATTCCATTTAATGATGCATTTCTTAGATCAATAGCAGTTCTTGTCATATCCTGTCCTTGTGCAATGGGACTTGCTACTCCAACTGCAATAATGGTAGGAATTGGAAGAGCAGCCAAAAATGGAATTTTAATTAAGGGAGGGCTCACATTAGAAAAAATGGCAAGTATAAAAAATATTGCCTTTGACAAAACAGGAACAATAACAACAGGTAATTTTAAAATATTAGATTTAAATATTATTGATGGTAATGAGGATGAAATTAAGAATATAATTTACAATATTGAAAAACATTCATCCCATCCCATAGCAAACTCTTTGATAAATGAATTGAAAGATTACTCTAAAAAATTAAATATTAAAAATATTGATGAAACAAATGGTTTAGGAATAACTGCTCAAATTAATAATGATATTTATTTTATTGGAAAAGAAGTTAGTTCGAATCAAAAAAGAAAATTTGATGTTTATTTAAAAAAGAACGACTCTATAATAGCTACAATTAATCTTAAAGATGAGATAAAAGATGAAACTCAAGAAATTATTAATAATCTTAAAGAAGAATATACAACTTCATTAATTAGTGGTGATAGGAAAGAAAAATGTGATGAATTAAATAAAACACTATTATTTGATAAAGTTTTTTCAAACCAATCTCCAGAAGATAAACTTAAAATTATTGAGAAATTAAATAAAGAAAATAATACTTTAATGGTTGGTGATGGTATTAATGATGCCCCTGCCTTATCTAAAGCCACATTGGGAGTATCGTTAGGAAATGCAAGTCAGATTGCAATTCAATCATCAGAGATAATTCTACTTAATAATGAAAATCTAAAGCAACTTCCAAAAGCCTTAACAATTAGCAAACATACTTTGCTAACTATAAAACAAAATTTATTTTGGGCCTTTTCCTACAATATCATTGCTATTCCTATTGCATGCTTTGGATACTTAAATCCTATGTGGGCTGCATTATTCATGGCATTCTCGGATGTTATAGTAATTGGAAACTCTATTAGATTAAAATTTAAAAGAATTTTTTAGTATTATTACAAAAGCAATAAAACAAAAACAATTATTATGAAAAAAATTTTTACATATCTAGCTACAATTTTACTTTGCGGGACTTTATGTGCACAGACTTCTCAATTAAAGTTAAAAAATGGACAAGTCATCATGAATTCTCCAATTAATCAAATTGGTGGTAATGAGGTATTAAGCCAACTAATTACTAATCCAAACCCAAATACTGTAGCTCACAAATCAACAAATACTATTAATGATATTCAAATCGGAACGACTACTTACGATTTACAATCTAATGCATCAGTAGATAATAGATTAATAAGACATAATGACGGAACTATTTCTGCAACATGGACAATGAGTTCGCAGTTTTCAGCTTCATACACAGATCGTGGTACTGGATATAATTACCATGACGGTTCTTCATGGGCTCCTGATCCATCTGCCAGATTAGAGTCATCTAGAGGAGGATGGCCTTCAATATTAACTACAGGTTCTGGAAAGGAAATTGCAATTACACATAATACTGATAATGGTTATTTGTTAATGACACATCGTCCTTCTAAAGGATCAGGCGCTTGGTCTGAACAAATTATTTCATCTATGGATAGTAATGGGGTTTATACAGATATTATATGGAACAGAGCCGTTGTTGGAGGAACAAATAATGAATCTATTCACATGGTTGGTGTTATTGCTCCAACTGGTCTCGGTGGAACTCTTTATAATGGCCTAGATGGTGCATTAGTATACTATAGATCTCAGGACGGCGGAGCAACATGGGATATAAAAGATTTACAATTACCAACACTGGACACCAGTAAATATATCGGGTTTGATGGAGATGGCTATGCTATTGCAGCTCAAGGAGAAACTGTTGTTATTGCATTTTTTGGAGGATGGGATGATTCAGTTCTTTTAAAATCAACTGACAATGGAAATACTTGGAATTCTACTGTATTTCTTGATTTTCCTGTTGATAAATATGTAACTGACTCTGGACTTGATTTAGATGGTGATGCTATAATGGATACAATGTACTCTACGGATGGAGCAGGAACAATACTACTGGATAATAATGGAATGGCACATATTTTTTATGGTAATATGGTATTATTAGATTCTGATCTTTCTGATGCTACTTCTTCATTCTACCCAAGTACAACTGGAATTATGTATTGGAATGAAAATATGGGTGCTGACGATTATGCTAATAACCCTATTATTGATCCTTCAGTTTGGTACAGCAGCTTATCTCAAATGATAGCATCTGCACAAGATTTAGATGGTGATGGTTTATTAAACTATGTAGATTATCCTCTTTATTATATGGCTGTTGACTGTATGCCAAGTGCTGGAATTGATAATCAAGGCAACATTTTTGTATCTTATTCATCAATGATGGAAAATATTGACAATGGATCCCAGAACTTTAGACACGTACACGCTGTCAAAAGTACTGATGGTGGCACTACATGGAGTACACCTAAAGATATTACCCCTTGGGATGCTTGGGGTGGAGCTCAAGAATGTGTTTTTGCAAGAATGGATAGAAATGTAGATGATAAATTAAGATTAATCTATCAAAAAGATTTTGAGCCTGGACTGGCTGTAAGAGGAGATGAAGATATTATAGATATGAACTATATTCAATATTTAGAAGTTGACACTTTTGAATTAAGTAGTACTTCAACAAGCATTAATAATAATAATCTGGACTTAAAATTCTCAATTTACCCAAACCCAGCAAATAATAACTTAACATTAGATTTTACATCTGAAAATAGTAATAAATCTATTCTTAGCATAACAAATATTATTGGTGAGAAAATAAAAGAATCCCAAATAAATACTGTTGCAGGAATTAATACTTTTAATTTAAACTTAGAAGGAATTAATAATGGAGTCTACTTCATTAATTTGATTAATAACTCAAGTAAATCAACTAAGAAGCTTGTAATATCTAAATAAAAAACCTAAAATATTATTGATAAAAAAACCGGACATTATCCGGTTTTTTTATTTTAAATCATTTAATAAATTTACTTTAGAAAGCTGATGATTAATAAAACCTTCAGCATAATTACATGAAGTTTGTCTGCCCAAATCTTTTGCCCTATATTCAATGCTATCAAAAAATTCTTTTGAAGAAATAATAGTTTTTGTTTCATTAGAATTAGGATCAAAGAATTGAGATTTGTATTGCATAATAGTAGTAATTTTTTTATCAAAAAAATCTGAAATATCTACAACAAAATCTGGAGGTAAATTATTGAATTGGATGTAATGGTAAATGGCTTTGGGTCTCCATACCTCTTGATTTGTATTAATTTTCTCAAGACCAGATAAAAAACATGCGTCAATTGTCAATTGAGATGCTCTGGCGTGATCTGGATGTCTATCGGAAGGAGCATTAGCTAAAACGATGTCAGGCCTATATTTTCTTATTTTTTTTATTAGTGCATTTTTATGCTTTTCATCATTTAAAAAGAATCCATCCTTAAAATTTAGATTTTCTCTTACTGACAATCCCATTAATTTACTAGCAGAATCTGCTTCTTCAAGTCTAATTTTGGCATTTCCTCTGGTACCTAAATCTCCTGTAGTTAGATCAATAATCCCAACTTTAAAACCATTTTCCACATGTTTAATTATTGTACCTCCACAACCTAATTCAATGTCATCAGGATGTGCTCCAAAAGCTAAAATATCTAATTTCATTAGTAGTAACGTTTGTATTTATTCCTTGCTAAGATAGCTGTTATAAAGGTTATGACTATTAAATAATAAACAAATGATGGTATAGGCATTGGATCTCCAGCGGCATACGAATGTAAGCCAGATAGATAATAGTTGACGCCAAAATAAGTCATTATAATCGACCAAATTGCAACTAATGTGGCCAAGTTAAATGTGTAAAAACTTGAAAGAGCTGGAATTAAGCGCATATGTAAAACAAAAGCATAAATTAAAACACTAACAAGAGCCCAAGTTTCTTTTGGGTCCCAACCCCAATATCTACCCCAAGACTCATTTGCCCATACACCACCTAAAAAAGTACCAATAGTTAACATAAATAAACCAATAGTGATTGATTTTTCATTTATTAGAGTTAACTCCTTAATTGTAACTAATATCTTATTCTTAGTTTTTTTATTAGTGAATATAATTAGCCACAAGGAGAAAAGTCCTAAAACAGCTCCTAAAGCTAAAAATCCATAGCTAGCTGTAATTATAGAGACATGAATCATTAGCCAGTACGAATTTAATACTGGAACAATATTGGTTATTTCTGGGTCTAACCAATTTAAATGAGCTACCATTAAAAACAAAGAAGTTACTAAAGTTGTTGCCGCTAAAGTTAATTTAGATCTTAAACTAAATATAATACCAGATAGCATAGTTGCCCAAGATATATATATCATAGATTCATAACCATTACTCCAGGGAGCATGACCAGAAATAATCCACCTTGATACCAGACCTAATGTCTGAACTAGAAAACCAAATATAATAAGTAGGAAAATAAATTTAAGTAGTTTGTTTAAGGCATTATTTTTAAAAATTCTAACTATCAAAATAATTAAGAAGATAAATCCAATCAAAAAATAATACATAAATAAATTAGAAAAAATATTTAATTTATTATATAATACTTCAAGTTCAACCTTATAATTTTTTGGTATTATTTTTTCTCCGTAACGAATTTGAAATTTAGATATATATGAAACAACACTGTCACATGTTGCCCAATTATTATCAGCTAGTGCTCTATTTAAAGAGTTCATATACATTAACATAATATTTGTAACAAAAAGAGAATCCTTATTTGAAAAAAAACTATTTTCACGAGCGGTATACCAAGTATTATTTGAATCGTTAGCTAGAGGAAAAAAACGAAATATATCTCCATTATAAATTGTAAAACATATATTAATTCTTTCATCCACTGTAATGATATCTTTATCATATTTATCTCGATCTATTGGTGCTTTAGAATTAACTCTATCAACCTCATCTTTTAAAATATAATCTCCATCTTCTGAGAAAAAAGTTCTAAATGAGACTCTACTTTCTTCTGTTTGTAGAAAAAGCTTTAACTTATCATGACTAATCTTAATCATTGGAACATTACTCCACAATTTTGGATTTTTCATCATTCCAACTACTATTTGTGTTGGGTTTTGTTCTGCAATCTTGTTTTTACGCGCAATCTTTCTTAAAAACTCTGAGCATATTGTGTTAACTGGTTTAATTCTACCTCCGTTATCTTGTATTAACAATTTTTCAAAATTCTTAATATGCTCAATATTTATAACATTAGCATTAAGCAGGCTATCTAAGTTATTTTCAGCATTAACATTAATACTAAAAAATAATGCTGTTGTAAGTAAAGCTGCTTTACTTTTTATTTTATTTAATTGCTTATTTAAAAATGCAAATCTAGTTTTTGAAGTGAAGAATACCATAATCATGCCTAATGCTAATAGAAAATATCCTAAGTAACTAACTAATGTTCCTAACAGATCATGATTTACTGAAAGAATTGTCCCTAATTCATCTTGATCATATGAAGATTGAAAAAAGCGATAACCTCTATAATCCAAAACAGTATTCATGAAAATTCTATGATCCTCATTTACTTTACCGTCCTTAACTGTTACCTCAGCAGCAAAAGATGATGGACTCATTGATCCAGGATATCTTTCTAATTGAAAATCTCTCAATTTAATACTAAATGGTGTATAATAATTTTTAGATCCATATGAAATATTAAAATATAACCCACCCACTTTATGCTCTTCAAGTTTTGAAGTAAATCCTTTACCGCCATATAATATTACTTCTTTAGATTCTTCATTACAATTAATCTTAACTTTTAAGGCATCGGTACTACCATCACTCATAACATTAGATGAACTATAAATATCATCATTTCCATTTTCTATAATATCTTTTAATACAAAATTTAGCTCATTTACAGAATATAAAGTTCTCTGAGATAAAACAAACTCAGTATTTGAAGAAAAACTATCACTGGAACGATCACTCATCTTCATTGATTGAACTTCAAAAGGGGCTTTACAATAAAGAATGCTGTCTATATAAAAAATATTAATTGCAAAATCAGACATATTGTTAAAAGCAAAAACATTGTTTTTAATCTTTCTTTGCTCATTAATTTTTAAATATTCAGATTGCATTCCGTTATCACCAGGAACAACAAGATGAAGTGTTTGAACCCCATTTTCTGATTGTAAGAATGTATCTCTTACATTTGGAAGGAAGTCAACATATTCTATTGAAATTTCATTATCTAAAAAATCTAGCGGAATAGAAAAATTATTATTACTAATAGCAGATAGATATAGTTTTTTATCATAATCTAATTGCAATTTTCTATTATCAACCCTAACTTGCATAAAAGTATCATCTGAAACGATTATGTTAGACTCTTCTCCTTCTCTAATATGCATCATGCCTTCAAAACTATGATATCTTGTAATTGCAGAACCAATAAGTATAATTATGAATGCCATATGAAAAGTTAAAACCGCTAATTTTTCTTTTCTAAATAGATTATATCTCTTTAAGTTATAGACAAGATTTATTAATAACATAAAAAGGATTAACTCAAACCACCACTTTGAATAAATTAATGCCTTTGCTGTTACTCTGCCAAAGTCATTTTCTATAAAAGTAGCGACTCCTATTACAGCGGCAAAAACCAGAAGAAGCAATGATGCTAATTTTACAGATAAAAAGAATTGAAAAAAGCGTTTTAGCATTATAATTTATTGAAATGCAAATTTACAATATGTTTAGTAATTTTGTTTTAATCTTTATCATATATCTTTAAGAAAAAATTAGTGTTAGAAATTAAAAAAATACTTCTTGTTGGATCAGGAAATGTCGCTACCCATTTAGCTATTAATCTAAAAAATAAAAACTATAACATCCAACAAGTATTTAGTCGTAGTATAGAAAACGCGAAAGATTTAGCAAAAAAAGTTAATTCTGATTACACAGATAACCCTAAAAATATTGTAGCATCAGATCTTACAATAATTGCTGTTAATGATGATTCAATAATAGATGTTCTTGATTTTCTTCCTGATGTTCCAACAGTACATACATCTGGATACACTCATATTAATATTTTGAAAAATAGCTTTACAAGCTACGGAGTAATTTACCCTCTTCAATCTTTTAAAAAAAACATAGAATTAGATTTCACTGATATTCCGTTTTTAATTGAAGCTAATACAAAAGAGTTTGAAAATAATTTGATAGAAATCTGCTCTTGTCTTTCGGCAAATATAATTCGAGTTAATTCTTCAGAAAGAAAAAAAATACATTTAGCAGCTGTATTTGCTTGCAATTTTTCTAACCATATGCAGGTAATTGCAAAAGAAATAATGGATGATGCTAAAATTAATTACGAACTACTAATTCCTCTTATAAAAAAAACCTTTTCTAGATTAGAAGAAGACCCAAAGATGAAACAGACAGGTCCAGCAGTTAGAAAGGATATTAATATTTTAGAAAATCATATTAATCTTATTCAAAAAGATGAACATAAGGAAATATATAAATTAATTAGTAATAGTATTATTAAAACGCATGACAACTCTAATTAATTTCGTTAAACTTCTTAGACCAATTAATTTACTTTTTTTAACATTACTTATTGTAATAATAAAATTTGGTTTAATTAATAAATTTATTAATACACCGGCATTAACTAATTTTAATTTTTATTTATTTCTTATCAGCACATTACTAATTACTGCATCTGGTTATATAATAAATGATATCTATGATGAAAAGGTTGATAAAATAAATAAAGATCACAAGCGGATTATAAATAAAGAAATTAACTCTAAAAGTGCTATTATATGCTACTTTCTATTTAATATTTTAGCACTGTTAATTATAACATATGTTGCTCTAACAGTAAAGAAAGTTATCTTTTCTCTTATCTTTTTATATTCTATTTTTATTTTGTGGAAATATTCAAAACAGCTTAAATATACTTTTTTAAGAGGTAATTTAGTAGTTAGTTGGTTAGTTGCTTTATCAATTTTAAATTTAGGTTTATTTGATATTTTACCTGTAATTAATAATGAGAATTCTTCAAAAATAATTTTTTTAATAATTATAATTTATTCTTTATTTGCTTTTTTAATGACTTTCTCTAGAGAAATAATAAAAGATTTAGAAGATGCTGAAGGTGATAAAATTTACGGAGCTAATACAATTGCAATAAATCTCGGAAAACATAAAACTAAAAGAATTATTAATTCTATTAATCTGGTAGTATTATTACTAATTGCCCTGTGGCAATATTTTCAATATAGTCTATATCTCACCACATTTAATACAATTAATAATGAACAAATAGAAATTTGGGGAACCAATGATCTCTCAATTATTTATACAGCTTTATTACAAATATGTATGATATATTTTATTGTCAAATGTTATTTTGCAAAACAAAAAATTGATTTTTCTTATTTAAGTAAAATATCGAAAATCATCATGCTATTAGGAATATTCTCTATAATATTTTATACTTCAACTTATTTTATCAATGCTTAAACAATTTAAAAATTATAACTTTATTTTAGGATCTAATTCTCCAAGAAGAAAAGAAATCCTTAAAGATATTGGGTTAAACTTCTCTGTTTTTCCATCAAATATTGAAGAAAATTTTAACAAAAATATTAAACTTGAAAATATTGGAGCTTTTTTAGCTGAAAAGAAAGCGAATGCAATTAAAAATGAATTAAAAGAGAATGATCTACTTATTACAGCAGATACTACTGTAATTCATAATAATGAATTACTCTCTAAGCCAGAAAACACTTTACAAGCAAAGGAAATGTTAAATAAGCTGTCAGGAAAATCTCATAAAGTTATAACTGGAGTATGTCTGTTGAGTAAAAATAAAAAATCTTCTTTCTCTTGTGAAACTATTGTAACTTTTAATGATCTTGATCAGATTGAAATTGAATTTTATATTAACAAATTCAAACCATTTGACAAGGCTGGTTCATATGGAATTCAAGAATGGATTGGCTTAATAGGAATTAAAAAAATTGAAGGCTTATATACCAATGTTGTTGGACTTCCCGCATCAATGCTATATACTGAGCTTAAAAAATTTATTTAGCTTTACTTTCTTATCTTTGTGAAAATTTTTTTGATGAAAAAAAATAATTTCTATTATCTGCTTTTACTAAGTATTGTAATTACATCATTTTTCAGTTGTACTCCTGTGAGTAAAATTACATACATGAATAATGTTAATAACGAGGGCTGGGGCATTTCACCTATTCCTCCAAAACATAAAATAGAAATAGGTGATATTTTAATGATTAAAGTAATTAGTCGTAATGAAGAATCAAATAAATTATTCAATGTTGAAACAAACACTAATAATGCCAACACAACAACAACAGCAGCAAATCTTTATTTAAATGGCTTTACTGTTAACACAGATGGAAATATTGACCTTCCAAATGTTGGTACAGTAAATATTGTAAATCAAACTCTTGATGAAGCCAAAGAGACTATAGCTAATCTGGCAAAAGAATATATTATCGATCCATATGTAATAGTTAAGCTAGCAAATTTTGAGGTAACTGTACTTGGAGAAGTTAACAATCCAGGAACATTTCCTGTATACAAGGAAAACCTGACTATTTTTGATGCTCTAGCTATGGCTGGGGATATAAATGACTATGGAAACCTTAGAAAGGTTAGAATTATTAGATCTAATAATAATAAGAAAAAAGTTTATTACTTTGATTTAACAGAGAGTAAAATTCTTCAATCAAACTTCTATTATTTAAATAATAAGGATTTAGTTTATGTTCAACCCTTAAAATTTAAGGGACTCAAAAAATCACAATCTCAACTTTTACTTTCGAGTTTGACAACTTTTGCTGTTCTATTTAATGCTATCTTAAACTTTACAAAAGATTAATATTTATGAATAATGAAATAAATCAAATAAAGGAAGAAAAGGTAGATATAAAAAACCTGTTGTTTAGATATTATAATCATTGGTATTATTTTGTTTTTTCATTGTTTTTCTTTACACTTATTGCCTTTGCATATATAAGATATACAACTCCCGTGTATAGCGTTTCAAGCACAATACTCATTAGAGATGATAATAACACTCAGCTAGGTGCAGAAAATATTCTTGAAGGTATGGAGTTATTTAGTGGTAAAACCAATATAAATAATGAGATAGTTGTTTTAAAATCATTTTCTTTAATAAACCAAGTAATTGATGAGCTTGGCTTAGGCGTTTCTTATTTCCAACATGGTTTCCTTCAGAGCAATGAATTATTTCAAAATACACCATTCATAGTTAAAATTGACTCTAATTATAATCAAATTTCCAATAATGAATTTCGAGTAAAAGTTATTGATGATAAAACATTCAAAATAACTTCTTCTATTGATGACTTATATACATACGTTCCTAAAACTGATAGGATTAACAAAAATATCATTGCTGATATTGAACTTGATCAAGACTTTATTTTTGGACAGCAAATCAAATCAAAGTATTTCTCATTCAAATTAGAAAAAACAAACTCTTTTAATCTAGAAAAAATAAAAGATAACAATAAGGATTTTTCATTTAAACTGCACCAGAGATCTAAATTAGTTTCTAGCTACATAGAATCAGTATCAATAAATCCAATTAATAAGGAAACTTCTGTCCTTAAATTAAAAATTAATGGTGAAAACGCTGGAAAAAGTATAAATTTTCTAAACAAGCTAAGTGAAAAATATATTGATAATGGGCTGAATGATAAAAATAATATGGCCATTAATACTATTACATTTATTGATCATCAACTCAGCATAATAAAAGATTCTCTAATTAAAATTGAAAATAATTTAGAACGCTTCAAGAAAAAACACCCAAATATTGAAAATATTGAAGAAGAATATGGAGCATTCTTTCAAAAGCAGAAAATTGACAATCAATTATCAGAGCTACAAGTAAACATAAAGTACTATTCATCTCTACAAGAATATTTGACAATCAATAAACAGACAAAGAGTATTGTTTCACCTTCATCAATAGGCATTAATAATCCAGAACTTAATACTCTTATAAATCAATTACTTCAATTAACAGCAAGACAAAGTGATTTAGAGTTAACAACTACAGATAAAAATCCAACATATATTTCTTTAATTTCTCAAATTAAAAGCACCAAAGAAATTTTAATTGAAAATTTAAAAAATCTAATTTCAACTTCTAAAATTTATGAAGAGGACCTATTATCTAGAATAGATGATTACAGCTCAAGTATTAACAGATTACCAAAACATCAGAAAGAATATATAAATCTTAAAAGAGATTTTTTATATAATGAACAGACAATGGTTTATCTTCAAAATAAAAAATATGAAGCTTCTCTTGCAAAAGCCGGAACAGAATCTGATCACAAAGTTATTGATTACGCTAGATTAGATAGTGAGACCCCAGTTAGTCCTAGAAATTCTGTTGCATACTTTTTTTGTGTGATTTTAGGCTTACTGTTACCTATTCTATTCATTTCTTTAAAAGAGTTTTTTAATAATACTATTAGAAGTAAAAAAGACTTACAACAACATTCAAATATTCCTATTTTAGGTTTAATTGGGCACAGTGAAAAAATGAAAAGCTTAATTGTACCAAAAAATTCTAAATCTGTGATTTCTGAATCATTTAGATCAATTAGAACAAATATTCAATATCTAGCTGTTGATAAAGATAAGAAGGTTATTACCGTAAGCTCTTCAGTTGGTGGAGAAGGAAAAACTTTTTGTTCTATGAACTTAGCTTCTATTTTTGCGTTATCAGGGCATAAAACTGTTTTAATTGGTGCAGATCTTAGAAAACCTAAACTAGAACTTGAGTTTAAGTCTGAAAATAAAAGTGGATTAAGTAATTATTTAATTAATAAATCTACTCTTGATGAAGTCACAAATAAAACTGAAATAGAACATCTTGACATTATATTTTCTGGACCTACTCCACCAAATCCAGCCGAATTATTAGACAGTAGTAAAATGAAAGATTTAATTAAGTTATTGAATAAAACATATGATTATGTTATTATTGATACACCACCAATTGGATTAGTAACTGATGGAGTCATTTTGATGAAGAGTGCTGATATAAATCTTTATGTAGTTAGACATAATTATACAAAACATCAAGCGTTATCAGTTGTAAATTCTTTGTATGATAATAATCAAATTAAAGATATTCACATTATAATTAATGATTACCAAGCTAATATTGGAAACTATGGATATGGTTATGGATACGGCTATGGATACGGCTATGGATATGGTGGAGGCTACGGATACTATGAAGAAGATAAAGAATCATAACCAAAAAGTAAATTATTAAATCTAATAAAGAAATACCATTTTTTCTTGCCTTATTTCCACTTCTAAGTTTAATAATTCTATTAGCAACAAATGTATTATTGTACGGTGATGAATCCTTAAGTGGTCCAAACCAAATGGCTTTATTGCTTGCAACAGCAATTGCTGCATCTATTGGTGTTTATAATGGCAAAAGCTGGAAGTTTATTCTGAAAGAAATTAGTTCAAGTATATCTTCAACATCATCAGCAATTATAATTCTTTTGCTAATTGGAGCATTAACTGGAACATGGTTAATAAGTGGAATTGTTCCTGCAATGATCTATTATGGATTAAAAATTTTAAACCCTGAAGTTTTTCTTGTTGCATCTTGTATTATTTGTGCAATAGTTTCATTAGCATCTGGAAGCTCATGGTCAACAATTGCTACTGTTGGTATTGCATTATTAGGAATAGGAAATGTTCTTGGTATTTCAGAAGGATTAATTGCTGGATCAATAATATCAGGTGCTTACTTTGGAGATAAGTTATCACCTTTATCGGACACAACTAATTTAGCTGCTGCTATGTCAGGAACAAATCTTTTTACTCATATAAAATATATGATGTATACAACAATCCCTTCATTTATAATTACTTTAATAATTTTCTTTTTCTTAGGAATTTCACTTGAAATTACTTCAAATCAAAATATAAATGAATTACTAGATTCATTAGATGTAACTTTTAATATTAATTTATGGCTATTTATTGTCCCTCTAACAGTTATTTTTTTAATAATAAAGAAAACACCTGCTATCCCCGCCTTATTAGCCGGAATGCTTTTAGGTGGAGCTTTTGCAATAATTTTTCAACCTCAACTAATTTTTGAAATATCTCAAGCTACAATTCTAAATTTTAAAACATATTATTTAGTAATAATGAATGCAATGTCAAGTGAAATAAATATAGTTACTGACAATGATCTTATGAATAATCTTCTCAGTAGTAGTGGCATGAAAGGAATGCTTCCTACTGTTTGGTTGGTTATATGCGCAATGAGTTTTGGTGGGGCTATGCAAGGCTCTGGACTACTTGGGAGAATAAGTGACCCTATTATGCTTTACGCAAAAAAAACAGGTTCTTTAATAGCAACTACTTCAGCAACATGTTTTTTCTTTAATATTACTACATCTGATCAATATTTAAGTATTGTTGTTCCAGGTAAGATGTTTGAAAAAACATTTAAAGAAAAGGGTTTAGCGCCAGAAAATCTAAGTAGAACTCTGGAAGATAGCGGTACTGTTACTTCAGTTTTAATACCTTGGAATACTTGTGGCGCAGCGCAATCAGCAGTACTTGGAGTAGCTACACTTACATATCTACCCTTTTGTTTTTTCAATTTAATAAGCCCAATTATGACTTTACTTTATGGCTATTTAAACATAAAAATTAAAAAAATTAACTAAATATTTCTTTAAGTTTTTTGATAGTATAATTAATTTCTTCTTTAGTGTTATACTTACTAAAAGAGAATCTTACACCAGTCCTTGTTTGATCTTTACATATTTTATCTAAAACATGAGAGCCAGACATATGACCAGCTGAACATGCACTTCCACCTGAGCATGAAATACCCATTATATCTAAATTGAAAAGTAACATCTCAGATGAAGAATTTTTTGGAAAACTTACACTTAAAATTTTAAATAAACTATTTTTATAATCTGTACAAGAAGCATTAAAGCTAATATCATTTAAATTATTCTTTAATTCTTGAATCATATATTTCTTTAAATCAAGAATATGTCTTTTATCTTCATCTATACTTGAACAAGATAATTCCATAGCCTTAGCTAATCCAGCAATTGCATGAACATTTTCTGTTCCGGCTCGCATATTTCTTTCTTGAGAACCTCCTGATATAAATGGTCTTATTTTGATATTATCACCAATATATATAAATCCAACTCCTTTTGGCCCATGAAACTTATGTGCAGATCCTGTAATAAAATCAACTTCTATCTCTTGTAAATCGATATCATAATGAGCCATGGTTTGTACAGTATCTGAATGAAAAATAGCATTATACTTTTTACATAACAATCCAATTTCCTTAATTGGTTGAATGGTACCTATTTCATTATTTGCGTGCATAATTGAAACAAAAGTTCTTGGATTATTTTGTAAAAGTAGGTCTAAGTGATTTAAGTCTATTCTTCCATTCTCATCAAGTTTAATGTAGGATAATGAAATCAACTCCTTTTCATCTAATTCTTCTAAAGGATAAAGAACTGCCTTATGAGAAATTGAGGATGTTATTGCATGAGTTATATTATTATCTAAAATACCGCATCGAATTGCCATATTATCAGCCTCAGTACCACCAGAAGTGAAAAAAATATTTCCAGGTGATGTGTTTAATAAGCTGGCAACTATTTTTCTTGATTTTTCAATAATTATTCTTGACTTCCTACCACCATAATGAATAGATGAAGGGTTTGCATAGTCAGATTTCATCATATCTGACATTAAATCAATAACTTCAGGAGCCATAGCAGTTGTAGCTGCATTATCTAGGTATACACGCATTATAATAATTCTTTAATTTGACTAATAAAATCTTCAGCAAGTTGATTCGCTCTATCTAAAGTAATACTTTCTGAATAGATTCTAATTATTGGCTCAGTATTAGATCTTCTTAGATGAACCCATCCATCATCAAAATTTATTTTAAGTCCATCAATTGTGATAATATTATAAGATGAAAACTTAGACTCCAAAGTTTTGAAAATTTTTGAAATATCAACAGTTAAATCTAAATCAATCTTATTTTTTGAAATAAAATAGTTTGGATAAGTTTCTCTGAGTGATTTACAACTAATCTCTTTTTCAGCTAAATTTGTGAGAAATAATGCAATTCCTACAAGAGCATCTCTACCATAATGTAATGCTGGATAAATTATACCACCATTGCCTTCACCTCCAATAACAGCATTTTTATCTTTCATTAGTTCAACAACATTTACTTCTCCAACAGCAGAAGCAAAATAACTACCATTGTGATTATTAGTCACATCTGATAATGCTCTAGTAGAAGAGAGATTAGAAACCGTATTTCCTGGAGTTTTAGATAGTACATAGTCTGCAACTGAAACTAATGTATATTCTTCACCAAACATGGAACCATCTTCACAGACTAATGCAAGACGATCAACATCAGGATCAACTACAATTCCTAAATCTGCATTTGTATGAATAACTGTTTTTGATATTTCTATTAAATTTTCTGGTAATGGTTCAGGATTGTGAGGAAAATCACCTGTTGGATCACAAAATAATTCAATACATTCTACACCAAGTTTTTCTAACAATTTTGGTATTAAAATACCACCTGTAGAATTAACCGCATCAACTACAACCTTAAATTTCTTAGTTTTAATAAGGTCAACATTAACTAAATCTAAATTTAACACATCCTCAATATGTTTTTCATTATGTGTATTGTCGTATTTGTAAGAGCCAATATTATCAATTAATGAAAAATTAAACTCCTCTTTTTCAGCATAGTTTAAAAGTTTTTCTCCATCAGCTGCAGAAATAAATTCTCCTTTATTATTTAAAAGTTTTAGAGCATTCCATTGTTTTGGGTTATGACTAGCGGTAATTATTATTCCTCCAGCAGCAGATTCTTTTTCTACAGCAACTTCGACAGTTGGAGTAGTTGACAAACCAATATCAATTACGTTAAATCCACAACCAATTAATGTTCCAGAAACAATATTTGAAACCATTGTTCCAGACAGGCGAGCATCTCTGCCAATAACTATTGTGTTTGAATTATAATCTTGATCAAATATAAATTTTGCGTAAGCGGAAGTAAATCTAACAATATCAATTGGGGTTAAGGAATCTCCAACATCCCCACCAATTGTACCACGTATTCCAGAGATTGATTTTATTAAGGTCATTTAATTATGTTTCTTTACAAATCTACATAAATTCCAATATTGTTTAAGTGAGATTCCTATCTTTGTTTAAACTTATAATGAAATGCTAGAATTTTTAAATAATATCCCTAAAAGACCTGAAAAGCCTAGAAATAATGGCTTAACAATGATTATGGACAAAGGACTTAGTTTAAATGAAGCCGAAAATATGGTAGTTCTTAAAAGTGAACTTACAGATATTGTAAAACTTGGTTTTGGAACTAGCTTATTAACAAGATATATCGATAAAAAAATTAATCTCTATAAAGGTGCAGGCATAGATGTTTATGTAGGCGGGACGTTATTTGAAGCATTTATAGCTAGAAATCAACTCGATGACTTTTATAGATTAATGGACAAATTAAAGCTTGAGATGGTTGAAGTATCAGATGGATGTATACAAATGGAACATGATAAAAAATGTGAACTAATTAACAAACTAAGTAGAGACTTTAAGGTAATTAGTGAAATTGGTAGTAAAGATGAAAATATGATCATTGAAGATGATAAATGGATTACCTTCATGAAAAAGGAACTGGAAGCTGGAAGCTGGAAAGTTATCGCGGAAGCAAGAGAAGGGGGCAATGTAGGTATGTTTGAACCAAATGGTGATATAAAAAACTCTCTAATTAGAAAAATAACTGCAGAAATTAATGTTTCAAATATTCTGTGGGAAGCTCCACTTAAAAAACAACAAGTATGGTTTATTAACAGCTTTGGAGCAAATGTAAATTTAGGCAATATTTCACCTAACTCAATAATATCTTTAGAATGTCTAAGGTTAGGACTAAGAGGAGACACATTTAATAATTATTTATAGACTTTTAAATGAGAAATTATCTAATTCTTTTTTTAAAAGGAATTGCAATGGGTATTGCGAATGTGATTCCTGGAGTTTCAGGAGGAACAATTGCACTAATTACAGGCATTTACGAGCAACTTATAAACTCACTAAAATCTTTTGATAAAAAAGCACTTCAACTAATTATAAAGTTTGATTTTAAATCATTTATAAATCATACAAACCTTTACTTTTTACTCT
>Ga0257126_1000410_pt1 | contig 35638 bp, 32 predicted proteins | sample SI060_120mmetaG_FD_190151 | JGI IMG/M metagenome (GOLD analysis project Ga0257126, IMG submission 190151) | Marine microbial communities from Saanich Inlet, British Columbia, Canada - SI060_120m | ecosystem: Environmental > Aquatic > Marine > Inlet | place: Canada: British Columbia | collected... | reverse complement strand
AAGAGTTTCCCTTTTATACAATCTGTTTATTATTAGGCTTGTACTGAAACATAGGATTTGTTATTTCTTTTTTTAGTAAATTTTACAGTCCCATCAGTTAAAGCAAATAAAGTATGATCTTTACCCATACCCACATTATCACCAGGATTATGTACCGTTCCTCTTTGTCTCACAATAATATTTCCAGCAATTACTGATTGATTACCAAATATTTTTACACCAAGTCTATTACTTCTTGAGTCTCTTCCGTTTTTAGTACTACCTGCTCCTTTTTTATGTGCCATTTTATAAAGTTTTTTCTGTTATAATTATTTCTTCGCTGCTGGCTTTTTAGCTGCTGGCTTTTTAGCTGCTGGCTTTTTAGCTGCTGGCTTTTTAGCTGCTGGCTTTTTAGCTGCTGGCTTTTTAGCTACTTCTTCTTTTTCTATCTTATCTTCAACTACTTTCTTTTTAGAAGTAGATGAGCCAATTTTTTCTATTTCAAGCTTTGTTAGATATTGTCTATGACCATTTTTAACTTTATATCCTTTTCTTCTTTTCTTTTTAAAAACAATTACTTTATCTCCCTTTAAGTGCTCCATTACTTTTGCTGTTACAGACATTCCTTTTACTAAGGGAGAACCAATATTTACATTGCCATTATCATCCGTAAGTAACACCTTATCAAAAGACACTTTTGCTCCTTGCTTTGCATCTAAACGATGTACAAATATTTGTTGGTCTTTCTCAACCTTAAACTGTTGTCCTGCTATTTCAACTATTGCGTACATTTTAATTTTGTTTTTAAAAATGGTCTGCAAAAGTAACAAAACAAGAAGAAATCAGCAATATTTTTGTTTTTTTTTATTAGAAAAAGATGATTTGTACCTTAAGTAAGCAAAACAAATAAAAAAATTTAGTTTTATATTTGCAAAAAAGACAATTACATGAGATTTAATTTCTTTCTATCATTCATATTTATAGTATCATTCACATCTTTTGCTCAAGAAAGATGTTCAACAAACGAGCATGTTGAAATTTTAAATCATAAATACCCTCAATATGAACAACAGAGAAAAAAGGTTAACTTTGAAACAAAAAATTGGATAGAAAATCAATATATCTCAAATTCAAAATCTATTATTACAATTCCTGTAGTAGTTCATGTTGTTTGGAATACTAGTGCAGAAAATATTACAGACCAACAAGTTATCTCTCAAATAGATGTTTTAAATGCTGATTTTAGAAGAACTAATATAGATGCAATAATGACGCCTAATGTCTGGCAAGGAATTGCAGCAGATACGGAAATTGATTTTTGTTTAGCTACAGTTGATCCTAATGGAGCTCTCACAACTGGTATAACTAGAACACAAACTAGCCAAACATCATTCTCAATTCAAACAGACAATATGAAAGCTACTATCTCTGGCGGTATAGATCCTTGGGATCAAGATAAATATCTTAATATTTGGGTATGTGATTTGTCAGGTGGTATACTAGGCTATGCAACTCCACCTTCTAGTTTTAACAATCCAGATGATGGCGTAGTTATTGGCTACAGATATTTTGGCACTACTGGAAGTGTGCAAGCCCCATATAACAAAGGTAGAACATGCACGCATGAAGTTGGGCATTGGCTAAATTTAGATCATGTGTGGGGAAATGGAGGCAATTGTGGTAACGACAATGTAAATGATACCCCTACGCAAGAAGAAGAGAATTATAATTGCCCAGCTTTTCCTCATAATGCAAATAGCTGTGGCTCCTCAAATTCTAATGGAGATATGTTTATGAACTATATGGACTATACTAACGACGGGTGCATGAACTTATTCACACAAGGTCAAAAAGCAAGAATGGTTGCTGCAATCAACCAATACAGATCAGATCTTCTAGTTCATAATTTATGTAGCACCGTTCCTCCAGTTCCATCTTGGAACTGTATAAATGGTAATTGTGTTGATCCTTTGAATGGTAATGGAATTTATACCGACTTAAGTAATTGCCAAGCATCATGTTTCTGCGCAGCGGGAACTCCCCCAATTTCTGAAGATTTTCAAAGTGGACTTCCGAGCTGGGCAATAATTAATAATGATGGAAGCGACACATGGGAAATTACAAATTCTGCAGGATACAATAGTAGCTCTTCTATTTATATTAATAATGCAGAATATTCAGCAAATGGCCAATATGATGATCTTATACTTCCTACTCTTGACCTCACATCATACTCAAGCATCTATCTTACTTTTGATTATGCATACAGCTTATGGACAAATCCTGCTTCTGCTCAAAACTGGTCTGACACTTTGATTATTTATGTTTCTGGTGATTGTGGCAATACCTGGACTAATGTCTGGGAAAAAGCAGGTTTAAATCTTGTAACTACTAGTCCTCCCTACAATAGTTTTAGTTGGACTCCAAACAACAATAACGATTGGAATTCTGAAGTAATTGATCTATCCAGTTATACCAATCAAGATGATTTTGCAATCAAATTTAGAAACGTAAATCAATATGAAAATAATTTATTCTTAGATAATATTAATCTTTGGGATAACAACACTAACATTAATGAATTGCCAACAAATAGCAGAAAATTAATTAAAGTAATTGATATTTTAGGTAGAGAAAAATCTTCTAATTCTCAGGCAATATATCTTTACATCTATGATGACAATACAGTTGAGAAAAAAATTATTCTAAAATAAGCTAAAGAATTTAGTCTATAAAAGATGTAACATTATAGTGTGTTTCTTGGCCTCCACCGGCAACATATTGTCTTATTTTCTTAACATTTTCAAACTTTTTATGCTTCAAACAAAATGTTTTAATTGAGTCTTTATTTTTTAAATAAAATATTTCTTTGTAATCTTCTTTAACATATTTATGTGATTTTAATCTACTATCTAATATATTCCCATTGGTAATGAAAAAAAAAAGATTAAAAAAAATTTCAATAATTAATATAATAAGTGTTGATTTCATATTTTAAATATACTAAATATATGTAAATCAAATATTTATAGAATTTTTATTAACCAAGTATATTCCTGAAAAAATTAAAGTGACACCAATAAAATATTGATCTAATAATTCTTCTCCATCAATAAATCCCCAAAACAAAGCAACAATTGGTATTAAATAGGTAACAGAAGTTGCAAAGGTTGGGGATGAAATTTTAATTAGTTTATAAAATATTATTCCTGCAAATGCAGTACATATAATCGCTAATATAGATATATAAAAAAGAGATTCATATGCCTTATTATTATCTAATAAAACTATAAAATCTGTACTAAAAATATAAACTCCAGATAGTGGGCCTACTATTAAAAAAACAATGGTAGTTATATCGGTTGAATCTAAATTATAAAGGTATCTTTTAATAACATTTGCGCTAATTGCGTATAGTAAAGAAGCCAATACAACGAGATAGGCGTAAATATTAACACTAATACTTTGATTAAGAGTATTTAATGAAAGGAAAACAGCCCCAATCAGACCAATAAAAACTCCTAACAAATTAATTTTATGATATTTATGATTAAATACTAGAATACCAATACAAAAAGTAAATAAAGGAGTTAAGGAATTTAAAATCCCCACAAAAGAACTATCTAAGTAAGTTTGAGCAAGTGTAAATAAAAAGGCAGGTATACCGCTTCCAAAAAGTGCAGCAACTAGAATTGGGACATAATGTTTCCTTTTTATTTTTTTTAAAGCAGAAAAAACAAAAGGTGTTAAAACGAGAAAAGTAATAAATAATCTTAAAGCTGCAACTTGTTCATATGAAAAAACCTCCAAACCCTTTTTCATTAATATAAAAGAGCTACCCCATATTAATGATAAGATAATTAGATAAAAATATCTGATTGAAAATACATTCAAAACTCTAGTCCCATCTTAAAGATTCAATTAAAACTTTAATATCCTCTTTTATAAAATTATTAACTGGAGCAATAGAATCATTTATTTGTGTGTTAAAGTAAAAAGAACCTCTAAAAAAATGATATAGACTATCTGTTAGATAAAACTGAGAAGAAGTTGCTGTAATACCTTGATAATCATAAAGCATTCCGAAAATATTATTCTCTTCATTTATATATACTTGCTCACTAATCATATCTGCCTGTTCATTATGTTTATATGCTAATGATCTTGATTGCTCAATATGCTCATTCAAATCATTATTTAAATTAACATAAGTGAGGTATAATTTGCCAGAAAATTGGGGGAAATTTATATTTAAAAAATTAACATTCTTTTCAATTTCAACTCTAGAATATTTTGGATATAAAAATGTAAATCCTAATCTATAATCGCTAAAAGCCTGATATTCTTTTTTTGGAAATTTAATTTTAAAAAATGCTCTTGGCTTGGGAGTGTAGTCACTTCCACATGCAAATAAAAATAAAAATAAAAATAAAAAACTACACCTCATCTATTGATACTTTTACTCGCTTAATTCTTCTTAAATCAACAGATTCTATTTGGAAAATAAATCCCTTAATTTTTATAACATCTCCAATCTTTGGAATTATTCCTTTATGTTCTAAAATCAATCCAGCTAAAGAATCTGATTCCCCTTTTAAATCATCAAAAAAATCTAAATCAACTTTGACAATTTTTAAAAAATCAATTAATAAGATTTTTCCTTCAAAAACATAATTTTTATCATCTAACTTTGAATAATTGTGATCATCATCATCAAACTCGTCATTTATCTCACCAACAATTTCCTCTAACACATCTTCTAAAGTAACTATTCCAGAGGCACCTCCATACTCATCTACAACAATAGCAATATGATTTTTCTTAGCTTGAAACTCCTTAAGCAAATCGTTAATCATTTTATTCTCTGGAACAAAAAAAGGAAGTCTACACAAATCTATCCAGTTAAAATTGTTATCCTTAGATAAATAAGGAATTAAGTCTTTTATATATAATATGCCTAAAATATTATCAAATTGCTCGTCATAAACTGGTATTCTTGAATACCCTGATGATGTAATGATCTTTAGAAGGTCAGAGTATTTAGTTTTTTTGTCCACGGCTATAACATCAACCCTTGACTTCATGATTTCTTTAACATCTGTATTGCCAAACTCTACAATACTTCTTAAAATCTTCCCTTCTTTTCCATCATTCTCTTGATCGGTAAGCTCCAATGCTTTTGAAAGTTCATCAATATTAACATTTGATTCTTTTTTTATCAATTTATTTTCAATTATAGATGTTGATGAAACTAACAAAAAACTAAATGGATAAAATAATTTATTTAGAAATGTGAGAGGCTTTGCCATCAATAAACTAAATTTTACTGCATTCTGATTGGCATATACCTTTGGAGTTATCTCTCCAAAAAGGACTAAGAGAGAAGTAATTATAATTACTTGAAAAACAAACTCTAGTATTGACTCTTCTGGAAAAGTAAAAGAAATAGTTGTTAAATATGCAGATATTATAACAATAGCTACATTAATAAAATTATTAGCAATTAATATTGTTGCTAGTAAATGATTTGGTGATTTTAATAATTTAAAAATCAAATTATTTTTGGGATTATCATCTCTTAATTTTTCTAAATCAGACATACTAAGAGAAAAATAGGAGATTTCAGCTCCAGAAATAAAAGCAGAAAAAGTTAATAGCACAATTATCAAAAAGAATATTAAAATATTTTCAATTTGAAAAAAATTAATATCAACTTGAGAAAGTATATTTAAAATAATGGGTAAAGGATCTTCTTTCAAAGGATAAATATTAATTAAAAGGGCAAGTCATCTTCAGTAGATGGAGTATTATTATCTTCTGAATTTCCTGATCTTGCTAGCATATTTAACTTATCAGCTAGTATCTCTATTTTATACCTGGTATTTTCATCTTTATCAACCCATTTATTTGTTCTAATTTTTCCCTCAATATATACACTAGAACCTTTTTTCAAATATTTTTCTGCAATTTCAGCTAAACCTCGCCAAAGAACTACATCATGCCATTCAGTTTGACTAACACGATCTCCCTCTTTGTTTTTATAGTTTTCAGTAGTGGCGATTGACATATTCGCCACAGCTACACCATTATCCAAATATCTAACTTCTGGGTCTTTACCTAAATTACCTATAAGAATAACTTTATTTACACCAGACATTAACTTGTTTTTAATTTTATTAAACAAATTTAAAAAAAAACTATCAAATAACTGATTGAATGAGATAGTTCTCAATAGCCTTAGATACTGGAAGTTGTAATAATTGATCTTTCTTAAAGAGTTGGTAGGTATTACGCTTTACTTTATCACACTGAATATGAAAAAACTTAATATGTAATTTTTGATGAGATAATTTATGGACAATCGTGGGAGAAATATTATTAATTTGAAAATTATTTTCATAAAAAAAATTAATCCACTGACTACTTTCAACAACGTTATTTTTTGAAATATTTTTTTTAAATTCTAATGACGGAAATTCATATAAACCAGACCAAATACCTTTATTTTTTTTCTTTAGAAGAATATTATCTCCAATTGAGACAATTAAAAAATTTAAATATCTATTCTTAACTTTAATTTTATTTTGTTTTTTGGGTAATATTTGAACTTTTGAATTGTTAAACGCATAACATTCGTCTTGAAAAATACAGTTAATACATTTGGGTGTTTTTGGTGTACAAACTAAAGCTCCAAATTCCATTATGGCTTGATTATAAGTATAACTATCTATTAATGGCAAATTAAAATCAGCAAGTTTTTTAAATTGCTTTTTACCTGAAGAGGTGTCAAAATAACTGTATATACCAAAAACTCTACTTAAAACTCTAATAACATTACCATCCAAAACAGCATAATTTTTATTAAAGGCAAAAGAAGAAATTGCTGATGCAGTATACTCTCCTACTCCTTTTAGGTTTAAAATATCCTTGTAATTCTGGGGGAAATTTCCATTACAGCTAGAGCAAATGTATTTTGCGGTGAAATGTAGATTTCGAGCTCTAGAATAGTAACCCAATCCCTGCCAAAGCTTTAAAACTTTATCCTCACTAGAGTTAGCCAAATCAAATATTGTAGGGAATTCGCGTATAAAATTATTAAAGTATGGCAATCCTTGCTGGACTTTAGTTTGTTGCAATATTATTTCAGATAACCAAATTTTATAAGGATCATTAGTTAGTCTCCAAGGAAGATCCCTACTGTTAATTTTATACCAAGTAATTAATTGACTAGAAAAATTCATTTAATAGGAAAAGTATTTATAAAATATGGTTTAAAGGGATAGATAAAATTTGATATATTTGCAGTCAAATTTAGTAAAATATATTCATGACAAAAGCAGAAGTTGTAAGTAAGATAGCATCAAAAACAGGAGTAGAAAAAGTAACAACACTTGCTGTAGTAGAGTCATTTATGAGTGAAATTATGAGTGCTGTTTCAGAAAACGAAGCTGTATTTTTAAGAGGATTTGGAACATTCAAGGCAAAAAAAAGAGCTAAAAAAACTGGTCGTAACATAAAGAAAAATACAACTATAATTATTCCAGAGCACCATATCCCTTCATTCAAGCCTGCGAAGATTTTTGTGCAGGAAGTAAAAAATAAAGTAACATAAAACTTTAAAAATATTTAAGATGTCAGGAGCGAAGAAAAAGAAAAGATTAAAAATTGCTACACATAAGCGCAAAAAGCGCTCTAGAAAAAATAGACACAAAAACAAATAATTTGTTTCGTTAACCTATTTTTTAATCAGAAAAATAAACCATGAAATTCGACCTCATAATCGATTCAAGGTCTTCTGAAGTAGTAATTGCATTGTTATGTGATGGGCAGTTAATTGAGTTACATAAACAAAAACACGATAATAACTTTTCAGTAGGCGACATATATTTAGGGAAAATAAAAAAAGTTGTCCCAGGTTTAAATGCGGCATTCGTAAATGTTGGATATGAGCGTGATGGGTTTCTTCACTACTTAGATTTAGGAAGCCAAGTAAATTCTCTTAAAAAGTTTACTGAAAAAGCAATTCAAAATAAACTCAATACTGCCTCACTAAAAAACTTTAAAAGCGAAAAGAACATTGACAAAGATGGAAAGATTGTTGACACAATAAAATCTGGCGATCATCTTTTACTTCAAATTTCGAAGGAACCAATTTCAACGAAAGGACCTAGACTTACCACAGAACTATCGCTAGCTGGACGATACATGGTTCTAACACCATTTTCTGACAAAGTCTCTGTATCACAAAAGATTGCTAAATCTGAGGAAAAGGCACGTCTTAAAAAACTTATAAGAAGCATAAAGCCGCCTGGTTTTGGTGTTATTATTAGAACTGTAGCTACAGGTAAAAAAGTAGCTGAATTAGATCAAGATCTAAAGAATCTTTATAAAAAATGGCAAGTAATCAGTAAAAAACTAAAAGGATCAAAAGCCCCAGTAAAAATATTAGGAGAGCTTAATAGATCTTCTACAATTCTTAGAGATTTACTAGATGCAAAATTCAATAACATTATTGTCAATAACACTGAAATTGCTCAAGAATTAAAAGACTACCTGGCAAGAATATCACCAGAACAAGAAAAAATCGTGAAAATCCATAAAGGAGAAACACCAATTTTTCAAAAATATAATATTACCAAGCAGATAAAAGGTGCATTTGGTAAAAACGTAACAATTAAAAACGGAACATATCTTGTTATAGAACATACAGAAGCGTTGCATGTTATAGACGTTAATAGCGGAAAAAAAGTTGATGCTAAAAAAAATCAAGAAGAAAATGCTTTAGAAGTTAACATTGAAGCAGCTAAAGAAATTGCTCGTCAATTAAGATTAAGAGATATGGGGGGAATTATTGTTGTTGATTTTATTGATCAGAAATTTGAAAAAAACAGAAAACTTCTTTTTGAAAGTCTGAAAAAAGCTATGAGTACTGATAAGGCTAAACACAACATCTTACCTCCAACAAAATTTGGATTAATACAAATAACTAGACAAAGAGTTAGACCTGCTCTTACAATTGATACTTTAGAAAAATGTCCAATGTGTGATGGTGGAGGAAAAATAGACTCTAGCTTATTGCTAATTGATCAAATTGAAAATAAAATTGCTAATCTAACAGTTATTAAATCAAACAAAATTCAAATAGCAACACATCCATTTGTAGCAAGCTATATTAATAAAGGATGGTTCTTTTCTTCAATTAGACACAAATGGGAAAATAAGTTTAAGAAAACTATAAAAGTTGTCGGTGATGACAGGCTACATTTATTACAATACAGTATTGTAAATAAATAGTTATTTTTTACTAAAATACATCGCTATTAAAATAGAGATTGAAATTAGCATCATAGCAACACCAATTAAATAACCCCATCTTATATTATCTCCTAAATCAAAAAAGGTTAATGACAATAAAGATATAAGAGAAATTCTTACAATAATATTTAATGAGCTAAATACAGAAGTTGCTCTGCCAATTAAATTATTTGGAATATGGTTAAATAAATAAGTTGTTCTTAAAATCCTTACCCCAGCATTTGTTATCCCTAAAACTAAACTACCAACAAAAAAGACAATTAAGGAATTATAAAAGGTCATGGCAAAAAACGCCATTGAAACCATCAACATTAATAAGATAACGCTAATATATGTATCTAAATTCTTTAACAATCTTAAAATAAGCACACCTGAAAAAATTGCTCCAATAGAATAATAAATTTCTGCTGAAGCATACACATTTCCAGAAGCCAAAAGAAAGTCATGCACATAAGATGGTAATATTACATGCAACTCAACTAAGGTAAATGCAAATAACATATATGAAGTAATTCCAAAAATAAAGATCTCAGGATTATGCTTAAGATAATTAAATCCAATCTTCAATCTATCAAAAAGACTTCCGGTATGAATTTTTTCATTAACAATAGATGTATATTTTATTAATGAAAATATTACAATTACTGCTAAATACGTAACAGCATCCATTAAGAAAATATCATAAATTGGCCAAGGCTCTACATCAAAAGGAAGTGAAAAATTAAATCCAGCAATTTTTAAATTTTTATTTTCTGTCCCTGTTAGCAAAATAGCTGCAAAAGCCCCAGCAAGCACACTAGTTGTTTGTCCTTGTACTTCTATATAGGAGTTTAATTTACCATATTTACTTTTTTCAGTAATTTCTTGACCGAAAGCATATAAATTAGGATAATGAATATTATAATTAAATATAGTTATAGCGAATACAGAAACAACTAAATATTCTGACAAAAAACCATTGTAAGAACCAAAAAAAGCAACACCTCCAATAAACAAACCACATACAATATTTGTTAAAATAAAAATTTTTTTTCTAGAATATCGATCAATCAATGAACCGGCATAAATCCCCCAGAACAATGTAGAAGTTGTAATTACAATATAAGAAAGCGCAAAAAATTGTGGTTTATCTATAATTTCAATAAAATACCATGGAATAGCAATCATACTAATACCTTGAGCTAGTCCAGAAATAATATTTGACAAAAAAAGAAGAGTTATTGCCTGCTTATTTTTCATTCATGCAAATTTAAGATTATTAAGCATAATACGTACATTTGATTTTTGTAAAAAAAAAAAAAAATTGAATTTAAAAATTACTATTAATAAGTTAGAAAAATATTGTGCTTACTCAGAAAAATGTAAGTCTGATATAATTAAAAAATTATATGAATGGAAAGTTTTTCATAATCACGATGAAATAATTAATCATTTAATAGATCATAATTATATTAATGAAGAAAGATATGCGTTATTGTATTGTATGGGGAAGTTTAATAGTAGAAGATGGGGGAAAATAAAGATATCAAACCAACTTTTACAAAAAGGTATAAAAAATGAGGATATTCAAAATGCAATTACGCAAATTTCTGACGAAAAATATAACAAATCATTAACTGACTTAATAAATTACAAATCAAATCAGATAAGTGAAAACAATATTTTCAATAAGAATTCTAAAATCGCCAAGTTTCTTTACCAAAAAGGTTATGAGTCAGATTTAATATGGAAAAAAATCAAAATTATTTCTGAAGATTATGATTAGCCAAGAGGAATTAACAAATATTTTAGAAAGAAGAAATCAGCTCGCTAAATTTTTAGATATTAAAACTAAAAAAGAAAAACTTGCTTTATTAGATTCAAAAATGATGCAAAATAATTTTTGGAACAATCCTAAAGAAGCAGAAAAAATATTAAAAGATAAAAAAGATGTCGAGCAATGGATAAATCTCTACTCAAAAATTGAAAATAATATTGAAGAGTTAAATATATTGATTGAATTACAAGCAGAGGAAGAGGAACTTTCTAAACAACTGCAAAAAACTGTAAAATTTCTTGAAGAATTAGAATTTAAAAAAATGTTAAATTCTAAAGAAGATAAATTAAATGGAATAATGACTATTAATCCCGGTGCAGGAGGAACAGAAGGCCAAGATTGGGCTCAAATGTTAATGAGAATGTATCTTATGTGGGGAGAGAAAAATGGATACAAAGTTAAGCAGCTAGATTTACAAAATGCTGATCCTATAGGAATAAAATCAGTCACACTAGAGTTCGATGGAAATTATGCATTTGGAAATTTAAAAAGTGAAAACGGAGTACACAGATTAGTGAGAATATCTCCATTTGACTCAAATGCAAAAAGACATACAACGTTTGCTTCTGTGTTTGTATATCCTTTAGTAGATGAAAGCATTGATATCAAAATTAATCCTTCAGAGATAAGCTGGGATACTTTTCGTGCTGGAGGTGCTGGAGGCCAAGGGGTAAATAAGGTAGAAACAGCAGTCAGATTAAAACACAATCCATCTGGAATAATTATAGAAAATTCTGAGACTAGATCACAGCTAGAAAACAAGGAAAAGGCAATTAAACTATTAAAATCTCAACTCTATAAAATTGAAATTGAAAAACAACAAAAAGAAAAAGAAAAAATAGAAGGAGAAAAGAAAAAAATTGAATGGGGATCTCAAATTAGAAATTATGTGCTTCATCCCTACAAACTAGTAAAGGACTTAAGAACAAACTATGAATCTACTAATCCGAAAAATATTTTGGATGGAGATATTAACGATTTTATCAAGGCTTACTTAATAGAATTTGGATAAAAAAAATAATAGTAGATTTGTTAGGCTAATCGGGGATCTGATGTTCTTCAAGTCGACCTTCTCTTAACCAAACATATATAAAATAAGGAATAACACTAGCCAGAAAAAAAAGACACCAAAATGCCATTAAAAAAACAAAAAGAAAAGCTAAAAAACCTATAAATTTCATAGTTATTATTTAAAACAAAGAAACAACAACTTATTAAACAAACAAAATATTTTAAGATGAAATATAGAATAGAAAAAGATACTATGGGGGAAGTTAAGGTTCCTTTTAACAAATTTTGGGGAGCTCAAACTGAAAGAAGTAGAAACAACTTTAAAATAGGACCTCCATCTAGTATGCCATTAGAAATTATTTATGGCTTTGCGGTTTTAAAAAAATCTGCAGCTCATGCAAACTATGAACTTGGTATTTTATCAAATGAAAAAAAAGAAGCAATTTCAAAGGTTTGTGATGAAATATTAGATCAAAAGCATAATGATCAGTTTCCATTAGTAATTTGGCAGACTGGTAGTGGCACTCAATCAAATATGAATATAAATGAGGTAATAGCTAACTTAGCTCATAAAAATGATGGAGGTAAAATAGATGACACAAAAAAATTAGTACATCCTAATGATGATGTAAATAAATCTCAAAGCTCTAACGATACGTTTCCTACTGCTATTCATATTGCTGCAATGAAACTAATTTTAAATAAAACAATTCCTTGTCTTGAAAGCTTAAGAAATGAATTAGAAAAAAAATCTAAAGCCTTTGAAGAAATAGTTAAAATTGGAAGAACTCATTTGATGGATGCTACTCCATTAACATTAGGTCAAGAATTTTCAGCTTTTGTAGCTCAATTAGATTTTGGAATTAAAGCTTTAAAAAATACTTTACCTCATTTATCTGAGCTGGCTATTGGAGGAACTGCCGTAGGTACTGGACTAAATACACCTAAAGGATATGCTAATTTAGTAGCAAAAAAAATATCTGAATTTTCTGAGATTAATTTCTTAAGTGCTAGTAACAAATTTGAAGCACTCTCAGCTAATGATGCCATAGTAGAATCGCATGGTGCTTTAAAACAACTTGCTATTTCTTTAAATAAAATAGCTAATGATATTCGCATATTATCTTCAGGACCAAGATGCGGAATTGGTGAAGTATTGATACCTTCAAATGAGCCAGGGTCGTCGATAATGCCTGGAAAAGTAAATCCAACTCAGGTAGAAGCCTTAACCATGGTATGTGCACAAGTAATTGGAAATGACACAACAATTGCAGTTGCAGGTATGCAAGGACACTTACAGCTTAATGTTTTTAAGCCTGTAATTGCAGCAAATTTTTTACAATCAGCAGAACTAATAGCTGATGCTTGTAAGTCATTTGAAAAGAATTGTATTTCAGGAATACAACCAAATCTTGGAAATATTCAAAAGAATTTAAAAAACTCATTGATGTTAGTTACTGCTCTAAATACCAAAATAGGATATGACAAGGCATCAGAAATTGCAAAAAACGCTTACAATAATGGGACAACTCTAAAAGAAGAAGCGCTAAAACTTAAATATCTTTCTGAAGAAGAATTTGATAAATGGGTAAACCCCATATTAATGTGTAATAAATAAATTATTTATTACTTTTTAATCCTGATGTGAATTTTTTTATCTCTTGCTCATCTGCTTTATTGCAGATTAATAAAGAATTATCACTTTCAACAACAATGTATCCTGTTAAACCATTAATAATGCATTCTTTACCACTATCAAGAATAACAATATTGTCTTTAGAATTATGCAATTGAATATCCCCTCCTCTGATAGTATTATTCTCGTCATCTTTAGATAAATGAGTATCTATTGATCCCCAAGTACCTAAATCACTCCAACCAAAAATAGATGGATACACATATACAATAGCAGATTTTTCTAAAATTCCATAATCAATAGAAATATTTTTACAAGATGCAAATTTTCTGCTAATAAAATCTTTTTCATTAGAAGTACCATAAATTTCCTCACCACTTTTAAAAATATCATATATATCTCTTAAATCTTTTCTGTATGAGTCAATAATAACTTTAGAAGTAAATAGAAATATACCAGCATTCCATAGAAAATCGCCGCTATCCAAAAATTGTAATGCCAAATCTCTATTAGGTTTCTCAGTGAAAGTTCTTACCTTTTTAATATTAGGATTAGAATCAATAGAGTTTGTGTCTTCATATTGTATGTATCCATAACCTACATCTGGGCGAGAAGGTTGAATTCCTAGAGTTACTATTATTTCTTCTTTAGGAATTATATCAAATATTTCATTTACAATTCTGACATACTCAGCATCATTTGTAATAAGGTGATCTGATGGAGCAACAATCATTTTAGCTTCAGAATTAATTGAATGAATTTTAAATGATGCATAAGCAATGCAAGGTGCTGTATTTCGCATTACTGGTTCACAGAGTATATTATCCTCTGAAATTTGGCTTATTTGATCCTTACATAAGTTAATATATTCATTATTAGTAGCAATAAAGATATTTTCCTGAGGACATATTAAAGCAAGCCTTCTAAATGTTTGCTGTATAAGAGTTTCTCCAACACCTAAAATATCTAAGAATTGTTTTGGCATCTCTTTTTTACTAAGAGGCCAGAATCTAGACCCAATACCTCCGGCCATTATTACAGCATAGTTGTTTTTATTCAAAATATTTTTTTCACAAATTTAAACTATATTTTCACATCAATTTATTTTAATCTGTGCTATTGGATTAAAAAGGTAATATCTATTATTATTTAAATTTAGACATTTTATTCTTTTTCTAATTTTTTGACATTTCATATACTTTTCACCTGAGTATGTAAAATTATCTCCATCATTAATTTCTGAAATTGTTAAAAAAATTTCACTATCATATTTTCTTAAAATTAAAGATAAAAACTCATCATTAGTTGTGCTAGCAGATGGATTAATTAAGTACCTAGAAAGTGCAGATAAAATATCATCAGGAAAAATATTATAATCAAAAAAATTCAGCATTAATTTTTTAAAAATTTCTTTCCACTGCATTGCATGAGGTTTTATAGTTTTTCCAAATTCAACAAAAGTAAAAGCATGGGCAATTTCATGAGTCAACGTAATTAATGAAGCATATTTATTTAAATTATTGTTAACCGTAATAAAATGCTGATTATTTCTAAATCGATAATCTCCTAATTTAGTTTTTCTGGCGTTAACAAATCTAATATCAATATCTAATTCACTAATCCATTTTGTAATGTGCGGAGAAGCCCGAGGTGGAATATAATTTTGAAAATCCAATGTTAAATTTAATAATTATTAGAAACCTATAACTAATGCTAAGTAACCTACAAGCAAAGCAATTACTAGCCCAAGTAAAGATATAAAAAATGCATCTTTTTTATTCTCTGCAAGTAAAGGAAAGATTCCATCTCCACTAGTGGAAATAGCAGCTGCGATTAATGCTGCCATAGGGAAATTAGGAATAGTTATAAAAGCGACGGCAACCGCAATTACTCCTCCACAACCCGGTGTTACCCCTATTAAAGCGGCTAAGAATATAACAAGATGAACGGAGGATGTCATCCACGCATCAAATGTATCAGCACCAACAAGTACATCAATAACATAGTTAGCAACAAATAATCCAATAAAAACATATGTTACAACCATAGCAATATCTAAAACCGCATGTAATATCGTTGATTTAACATTACTGTATGAAGAATAACAGTCGTGATCTTTAAAAGTTAATTTATTTACATAATAAAAAATTATACATGTAACAGAAAGCGCAATCGAAATCCAGTAAGTTAGACTTGAAATTGCTTCAATCCCTCCTCCCCATAGTGCCATAATAGAACCGGGAGCTAAAAACATAGCCATTGCTAAAATAGAATAAAAGCCAAGTTTTTGAACAAATATACTTACTGAGGTATTTTTTGTTTTACTAAGATTTAAATCCTCATTGTTTTGTTGTTGAATATTTTCAGATTCAGCTCTAAAACCAATAATATCAAAAAAATATCCAAAAATTACTCCTGCAACTATTCCAAAGATGGTAATGATTACGTATGCTTTTAGATTACCAACTACAGAAGCCTCATTAGAAGCTCCTAACAATACAAAAGAACCTTCTCCTAAGGTACTAATGAAAGTAGCTAATAAACCGCCGAATGAAATGTTTTTATTTTTATATAATGACGCAACTACAATTGTTGCCCCACATCCAGGAATTGCTCCCAAAAAAGATCCAATAATAGGATGTGTCCATTTAGGCCCAATCTGAATAGATACATTATTATTTCTTTTTTTTATTCCAAAACTAATTAAAGCAAAACCAATGATTGACAGAGACACATAACCAGCTATTGCACCTGCAGCTTCAAGATTATCTAAAAAAAATGAACTAAAATTAAATTCCATATTTATACTTTAATTGTAATTTGAGTTAAAATATCAACATCACATAATTTATTTGAAAAGAATTTATTACGAAACAATGTAGTATAATTGATGAATATGCTTGTTAAATTTTTGCACTTGCAAATATATTTATTTAGATTAAATCTAAAGTAGATTAATACTTAATTTTTGGAGTTTTGAGCAGAAAAATTAGGACAATCACAATTGCTCTTTTTAATAATATTGCATGAGGAGCATATAAAAATTATTAAAATTAGAAGAATAATATAATATCTTTGTAGTTTCATAAGCGATTACAAATTTAAATAAAATACTTACTTTTAAACTTAATGAAATCAATCTTAACACAAATCGGACAATATTTTTTAATGTTAAACAAAACATTTAGCTTTCCTGAAAAGAAAAGTGTTTTCTTAAAACAATTCAATCTTGAATTAGAAAAAATAGGTCTTAACTCACTTGGGATTGTTACTATAATCTCATTTTTTATTGGTGCAGTTGTTAGTATTCAAACTGCATTTAACTTTGAAAGTCCAATATACCCTAAGTATTTAATTGGATACGCAACAAGAGAATCTTTGATTTTAGAATTTTGCCCAACAATGCTAGCTTTAATATTAGCTGGAAAAGTGGGGTCAAATATTGCATCTGAAATAGGCTCAATGAGAGTTACGGAGCAAATTGATGCATTAGAAATTATGGGTGTAAACTCTGCATCATTTTTAATACTCCCAAAAATTTTTGCAACCGTACTTTTCTTCCCAATTTTAATTATTCTTAGCATAACTATTGGATTAATTGGAGGATGGGTTGGATGCCAAACTGCTGGAATTACAACAGCAAGTTTTTTGTATGGAATTAAATATGAATTTAATGCATTTTATGTTACTTATTGTTTAATAAAAATAACTGTTTTTGCATTTATCATTTCTTCTGTATCTTCTTATTTTGGATATTATACAAATGGTGGAGCGTTAGATGTAGGAAGGTCAAGTACAAAAGCAGTAGTATATAGCAGTATTATTGTTCTGATTTTTAATTTTCTTTTAACAGATTTACTATTAGCATGATTGAAATAAAAAACATACATAAATCTTTTGGAGACAATCATGTTCTAAAAAATATTTCGTTCAAATTTGAAAAAGGAAAAACCAATTTAATAATTGGAGAGAGCGGCTCTGGTAAAACAACACTTCTAAGGATATTAATAGGTTTACACAAAATTGATAAAGGGGAAGTTTTATACGACGGAAGAGATTTTAATCAATTAAACTCAAAAGAAAAAAGAAAATTAAGACAAGAAATAGGAGTGTTATTTCAAAACGGAGCATTATATGATTTTATGAATGTGGAAGAAAATATTATGTTTCCATTAACAATGTTTACAAATCAATCTTATGAAGAAAAAATAGAAAGAGTGAACAATTGTCTTGAAAGAGTAAAACTTCAAAATAATAATAAACTTAAAATCAGTGAGCTAAGTGGCGGAATGATTAAAAGAGTATCTATTGCCAGAGCAATAGTTTTGAAGCCAAAATATTTATTGTGTGATGAGCCAAATTCTGGTCTTGATCCTAAAACTGCCATTATTATTGACAATTTGATTAAAGAAATTTCCGTTGAGGATGACATTACTACAATTGTCAACACTCATGATATGAATTCTGTAATGGAAATAGGTGACTCTATCGCCTATATTAATAATGGCCAAATAAGTTGGACCGGAAACAAAGAAGAATTACTACAAAGTGATAATGAGCAACTAAATAATTTTGTATTTGCATCTAAATTATTTAAAAGACTAAAGAACATATAAATGAAGGCTGTTAGAGCTAAGAAATTTTTAGGACAACATTTTTTAATTAATGAGGAAATTGCAAGTAGAATCACAGATTTAATTTCAAATAACAATAATAAAAATGTTTTAGAAATAGGGCCTGGCATGGGAGTTCTAACAAAGTACCTACACGAAAAAAACATTAATCTTAAATTAATTGAAATTGACAGAGAATCTGTTTTGTATTTAAAAAATAAAATCCCCGAACTAGAACATAATATTTTTGAAAAAGATTTCTTAAAAATAAATCTAAATGAAGTTTACAGTCAGAATCTCTCAATAATTGGAAATTTTCCTTACAATATTTCTTCACAAATTCTTTTTAAAGTTTATGAAAACTATGAAAAAGTAGATATTGTTGTTGGCATGTTTCAAAAAGAAGTTGCTGAACGAGTGGCAAGCTATTCCGGTAGAAAAAAAGGCATTTTAAGTGTCCTGCTTCAAACATTTTATGATATAGAATATTGTTTTACTGTAGATGAGAACCAATTTTCCCCTCCACCTAAAGTTAAATCAGCTGTAATAAGACTTGTCAGAAATAAAAGAAAAAAAATTGATGTAGATTTAAAATCCTATAAAATGATTATTAAGGCAGCATATAATCAAAGAAGAAAAACTATCAAGAATGCATTAAAAAGTTTTAATTTAAAAAAAGACGATAAAACAAAACATCTACTAAAGCTAAGAGCAGAGAACTTATCCGTAAATGATTTTATAAATATAACTTCAAACATTCAATAGCTTGAAAATAATTTTTATTGACACCACACATCCAAAGTTAATTGAAGATCTTAAATATGAAGGATTTATTTGTGATCAAGTATATGATAAGAGTAAGTCTGAAATCCTTAAAATAATAAAGAATTACGATGGGCTAGTAATTAGGAGTCGATTTAAAATTGATCAAACTTTTATTAATGCAGCTAAAAACTTAAAATTTATTGCTAGGGCAGGATCAGGTACTGAAAACATAGATGTTCATTATGCAAATAAAAAAAACATAAAATGTTTTAATGCTGCTGAAGGTAATAGGCAAGCTGTTGCTGAACATGCACTTGGAATGATTTTAAATTTACTAAATAATATTAGAGTTTCTGATCAAGAAATAAGAACGGGTATTTGGAATAGAGAAAAGAATAGGGGATTTGAACTATCAGGAAAAACTATTGGAATAATAGGTTTTGGAAATACAGGAAGTTCTTTTGCAAAAATCCTTGAAAATTTTAATGTCAAAATATTAGTATACGACAAATACAAGAAAAATTATAAGTTTAAATCTAATTTAGATGAAATACTAGAATTTTCAGATATAATCAGCTTACACATTCCACTAACAGAAGAAACAAAATATTTTGTTAACAAAAGTTTTATTGATAAAACGAAAAAACCATTTTATATAATTAATACCTCAAGAGGGCAATGTATTGAAACAAATGCATTAATTAAAGGATTAAATGATAAAAAAATATTAGGTGCCTGCTTGGATGTATTTGAACAAGAAAAAAATTCATTTGAAAAAATAGGTAATAACGCAGATTTGAAATACTTAATTGAATCAAGCAAAACAATTCTTACCCCACATATTGCGGGGTGGACATTTGAAAGTAATTATAAGATTGCAGTAACTATATCTAAAAAAATCATTAATCTTATTCAGAAAAGTTAGCCTTTATTAAATCATCTAATTTCTTAGATATATTAGCTAGAGAAGACTTCTTGTCTTCAATTTCACATAAAATTACATCACTACTTTGATGAAATTTAAATTTAATATCACTAAATAAATCTGAATAATAATTAATCCCTTCATTAAGATTATTTAAAAACTTAGTAAAATACTTTTCTTGTTTTTTATTAAAATCATTAGTTGATTCATCAATTTTATCACTAAAATATTTAATATACAATTCTAATTCTTTGACAAAAAAATGTGGCCTATCAAATCTAGTAATACTTTCTGCCATTCCATATATTTGTTTAGACATTTCTTGAAGACTCATATATTTAGAAAAATAAGCAAGATTAGGACCTGGGCAAATGGAAACAGACTGACTTTCTTTTACATCAATTTTATTATTTAAAACTGCTGGTGCAGCTAAACCCATACACAAACAAGTCTTTTCATAAACTTTATTTAGATTAATTGTATTATCTGAGTCAGATTCTTTAATCTTTATTTTTTGAAATTTTCTTGATGCAGAACAAATCCCTTGTTTATCATATGCTTTACTAAGAGCTAAAAATCTTCTTGGGCAAGAACTGCCGGGCTTACCATTACTAATTTTTTCATTTCTTTCAAGATCTTTAGAATTATTTCTCAAATTATTAAACGGCACTCCTAATGGAGAAACATTACTTAAGTACAAATCTTTTTCTTTTGCTTTTAACAACTTATCTCTAGTTTGCTCATCAACTGTAGTTACTTCAGGTACAAGTAAAAATGGAGTTCCCCAACCAACAGAGTCTAAATTATAATGATCAATTAAAAAACTTTGCTCATCAGGAGTTCCAACTCCGCCCTGAGCAGTAATCTTTATTGGCAAATTGTTTTTTGGAATTACTCTTTCGGCAGATGCTAAGCCAGACAATAACACCTCATATGTTTGTTTTACTAACTCATCTTTATTGTCACGAAACTCCGATAAAATTGGACCCATTAATAGACCATCAGTTGCAAAAGCATGACCTCCGCAATTTAATCCAGATTCAATCCTATATTCAGATACCCACAAACCTTTTTTTGCTAAAAACTTTCCTTGAATAATAGCTGATCTGTAATCACTTACCTTTAAAACTATTTTTTTCTTTATGTAACCGTTCTCATTAGGGTAAAAATCATCAAAATTACTTATATACCCATATAATCTAGGGTTCATTCCTGCAGAAAAAATAACTGAAGAAGCTAAATTACTTTTTGCATAGCCTCTTAATGCAGCATGGGCATCATTATATTCAACAGATAATTCTTCATTATTGAAAAAATTTGATTTATCAACTTTTGTCATAATATTAACATCAATACTGCCTAATGTCAAATTTTCTCTCAACCACTTTTTCAATTCTTCAAAGCTAATTGAGTCATCTATTAAACTGTAGAACTCAGACTTAATATCAGAACTATTTGGAAGTAATGAAAAATATTTTTTTATTTCGTCAAATTTTTCTTTTGTAGATTCTGTGAACTCATCATATTTCTTTTGAGTAAGCTCGTTTATTAAATTTAAATAGGATGTTATTCTATTTGCTCTATGATCTTTAATAGATTTTTTTATCTCAATATAATCAAAGCCATTTTTCTCACTATATATTTTTCTAAGCCTCTCAAGTAAAACATCATCAACAATTGAAACAACAGAATCTATACCATACTGAGCAACTTTTAATGGAGTATCGGCAGTGAAAGCGGTTCCCATTACAGGAATATGAAAAGTATGAGTTTGTTTCATTATTTTTTATCTTGGCAAATATATTAACTTAATTCAAGAAGTTATAAACTGGACCGTATTTCTGCTCTTTTGCTCAAGAAATATTTTTTTATCACTTATTGCTTTTGAAATAGATTCATCATCATAATAGCGTATAGTATACAAATTCAAATCCATATTATAGTACACACTAAAATTTTTTGATATTTCTTCAATTAATAATGGAATCTTATAACTATGATTATCTACGCATATTGAAAAACTAACTGCAGAATTTTGCATTAAATTTATTGTTATGTTAAACTTAGACAAAAGCATAAATATATAGCTTAAATGCTCTTCAATAATAAAGGATAAATCTAAATCTGAAATGGATATAAGAACCTGATTTTCCTTAACAATATAGGATGGTTTTTTTTTATTATTAATTTCACTATTAATAATAGTACCTGATTTATTTACGTCTTTAAAAGATCTTACGTGTAGAGGAATTTTTTTTTCTTTTAAAGGCTGAATTGTTTTTGGATGAATAACCTTTGCTCCATAATAGGCAAGCTCAATAGCATCTGTAAAAGATAGTTGTTTGATCAATTTAGTTTCAGAAAAAAATCTTGGGTCAGCGTTTAAAACTCCCTCCACATCCTTCCATATAATAACTTGTTCTGCATTTAAAACATTTGCTAAAACAGCAGCTGTAAAATCCGACCCTTCTCTACCTAAGGTTGTAGTGAAATTTTCAGAAGTGCAACCAATAAAACCCTGAGTTACTACCGGAAAACACTCTATCTTTTCTCTAATACATTTTTTAGTTAATTCCCAGTTTATATTTGCGGATTGATATTGATTGTCTGTTTTAAAAATATCTCTTGCATCAAGTAAATTATTTCTAAAATCATTCAAGTTTAGATATGCACTTAGAATATTTGTAGATAATAGCTCGCCTACAGAAACAATTTGATCATAATTATAAGAATATTCATTGTTATATTCTTCTTCTAATACCCATTCAATTTCTAAAAATAAATTATTTACTGTATCAAAGATAATGTGTTCTTTTTCAAATAAGTCAATTAAAATATTATTATGAAACTCTTTTATTTGATTTAAAGTGACTAAAGGATTTGAGTCTTGCTTAACAAATTCATCAACAACTTTTTCAAGCATATTAGTAACATTTGCAACTGCTGAAAATACAACAACTAATTTTTGATTTTTAAAAGACTGAATAATTGAAACAACATTTTTTATTGAATCTACATCTTGAATTGAAGCGCCTCCAAATTTTAAAACCTTTGTCATGTATTAAATTTTCCCTAACAAAGTTAACAATTGTTTTACGATTTAATTGAGGAAAATATTAGATATTTGTAACAATGAAAGTAGCATTATTAACTTCCGGTGGAATAGCACCATGTTTATCGGCTTCAATTGGAAGATTAGTTGAGAATTATATTAAAAAGTATCCTGATATTGAAATTATTGGCTACCTGAACGGATACAAAGGCCTTTTACAAGGCAAAAAAATTTCATTTCCGAAAAGTATAATCAAAAACATTTCTAGTTTTTATACATTTGGAGGCTCCCCTTTAGGAAATAGTCGTGTAAAACTTACAAATACTAAAGACTGTATTAGTAAAGGTTATGTAAAAAAAAATCAAAACCCTTTAAAAATAGCTGCCGATCAACTTGTAAAAGATAAAATTTCAATTTTACATACTATTGGTGGAGATGACACAAATACAACAGCTGCAGATCTCTCTGTATACTTGAAAGAACATAATTATAACTTAACAGTTGTTGGATTACCAAAGACTATCGATAATGACGTTTTTCCTATTTCTCAAACACTAGGTGCTTGGACCGCTGCAGAGCAGGGAGCGATTTTTTTTGAAAATATTGTGAATGAAAATACCACCAGTGATCGACAATTAATCATACATGAAGTGATGGGTAGACATTGTGGTTGGCTTACTGCTGCAACTGCATATAAATACAGAAAAAGATTATCCAATTTCTCATTTTTAGATGAAATAAATGTTTGTAAGAAAAAATGGGATATTCATTCAATTTTAATTCCTGAAAAAGATATTGATTTCGAAAAGGAGTGCGAGAGATTAAATCAAGTTATGGAAAAATATGATTGTGTAAATATTTTTTTAAGTGAAGGTGCAGGCTTAAACACTATAGTTAATGAAAAGGAAAAATTAGGAAATCAAATTGAAAGAGATGCTTTTGGTCATGTAAGGCTAGATGATCTGAATCCTGGAAAATGGTTTGCAAAAGAATTTTCTAAAAGATTAAAAGCTAATAAAGTACTTATTCAAAAAAGTGGCTACTTCAGCAGATCGGCTAAGGCTAATGCCAAAGATCTAAAGTTAATCTTTGATTGTGCTGATCTAGCTATGATTAGTGCAATAAATGGTAAAAGCGGAGTAGTTGGCATGGATGAGGATAACAACAATCACTTGTCATGTATTGATTTCAAAAGAATTAAAGGCGGTAAACCTTTCGACATAAATCAATCTTGGTATATTAACATGATTGATGAAATAAATATCGTTTAGAAACAAATTTATTAATAGTACCATTCAAAAATATTTTCAAAATAATAAAGTTCTAAAGGAGCTGAATGAGGCTCTTGATTCGGAGTGCAAAAATATTTTTTTTGAAGGAGCTTATGGTTCATCATTAGCCGTTTACTCTTGTTTGGCTTTAAACACAACAAAAAAACCAAACATTTTCATTTTAAAAGATAAAGAAGAGGCTTCTTACTTTATAAATGATTTAGAAAATATTTTAGAAAAAAAAATACTTTTCTTTCCCGAATCTTATAGAAGAACATACCAATTTAGTGAAACTGACAACTCTAATATTCTGCTTAGATCTGAGGTCTTAAATAAATTAAATAGTAATAAAAAACCCGTTATTATAACTTACCCAGAGGCTTTATCAGAAAAAGTTATCAGCAGAAATGAACTTAGAAAACAAACTATTAAACTTCAAATAGGCCAAACTTGTGACATTGAAAATCTAATCAAAGAATTTGAAAAACTGCACTTTGAGCAAAGTGATTTTGTTACTGATCCAGGGCAATTTTCAATTAGGGGAGGTATTGTTGATGTATTTTCTTTTGCAAATGAATATCCCTACAGAATTGAATTCAATGAAGATGAATTAGAGAGCATTCGGACATTTGACATTAACTCTCAACTTTCAAGAGAAAACCATAAGAAAGTTGTAATTATACCTAACACCGAGGCCAAAAAAACTAATTCTAATAAAACTAGCTTTATCAATTACCTTCCAAGTAATTCCCAATTGTGGATAAAAGATATTTCTTTTGTAAAAGGTAAAATTGATGATCTTTTTCAAAGATCACAAAATGAATCTCAAAGAAATAATAAAAATATAAAATTAGATTTTAATGATTTATTTTGTAGTGGTTCAGATTTTGTTGAAGAAATAAAAACTTATAAAATCATTGAGCTTGAAAGACCAATTCTTAATCCTTTAAAGACCGTTTCATTAAATATCTCTCCACTTACAATATTTAATAAAAATATAGAATTGTTAATAGAAAGATTAAAAATTAACATTCAAAACAATACTAAAAGCATTATTGCATGCTCTACAAAAGAACAACAAGAAAGGTTTTTTAGCCTCTTTGAAGAAAAATTTGATTACTCTAAAATTGATATAATTCATTTTTCAATTCATGAAGGGTTCAAGGATAATGAGAATAAAATAGAAATTTTTACAGATCATCATATCTTTAATAGATTTCATAAATTTAAATCAAAGACCAAATTTAGTGATAAACAAATCATCACTTTAAACCAGCTAACTAATCTTAGAATTGGAGATTATGTTACTCATATTGACCATGGAATTGGGCAATTTAGTGGTTTACACAAGATGATAAATAACAACAAACAACAAGAAGTCATTAAGCTCACCTACAAGGGTGGGGACATATTGTATATAAGTATTCATTCTCTACATAAAATTTCTAAATATTCTGCAAAAGAAGGGCGAGATCCAAAGATTAATCAGCTTGGGTCACCTAGTTGGACAAAAGCAAAAGAAAAAACAAAAACAAAAATTAAAAAAATTGCATTTGATTTAATCACTCTATATGCAAAAAGAAAAAAAAATAAAGGATTCGCTTACTCACCAGATACCTACCTACAAAACGAATTAGAATCATCATTTATATATGAAGATACACCAGATCAAAATAAGGCTACCATTGCCATCAAAGAAGATATGGAAAAACAGATGCCAATGGATAGATTAATTTGTGGTGATGTTGGATTTGGCAAAACTGAACTTGCTGTTAGAGCTGCATTTAAAGCTGTATCAGATAATAAACAAGTTGCTATTCTTGTTCCAACTACAATTCTTGCTCTGCAGCATTATAAAACATTTGTTAAGAGATTGAGAAAGTTTCCATGCAAAATAGATTACTTGAACAGATTTAGGTCAAAAAAAGAACAAAAAAACATAATTCATAATATTGCAGATGGAAAAATTGATATCATAATTGGCACTCATAGAATTGTCGGAAAAGACATGAAATTTAGTGATCTAGGCCTTCTTATAATTGATGAAGAACAAAAATTTGGAGTAAATATTAAAGATAAATTAAAATCTTTTAAAGCAAATATTGACACCTTAACATTAACAGCAACACCAATCCCAAGAACACTACAGTTCTCTTTGTTAGGAGCGCGTGATCTTTCAATTATAAATACCCCTCCTCCAAATCGACAAAGTATTCAAACAAAAATAATAGGATTAAACGAAGACATTATAAGAGATGCAATCATGTATGAGATATCAAGAAATGGTCAAGTGTTTTTTGTCCATAATAGAATTGAAAACATAAATGAAATTGCAAATTTTTTAAATAGATTATGTCCTGAGGCTAAAATTAAAACTGGGCATGGTCAAATGGAGGGTAATAAAATCGAATCTTTGATGAGTGAATTTGTTGAAGGAGAATTTGACATACTAGTTTCAACGACAATTATTGAGAATGGGGTGGACATCCCAAATGCAAATACAATAATTATTAATAATTCACAAAATTTTGGCTTAAGTGATTTACATCAAATGAGAGGAAGAGTTGGCAGAAGTAATAAAAAAGCTTTTTGCTTTCTTATAAGCCCACCTACACATCAGATTTCTGATGATTCGAGAAAAAGATTAAATGCATTAGAACAATTTTCAAATATTGGAAGCGGATTTAAAATTGCAATGAGAGATTTAGATATTAGAGGTGCTGGTGATTTGCTAGGGGCTGATCAAAGTGGATTTATAAACGAAATTGGTTTTGAAATGTATCAACGAATACTTGATGAAGCTATTGAAGAGCTTAAAGAGGAAAAATTTCAAAAACTATTTAAAGATGAAAAGAAAAAATTTACAGTAAAAGATTGCCAGCTTGATACAGATAAAGAAGTGTTAATTCCAGATGATTATGTATCCAATATTGAAGAAAGACTTAATCTTTACAAAGAATTAAACCAAATTAAAGATAATGATAGTCTAATAAGTTTCGAGCAAAAATTAATAGATCGTTTTGGCAAGTTACCAGATAAAATAGCTGTTTTATTTAATGCAATAAAATTAAGATGGGTTGGTAAAAAATTAGGTTTTGAAAAGATTGTGCTAAAAAACAATTCGCTTAGAGCATTTTTTACAACTGATAAAAATTCTAATTATTTCGAATCTGTCAACTTCAAAAAGATAATGAACTATCTTAGAGAAAACCCTAAAGATTGTCAAGTTAAAGAAAATAGAGGAAAACTTTCTTTAAGAAAAGAAGGGGTAATGGAAATTAATCAAGCATTGGAATTATTTAATAAATTATTCAATCAAAAAACCTAATTTCGAACGATCTTAACAAATTAATTAACTTATCAACAATAGATTTATTTAGGGTTAAATGTCTTGAAAATTTTAGAGGATTTGGGTAAAATTGCATTAGTAACTTTATCGAATATGAATCATAAAATAAAAATAAAAAATGCCATTATTTCTGTTTTTAATAAAGACGGATTAAATGAGATAATAAAAAAACTTACTGAGTTTAATATTGAATTATACTCTACTGGAGGCACTGAAAAATTTATCAAAAGTTTAAATGTTAAGGTAAATAAAATTGAAGACCTCACTTCTTACCCGTCAATTTTAGGTGGTAGAGTAAAAACTTTACATCCTAATGTTTTTGGCGGAATTCTTTCAAGAAGAGAAAATAATGAAGATAAACAACAACTTGAAAGCTATAACATCCCAGAATTCGATTTAGTTATTGTAGATCTCTATCCATTTGAGGAAACTGTAAAAAACAATTTATCTCATTCAGAAATAATAGAAAAAATAGATATTGGAGGAATTTCTCTAATTCGTGCAGCTGCAAAAAACTTTAATGATGTAATTGTAATTTCACAGAAAAAACAATATAAAAAATTACTTGAACATCTTAAAAAAGAAGGTCCATACACGTCTTTAGAAATGAGAAAATATTATGCCGCTTCTGCATTTAATATTTCCTCACACTACGATACAATGATTTATCGATATTTAAATAATGAAGAGAATAACTTTTTCAAAGAAAGCATTTTAGAATCTAAAGAGCTTAGATATGGAGAGAACCCTCACCAAAAAGGTTTATTTCATGGTAATGTTAATGAGATGTTTGAACAATTAAATGGAAAGGAACTTTCCTATAACAATTTACTTGACATTGATTCAGCTGTAAACCTAATGTCTGAATTTAAAGAACCAACATTTGCGATATTAAAACACAACAATGCTTGTGGATTAGCAAGCAGAAAAACACTTAAAAATGCTTTTATTGATGCACTTGCTGCAGATCCTGTTTCTGCATTTGGTGGCGTATTGATAACTAATCAAGTATTAGATCTTGAAACTGCTAAAGAAATCCATAAACTTTTTTACGAAGTGCTAATTGCACCTGATTTTTCTCAAGCGGCACTTGAACTTTTAAAAACTAAATCAAAAAGAGTATTATTAAAACAAAAAAAATTAAATTTACCAAAGACGCAATATCGAACAATTTTAAATGGTGTTTTATTTCAAGACAAAGACCTGATAACAGATGATATTTCAATTATGAAAACAGTTACTAATACTGCTCCAAATGAAAATGAGTTAAACGATTTAGTTTTTGCTTCAAAAGTCTGCAAACACACTAAATCTAATACTATTGTTTTTGCTAAAGACCAACAATTGATTGCAAGCGGGGTAGGTCAAACTTCAAGAGTAGACGCCCTAAAGCAAGCAGTTGAAAAAGCAACTAATTTTAACTTAAATTTAGTTGGATCAGTGATGGCTTCTGATGCTTTCTTCCCATTTCCTGATTGTGTTGAATTAGCAAAAAAATCAGGTATAACATCTGTTATTCAGCCTGGAGGCTCAATAAAAGATAATCTTTCAATAGAATTTTGCGACAATAATGATATGAGTATGGTAATGACTGGAACTAGACATTTTAAACATTAAAAATTAGATAAATTATGGGGTTTTTTGACTTTATGCAGGAATCAATTGCTATTGACTTAGGAACTGCTAATACTTTAATCATTCACAATGACAAAGTAGTAGTTGATGAACCCTCAATAGTTGCAAAAAATGTTCGTACTGGAGAAGTAATTGCCATAGGTAAAAGAGCTCAACAAATGCATGGTAAAGCCCATAAAGATATTGAAACCATGCGACCTTTGAAGGACGGTGTAATTGCAGATTTTCAGTCTTCTGAGCAAATGATAAGAGGCTTCATTAAGATGATTCCAAGAAAAAGATCTTTGTTTTCTCCAGCCTTAAAAATGGTTGTTTGTATACCTTCTGGTGTTACAGAAGTTGAAAAAAGAGCAGTTGTTGATTCAGCTGAACATGCTGGAGCAAAAGATGTATGGTTAATTATGGAGCCAATGGCTGCAGCAATTGGTATTGGAATTGATGTTTTAGAGCCAAAAGGAAACATGGTAATTGATATAGGTGGAGGAACTACTGAAATTGCTGTCATCTCTCTTGGAGGAATCGTATGCGACAAGTCAATAAGAGTGGCTGGTGATGAGTTTACTGACAACATTCAAACTTACATGAAAACTAGACATAATATTGCTGTTGGAGATATAATGGCTGAACAGATTAAAATTAACGTTGGCTCTGCTTTAACTGAACTTGACGATCCACCTCCAAATTATGCTGTGCATGGAAGAGATTTAATGAGTGGTATTCCAAAAGAAATTATTGTTACCTATAAAGAAATTGCAGGTGCTCTAAATAATTCTATTGAACAAATAGAAGAAGCGGTTATGGGTGCTTTATTTCAAACTCCGCCTGCCCTATCTGCAGATATTTATAATGAAGGTTTATACCTTACTGGTGGAGGGTCAATGTTAAGAGGTTTAGACAAAAGAATCTCAAAAAAAACTAAGCTACCCGTATATGTAGCTGAAGATCCTTTAAGAGCTGTTGCTAGGGGTACAGGAATAGCTCTAAAAAACACCGAAAGCTATACTTTCTTAATAAGATAGACTAATATGCAGAACCTTATTCGATTTTTTAGAATGTATAATGTTCTAATTATTTTTCTATTATTACAAGCCTATTCAATAAATCTATTCCTTAACAACAATTCATTTCAACACTCTCTTGTTTTAAATAATGTAAATAATTACAAAGGCAAATTATATTCTATTTCTAATAATATTTCAGAATACTTTAATTTAAAAAATATTAATAAACTATTATTAGAAGAAAATAATAAAATATATAATTTACTAAGCAGTCAAAAAAGTAATTTTTCTCAAAATGAAAAAGAGATGCAATTTATCTCTGGAAAAATCATAAATAACTCTGTGCATAAAAGAAATAATTTTATTACTCTTAATAAAGGAAAAAAACATGGTATAAGTACTGGAATGGGAGTTATATGTGAAAGTGGGGTTTTAGGAATAGTTCATTCAACTAGTGAAAATTACAGCTTAATTATTTCAATTCTTAATAAAGAATCAGCTATCAGTATTTCCTTAAAAAGACAAAACAACTATGGCTCTCTGAAGTGGAATGGATTTAATTACAAAAAAGCAAATATTGAAAGCATACCTAATCATGTAAAAATTCAACTTGGCGACACAATTATTACAAATGGATATAGTACAATTTTTCCTGCAGGTATAAATATTGGAACTATTGACTATTTCAAAAAAAATGACAAAACTGGTAATCAAGACATCACAATAAATCTATTTACAGATTTTAATAATATTAAATATGCATACATAGTTAGTTCAGAGCAATCAAAAGAACAGTTAAACTTAGAAGCTATAATGAATGAATAAAGAAGTTAAATATATAATCTTATTACCATTTTTTCTATTTGTGCAGATATATATTCTTAATGAAGTTATGTTTGCATCATATATAAATCCATATCTATATTTAATAATATTATTAGTAATGCCATTTAAAACTCAAAAATGGTTTCTTTTAATTTATGCATTTATTTTAGGATTATCAGTTGATATATTTTCTGAAACTTTAGGGATGCACTCAAGTGCTTGCTTAATTATTGCTCTCTTAAAACCTGCAATAACAAAAATTACGATTCCTCATAATATCATTGAAGAAAATGATGAGTTAATTGTACAAAAAATCGGAATAAAATCCTTCATTTTATTCACATCTATAGTAGTGTTTATACATCATTCAATTTTATTTATTCTAGAACACGCATCAATAGATCTTAGAATATTATTGAAGATAATTTTAAGCACAATAATTAGTTCTATCATAATTACTATTTGCCAGTTTTTCTTTTTTAGAGTATGAATAAATTCCAAGGAAGATATCAGGTTGTTTTAATTTTCTTTTTTTTAGTTGCTACAATATATACGATTCAATTGTTAAGAATTCAAATAATTAATGATGATTATAAATTTTCTGCTAACAATAATGCTTTAAGGTATGATATTTTAACTCCTGTAAGAGGATTAATTTTTGATAGAGATAGTAATCTTATTGTTTCCAATATTCCTTCATATAATTTAATGGTTATCCCAAGAGAAGTGAAAAAAATGGATACCATTAATCTATGTAAATTGATTGGAATTGATATTAATGATTTCAGAGAAAAATTCAAGGAAATAAGCAATTACTCAAAATACAAATCAAGTATTTTTCAAAAACAAATAACATATTTACAAGCAAGCAAACTACAAGAAAAACTTTTTCAATATCCGGGTTTTTTTCTTCAAACAATTAATACAAGAAAATATTTAACAGAGACATCTTCTCACTTAATTGGATATTTAGGTGAGGTAAGCAAGCAAAAAGTAAAAGAAATTGAATATTATAATAATGGAGATTTATTTGGGGTTAAAGGAATAGAAGCTGGATATGAAAAAGAATTAAGAGGAAAAAAAGGAATGGCTATTACTCTTGTAGATGTTTATAATCGAAAACAAGGTAGATTCCAAGAAGGAAAATTTGATACCTTGCCAATATCTGGAAAAAATATTTATTCAACTATTGATATTGAGTTGCAGAAATACGGTGAAGAACTTATGCAAAACAAGACTGGTGCTATTGTTGCTATAGAACCAAATTCTGGAGAAATTTTATCACTCATATCATTTCCTAACTACAACCCTCAAGAACTTTCAGGTAGAAATAGATCTAATAATTTTAAAAAATTACTAGACGATAAAAATAAACCTCTCTTTAACAGAGCATTATCAGGGCTTTATCCACCAGGCTCAATTTTCAAACTTCTAAATGGCTTAGTTGCATTAGAAGAAAATATAATTAGCAATAAAACAAGATACAACTGTAATAATGGTTTTGAATATGAAAAAAATAAATTTGTTAAATGTCATCCTCATTCATCTATAACTGACCTTCAACAGGCTATAACAATTTCTTGCAACACCTACTTTTGCAAAACATTTTCTGACTTATTTAAAAAATACACTTCGAATCAGGAATCATATAATATGTGGAGAAATCATATTAGCAGTTTTGGGATTGGTGAATGGATGAATAACGACTTTGTTAGTGGCACAAAAGGAATGCTACCTAAGCATGAATATTACAACAAATATTATGGAAGAACTAGCTGGAACTCATCTACAATAATTTCGATGGCTATTGGTCAAGGGGAGCTTTTACTGACGCCTATTCAAATGGCAAATATCTCAGCTATAATAGCAAATAGAGGGTTTTATTTCACCCCTCATATTGTAAAGTCTATAGAAGGAAATGAAAAAATTGACACTACATTTTTAGAAAAAAAATATACAACAATAAATCCCAAACACTTTGATGTTATTATTGAGGGTATGGAAAAAGTTATTAAAAAATCTGATGGAACTGCAAATAATATAAAATCTGATAGCATCTCAATTTGTGGTAAAACAGGTACAGCCCAAAATCCCCACGGTGAAGATCATTCAATTTTTATTGCATTTGCTCCAAAAGAAAATCCAGAAATAGCCATTGCAGTATATATAGAGAATGGAGGATGGGGCTCAACCTGGGCAGCACCAATTGCAGGATTAATGATTGAAAAATATTTAAAAGCGGATATTAATAAAGATGTAGAAAATTTTATTATGGATGGTGTTACTAATAGCAGATAATGAGAAAAGCTAAAAATATATTTGCAAATATTGACAGCCTTAGTATAATCTTGTATCTAATACTTATTTTCTTTGGTTGGTTTAATATTTATGCTTCTCAATACAATGACGATATACAATTCACACTTGATTTTTCTAATAGATATGGTAAGCAACTATATTTTATTGCAATTACACTACTTATTGCTTTCATAATTTTAATCATTGATTGGAAGTTCTATTATTCACTTTCATATATCTTATATGGTCTAATTATCTTCAGTTTGATTTCTGTTCTTGTTATTGGAGGAGTTACAAATGGCGCAACATCATGGTTTCAAGTGGGAGGCTTAAAAATTCAACCATCTGAATTTGCAAAGTTTACAACTGGATTAGCATTGGCGAAATTCTTTAATATGCAACATAGTAAAAGTAAGAAATCTTATACACGAATCTTTTCTTATCTAATTATTTTAGTTCCATGCCTATTAATTATACTTCAAAATGATCTAGGAACTGCACTAGTTTTTTTATCTTTTATTTTAGTACTATATAGGGAAGGCCTTTCAATAAATATCCTTTTTGGAATTCTAATTATAGCAATATTATGTTTACTTAGTCTACTAATAAGCCAAAAAATACTTATTTATATCTTTTCATTTCTTGCTTTGATAAGTCTTCTTTTTTTTAGGTTCAATAAAAAAGATATTATAACAATTATTATTTGCTGGAGTCTTTCAATTTTTTTTGTTTTGGGTACTAACTTTTTTGTAAATGATGTTTTATCTCCTCATCACACAAAACGAATAAATGTACTGCTTGGTAAGGAATTTGATCCTTATGGTGCAGGCTATAATTTAATTCAATCTAAAATTGCTATAGGCTCTGGTGGAAGTTTTGGAAAAGGCTTTCTTAATGGTACTCAAACACGATTTGATTTTGTTCCTGAGCAGAGTACTGATTTTATTTTTTGCACCATTGGGGAAGAATGGGGCTTTTTTGGGAGCTTATTATTTATCCTAATATTTATTGGATTATTAACCAGAATTATATTGTTAGCAGAGAGACAAAGATCAAGTTTTAGCAGAATATATGGCTATAGCGTTGCATGTATCTTATTTTCACACTTTACTATAAACATAGGAATGACTATTGGACTTTTACCAACTGTTGGAATTCCACTTCCTTTTATTAGTTATGGAGGCTCTTCGTTACTAGGATTTACTGTGCTATTATTTATCTTTCTAAATCTAGATTCTTACAGATTAGATATTTTAAGATAAATTAATAGATATCAGATCTATTATCAATAAGATTAGCGTCATTTTCCAATGACTTAAATGAAGCTGTAGCTGTATATGATTTAATTTTCTCAAAAAGTGATTTCTGCTCTGCTGAAAAATCTCCTTCAGATCTATATTGGTCTTTAGAAATTACTGAAATAAGATTTACTGAGCCTTGTGACTTTATAGGATTAGAGAGTTTACTAACTTCTGTAGAAAAAACTGTTCCAATTACTTCAGGAACATAGCCTAATTGATCTACACTCAAAGATGATAATTTTGCTTTTTGATTTCTAACTATATTTAAGTTAAACTTTCCCGCAACATCATTTAAGCTTGTGTATTCTCCCATTCTAGAAATAATTTCTTCATATTTCTTTTCATTTCTAATTTCTTGCATTATGCTATTTTCAACTTCCTCAATAGCAATAAAACCTTCCGAATTTTCGTTAATAAGCTTAGCTACAACATAAGAATTATCAAATTCAAAAACCTCAGAAACATCTCCTTCCTCAGACTCATTCATCCATCGAACAATAGATCTAGAATTCGGTAAACCAACAATGTTTTGCTTATTTGAACTAACTTGAGCATCACTTCTCTTAACTAGATTTTCAGAGTTGACTACAGAATCAAAAGGAAGATTATCGGTAACTACTTGACTAACAAAGCTTGCTGCTTGTGTGTAGTAGCTATTATATGTTTCTGTACTTGCAGACACATTTCTATCAATATAAACAACTTTGAACTTCTTATTCATTCTACTTTTGTTCATTACTTGAATTAAATGAACACCAAACTGTGTTTCAATAATATTTAATTCATTCTTTTTTGAAGTAAAACACACTTCATTAAATAATTCAACCATTTGTCCCTCAGCAAACC
>Ga0257126_1000405_pt1 | contig 35851 bp, 41 predicted proteins | sample SI060_120mmetaG_FD_190151 | JGI IMG/M metagenome (GOLD analysis project Ga0257126, IMG submission 190151) | Marine microbial communities from Saanich Inlet, British Columbia, Canada - SI060_120m | ecosystem: Environmental > Aquatic > Marine > Inlet | place: Canada: British Columbia | collected... | reverse complement strand
TACGAGTATTGTAATGAGAACTAGTAAATCTAATTTAAATTTTGTATCTTTTATAATTTCAGGTCCTAAAGATACACCTTATGAAAATGGATTATTTGAATTTCATGCATATTTTCCCGATAATTACCCAAATGTTGTTCCTAAAGTATTATTAAAAACAACAGGTAATGGAAGTGTTCGTTTTAATCCAAACTTGTATAATTGTGGTAAAGTATGTCTTTCTCTCCTTGGTACTTGGAGTGGTGATCAAGGTGAATCATGGAATCCACAATTATCTACATTTTTACAAGTACTTATTTCAATTCAATCATTAATTTTAGTCGAACAACCATATTTTAATGAACCTGGATGGGAACGTCAAATGCATACTGAACGTGGAAAAAAAGCTAGTTTTGATTATAATGATGAAAGAAGATATCAAACGATTAGAGTAGCTATGGTAGATATGATAAAAAATCCACCAGAAAGTTATGAAACATTTATTAAAGAACATTTTATGCATAAAAAAGAAGAAATTTTTAGTAAGATTGAACTGTGGATTAATGAATCTACAAAATATAAAAATAAAATGATTGAACAATATAAAGAATTAAAGACACTTTTATAAATTTTTAATTTAATATAATTATCTAATTTATTTATAATGAAAATAATAGGAAAAGATTATTTTAATACAAAGAATACAAAAATATATAATGTTTTAATTTGTGATACAAAAAATAAAATAGAAGAAATGACTTTATATTTTATTAACTTTATAAAAAATTATAAAGATAATAATCCAATTGTTGGTATAGATTTTGAATTTAATAATATCAATAATAAAAGAGAAATAGCATTATTTCAAATTAATTTAGAAACTAATAATAATAATCCAATAATTTATTTATTTTATCCACCTGATTTAACTAATAAACAAATTATAATTCTAAAAGATTTATTAATGACAGATTATATTAAAAAAATAATACACGGTGGGGAAAGTTTAGATATTCCATATTTATTTAAAAATATTTTTACAACAAATAATGAACAAATAATGTTTTGTAAAAATTTATTTGATACTAAATATTTATGTGAATTTTATAATCTTAAAAATAAATTAACTGAAAATAAATGTAAAATTTATTATTTATTAAAACAAATGGATGTAATTAATAAAAAACAATTTGATTATTTATTAAAAAATGAAGAAGATATGGGTCCAATATATAATATTATTATTGATGTGAAAAAAATGAGTGATGAATTAATAAAATATTCTACATACGATGTATTATATTTACCAGCATTATTAAAAAGTTTTCCAAATACATATTATTATAATTATATAATACCAGAAATAACACATATTCATTATATTTTAAAACAAACTGATTTTTTTGAAAAACAAAATGAAAAAATATCTTATTTTAATAACATATTTTTAGATTATGGTGATAACAATATAAAGTTAATAGAGATGTATGAATATATGTATTATTGGATAAAACAAAATGAAATAAGTATTTTATTAGAAATTACATATTTTAAAAAATTTTTTCAATTAATTATTAAATCAATTGTTTATAATACAATTACAGAAAATTATATTACATATGAAAAAAAAGGTATTCCTAATATTAAAAAAGCTATAAATTTTTTTAATATAATTGATTGGAATAATTTTAAATATACAAAAGAACTATTTAGTAAAATAAATAAAGATATTAAAAATAATATATAATTATATATTATTATATATAATGAAACAAAAAATCCTTATATATTTTGTAAAAATAAACACTTATATAAAAAAATAAATATTGAATTATTATTATTTTATTAATAGGATAATAATAATAATGGATTTTACACAATTCTTAAATGGTGCTATAAGTGGTATGTTTGGTATATCTATTAGCCATCCAATTGATACAATTAAAACATCAATTCAAGATAATAAAAATATCAAATATAATATGCGATTTTTATATCGTGGTGTTTTACCTGCTCTATCGGGAGTTGGTATGGAAAAAGCAATTGTATTTGGTACTTATGTTAATACTAAACATTATCTAGAAGAAAAAAATTTTAATAAAAAATATATTAATTTTTTATCAGGACTAGCTTCTGGAACATCAGCCGCTTTTATTGTTACACCAGTTGAAAGATTAAAAATCTTATCACAAACAGGTCATAAAATAACAATTAAAGATATTCATCCTTTTTCACTTTATAGAGGAATTTCTGCAACATTTACACGTGAAATACCTGGTTTTGCTATTTATTTTTCAACTTATAATTATTTAAAAAATAAATATTATCAAGATAATATTCCATTACAGATGTCTTTTGTATTTGGTGGACTATCTGGTGCAATATCGTGGTTTGGTATTTATCCACAAGATATAATAAAAACGCGAATGCAAGCACATAATATTAGTAATAATACATTTATTGGTACAGCAACCGATATTTATAAGAATGGGGGTATACCTGCATTTTTTAAAGGATTTCGATTCGCATTATTACGTGCTATACCACTACATGCTGGTACATTTATGATGATGGAATTATTAAATAATAAAAAATCATTTTGATATCCACAAATTAAAAATTGAATAATTTATTTATATAGATATTTATTTTTATATATAATGTCTTCGATGATTAGCAATATGAAAATAATTTTTAACAAAGTGAAATATATAAATACGCCTTTTATCTCTTTTTTAAGGAAAAAAGAATCAAAAAGTATGTTAGGACGATGGGGATCTGTAAAAAATAAAAGTAATAGTTATGCATATGGTTATGATTGTGCAAATGAATTTAGTAATATTATTATAACTAATAAAGAAAAACATTAATTTTTTTATAAATATTAAATAAAATACTTAAAGAATTATTATATGTATATATTAAGAAATGTCAGACAATAATGTTAATGATCATACCTCTTCTGTTCAAAAAAGAAAAGGACGTAAAGCAGGAAGAACTCTTCTTGTAAAACCAGAGAATCACCCTTTTGATACAAGTTTATTTTCCTCACTTGAAGGTTTAACTAATCAACACTATACAGATAAATCTAATTCACATTTTCTTACTTTTGATACAGTAGAAAATTCTTTAAATGCATATCGTGATTTTAGAAAAAATCATACTAATGATGTACGTGTAAAATTTGCACATTACAGAATATTTTTTACACTTCAAGGATTAACTGAAGACCATGAATATTCTAATGTAAAATCAGAACATATTAATTTTATTGAACAAAATACACAAGGAAATGTTTTATATTACAAACTTTATCGTAAAAACGATGTTTATATTGGATGTGGAGATATGACACTTGATACTAAAGATAGTTTTGACAAACTAGTTAGTAATGAAAGCGATCATAAAAATGTTACACTATTAGAAAATCTTACTGGTACACATTATAGATATAATCGTATAACACAACAATCAAATACAGTGACTGCTTAATTTATTAATAATTATTAAAGGTGATAAATAATCATTTAATGTACAATTATCATCTACTAATTTATTTCTAATATATATATTATTTTTAATAGATAATATATTTTTTAGTTCTTTTATTGTAATATTTTTATTTACATATATATTATTTATATTATTGTTAATTAAAAATTTAACTTCAATAATATTATTATTAATAAATAAAACATAATCACCTTTTATCCATTTGTTAAAATTATCATTTAATATATCACCATTTAAATACCATTCTTGTTTTTCAATAGGAATTTCTAATTCTTTTAAAATAGTTTGTTTTAATAAAAACAATTTTTCATTTGTAACTATAATATTTTTATTTACAAATGAATTATCTTCCATAAAAATATCTATACAAATATTCATTTACTATATATTATATTAATTTTTTTATTTGTTCAATAATCACATCAATTTTATTATTTATTTCTAAGAGAATAAGAGGTAGATTATTATTATAATTTGATGACATTAATATATTCATATCATTTTTCCATATTTTATTATTTTCATCATTTTCTTTACAAGAATAAATAATAATAGTATCAATTAAAAAATTTAAGTAATCTTTTATATCTTTATTCCAAGAATTAGTTTGAATTATTGTAAAAAAATCAAACGATTTTAGTTTTTTTATTATTGAATTAGCAAATTTATTTGGTGTTATTAATAAAATTCTTTCATTTGTTTCATTTATAAATTTGATAATATTATTATATTCATTTTTATTCAAATCATTTTTATAAGTTTCAATAAATACTTTTTTAAAATTAATTGAAATTTTATTATATATTTCATTCATCATTTTTTCGATGTTTAAATATAATTCTTCATAATTATTTTTTAAATATTCAATATCAAAGTCCGGATCTATTGTTTTAATCTGTGAAATTAAAACTTTACATTCATTATTTAAAGAATTAATCATTTTACTTTTTTGTTCTTCATTCATTTTTTCTGTGTCTAAATATTTTAAATGTTTCTTTCTATTATAATATGAAACTATTATATTCTGAATAGTTCTAGTTTTATCTATATCTTTCCAGAAATTGAATAATTCATAATATTGTTTTATAAATTTATTTATAGACACACATAAATGATAATTTAAATTATTAAAGTGTTCAAATAATGATACTAGTTTTAAACTATTTATTAATAATTCTTTATCAATTGGATGTCTATCTTTTTGTGATCCAATTATATCATTTGGATAATTTTTTATAAGATAAGCTGTAAGAATAATTTGAGGTTTAATATTTAATGGGATACAGGAAAAATTATCAAATAATTTTAAAACGGTAATCATTTGATTTATTATTTTTTTATTTCGGAGTAAAACAGTTAACTCACCAAAATTTTTAGTTTCAGATAATTTAAATTCTTTTATTTTAAGTAAATTTTTTTTTAATAAATATACTCTATAATATCTCTGAATTTTTATAATATTATTCCTATTCATTATAATAACATATATTTAAATATATTATTATTATAATAAATAGGAATAATATTAATATATATCTAATTTTAAAGTAATATATATGATGGTTCTGTTACCACCACCTTCAAGTACTATTTTCTTATCCATATCACCATTCCTTGTCTCTCTTTGAAGTACCTGCTTGTCTCCCCTTTTTCTTCCTAACAGAAGAGCCTCTTGGTGAGGTATTTACCTTTGCCTTTGCCTTTGTCTTTGCCTTTGCCTTTGTCTTTGCATTTGTCTTTGTAAGTACCTTTCTTTCTCTGTTGAAAGAAGAACCAGCTGAAACAATTGTATATGTCTTTCCAATTCTTTCTCTATTGGAACTTCCTGTACCTGAAGAAATTGTTTTTTTGGGTCGAGGAGCGCCTAATTCCCATCCGACATGAGGTCGGTTCCATTTCTTGCGTGCTGTCAGAAACAAATTGTAACTAGAGAGACGAACTCCGTATTCCCCCCATGAAAGTAATCCGATTGACAACGGTATTGTCGTTACAACAATTTGCCTCAGATCTTGTATCGGTTGTAGAACAAGATGCAAATCATGTGTCCAAACATGTAACTTCATTTGACAACGAAGTCTCTTTGGTGATTTTGGGTGTTGATCGGGTGGTTTCATTACAATTGCTCCAAGTGGAATTCCAAATTGTGCATGAAGACCTTCCGTTTTTTGAATACGCTTAAATGCTGAGGATGGATCACGTCCATCCTCAGCAGTGTGTTCTTTATGATGGATTGTTGAAATGAGATATGTTCCTTTCCATCTTTCCCAATCCAAAATCTTTAGATCATAATTTCTTGCTTTACGAGAAACAGATCTGATGAAAAGTGTTTGATCTAATCCAGCATCCCCGCTAAAAAAGATTGATGTAAAATGTTTGTGAAAACATGTGTAAACATGATCTTGTAAGTCTTTTTCAAGTCCAACCAATTCCTTTAGAAAGTCTTGATTGTTTTGAATAAACATATCTGCGTAATGAGATATGTCGTTTGTGATGTGCCTAATTTTATGATATGTATCGGCAAGCGGTATATTTCAGAGTCCCTACTGCTCAAGCGTTGGGAATGTGCATGGTTAGCACACTTAAGGTGTTGACCTCACTCCTAGACTAAATTTTTATAGATAACTCAGTCAATAATCCACTCTGCTTTGGTGCAGAGAACCTTGCTCCACTGTCTCCAGCTTCATTGCCAATAAATACCCCGTGCTATATAGCCGTAACTGATACTTATTGCTTCTTAATACGTTTAGAAGAATAACGGACTACAAATTGTCAAGATGGACGTCTAACCTATACCCATAAAGGGCATGATTCTGATCGTTTTTCACTCTATCTCTGAAACTGAGCTAAAAAGTTACATAAACCCACCTAGGGTAAATTTAAACCTTGTCTTAAACGGAGAAACATTTCTTTCCATTTTCAATGCATGATTATAAACTAATATTTAATAATGTTATCAAATTGGATCCAAACGAATATAGGAAGGCATTACAACCTATATCCCATGTCGAAATCCTAAGAGCATCACTCTCTTATCGGCAGAACCGAAATTTTTATACAACATTTTCTTTACAAGTTTATAATCAAATAAATATTCTTGACTCTAAGAGTAATATATGTTTTTACTAAAGACCATATAATGTTTAAATATTTCAATTTTTTTAAAATATATATTTAAATATATATATTTTATAATAAATAATGAATAAAACAGTATCAGTATGTACACCAACCTTTAATAGAAGAGAGTTTATACCACTTTTAATTGAATGTTTTAATCATCAAACATATCCAAAAAATTTAATTGAATGGATTATTATTGATGATGGTGATGATAAAGTCGAAGATATGTTTAAAGATATTCCTCAAGTAAAATATTTTTATTATGATAAAAAAATACTCTTGGGAGAAAAGAGAAATATTATGAATAGTAAATCGACTGGTGATATTATTGTTTATATGGATGATGATGATTATTATCCTCCAGAAAGAATTAGTCATGCAGTTACAAAATTAGTTACAAATCCAGATTGTATGGTTGCTGGATCTACATATATGTATAATTATTTTGCTAATTTAAATAAAATTTATTTACTTGGCCCATATGGTGATAATCATAGTACCGGAGCATGTTTAGCTTTTAAAAAACAATTATTAAAAGATACACAATTTGATAATAAAAAAGATCACGCGGAAGAAAGTAGTTTTTTAAAAAAATATTCTTTTAAAATGATACAATTAGATCCAGAAAAAACAGTTGTTGCTATGTCACACAATAAAAATACTTTTGATAGAAATAAATTAATTAATAATAATAATAATGAAAGATGTGTTTTAACAAAAAAAAAATTAAAACAACTTATTAAAAATAAACATATTTTACAAATGTACCAAACATTGTATCAAGATATTAAAAATAAAAACAAAGAATTTAAATATTAAGTTTTTGAATTAAAATTTAAACTAAATATTCTATCGCAAATTTTAGTATTATCTGATTCTTTTTTATTTAATACTGGTAAATTTCTATTATATATTTTTAAATCTTTTTGAATATTATTATCATGTGGTTCCTCAAAATGTTGTTCTTCAACATGTGGTTCTTCAACAAGTGGTTCTTCAACACGTGGTTCTTCAAAATATTGTTCTTCAACATGTGGTTCTTCAAAATATTGTTCTTCAACATGTGGTTCTTCAAAATATTGTTCTTCAACATGTGGTTCTTCAAAATATTGTTCTTCAACAGGTGGTTCTTCAAAATGTTGATCTTTTTCATTTAATAATAAATTATCATACTTAATTTTTCGATTATCATCAAGTAAAATATATTTTGCTTCTTTTAAATCTTTTATTATAATTTTCATTTTATCAGTTAAAAAAGGCAAATTATTAAATTGATGAATACTTTCATTATATTTTAAAATTAATTCATCTTTTGATGAATTAATATTTACATTTAAAATTTTATAATAATTTTTCATATATTTTTAATTATAAATTTAAAAATATAATTAAACTATATTTATTTTAAAATAAGTTTCTACTAAATAATAATGACAAATCCTAAAAAAAATAAATTATATAACGTAATGAAAGATATCGTCAGTAAATTCTATTATATGAATAAATTTATTAGAATTTCTGATGATAAGTTTATTGAAGATGATAAAGAATTAACACAAGTGGGAGAGGAAATTTTTAATGAATTTTTTAAAATGACAGATAATAAAATAAATTTTTTTGTTGATATATGTGCAGCTCCAGGTATGTATAGTAAAATACTTTTAGATAAATATAAAGATACTATGGGTATTGGTATTTCTTTACCTCCTGAAAAAGGTGGAGTCAAGTTTGAAATTGATTATGATAATTATAAAATATTTTATAAAGATATTCTTGAAAAAACTTATAAACTAGAATTACCCAAGAAATTAGATTTTGGTATTGCATCATGTGTTTCTTATATTGATACACAGGATTCATATGCACTAAATTCAGAATTAATATTAGCTAGTTCAGATTTAATATTAAGTAATTTAAACGAAAAAGGTACTTTTATTATTAACTTGACAATAAAAAATATATATGTATGTTACAATTTGATACATATACTATCTCAATATTTTAAAGAATATAAATTATGGAAATCATTAAATGTGTGGGGTACAAAAAATACTATTTACTTTTTTGGTTATGGTTTTAGAGAGAATTATGAAAATGATCTTAAAAAATATATTAGTATGATACAAAATAGACAGTCGGAATTTTCAAATAACTTTATATACTCTGAAAGAGAATATAAAGAGATTGATAAAAGAATGAATGAAATTTATAAAGTTCGTATAAATGCATGGTTAAACTTAATTAGTAAAAATTAAATTATAAAATCGTGGAGATAATGAAGTATCTATTATATTTTTTATTTGATTTTTATTTTTATTAATAAATATATGTTTACCTCCTCCTATTTGTTCTTTTTTGTAATAATTATTTAAAATATAATGAGATATTCTAATATCATGATCAAATAAATTAATATTATTTTCTTTTAGTATTTTTTTATATTCATTTAGTTTCATTATAATATTTTAGAATTTTTTTTATAATATTAGTTGTAGATGTTTTATTATAATATTCTATTCTTTTAAATTTATTAATAATAATAATATCTTTAAAAAATTCATATTGTTTATTATAATCTTCATTTGAACTAAATCCATGTACAACTAAATCTATATTATTTTTACTTATAAACTCTTTTGTAATTAATAATGGACAATTTTCAATTATAGAATCAACATACTTAATACTTTTAACAATTTCATATCTATCTTCTTCATTTATAATTGGTAATCTTTTATAAGATTTACAATTTTTATCAGAAACAATACCAACAATTAATTGACAATCTTTAAAATTACTTTTTATTTGTTTAAAACATTCTAAATGTCCTCGATGAAACATATCAAATACTCCGTCAACATAAATTATCATATAAAATATTATAGAATATTTTTTTAATTAAAAATAAATATAAAAAATTATAGAATATTTTTTTAATTAAAAATAAATATAAAAAATTATAGAATATTTTTTTAATTAAAAATAAATATAAAAAATTGAAAACATAATATATATATATAAGGACGAATATACATTTTATATAATGTTATCAAAAGATGTTGTCTCCAAAGTGGATAAACTCTTTAATAGTTTATCAAAAACTGATGAATTTGAAGTTATGTTTAATAATTATAAAAAAGATAACAAATTACCAATTATAGATTTTATGAAAATATTAAAATATATTAAATATAAAAGTGAAAAAGAAAATTTAAATTTAAAAGATTCTATAATTCTTGATGTAATATATTTAAGTGAAGATATGTCTACATATCGTGTATCAATAGAAGGTAATGAAAATATTAATAATTTTTTAAGTTTAGTACATCAAAAAAAAAATAATATGGTTTTTTCTATACTTTTTTCACAATATTATAATAAACCTAATTTTACATTTATTCAAAAAATTAAAGATAAAGATAAAATAATTGATGTTGATATATTTGATATTAGATTTAGAATTTCTAAAGAGATTTCTATACCAGACAATATAGTAAAAAATTTATCAAAATTACCAATATCACAAACAGATAAAATTATTTATAGATATAAACAAAGATTATCTCTATCTATTTCACCTGCGTTAAATATTGATCTAACAATGGTAAAAACATCATCTAATATTAGTAAAATAAATGATATGAATAAGACATATGAATTAGAAATTGATTATTCACCAGATGGTAAAGATAAAGTTTCACTCCAAACAATTTTAAATGAAATGGAATATATAAAAAAAGTATTATATGGATCTAATATTATTATAACTAATGATGAAGAAAATAAAGTCATTGAAAAATATAAAAATATAGTATATGGAAGTGCTAATAATAATTTTAATACTTTATATAGTATGCAGCCTATTTCAGCAGAAGTTCAACACTTTGTTGATAATATTCCTAATAAATATGCAGCTACAGATAAAGCAGATGGTGATAAATATCAATTATTTATAATAGATGATATGTTATATTTAATTTCTAATAATCTTCATGTAAAAAAATTAAATAAAAAGATTAGTAATTTTAATAATACAATAGTTGAAGGTGAATATATCTATTTATCTGATAAAAGAAAATACTTATTTATGATATTTGATTGTTTGTATTTTAAAGGTAAAGATATTAAGAATGAAGTTTTATTAAAAGATAGATTAGAAAAAGTTAATGAATTATCAGAACAATTAAATAATAAATCAAATATTTATAAAATTGAAACATATAATAATAATTTTAATCTTGATAAAATTAAAACACATTATAATAAAGAAGTATTAAATTTTTATAAAAATTTAAATAAGATGTTAGATTCAATAAATATTAATGAAACGATATTTCATCCAAAATTATTTTTATTTCCAACTGGTGGAAGTAATTCAGAAATATTTTTATTTTCAGATATAATATGGATTAATTGTACTAAAAATAGTAATACTAATTGTCCATATATCTTAGATGGTATTATTTTTACAGGAATAGAACAAAAATACTCAAAGGATAAAAAAGAACATAAGTATCCAATTTATAAATATAAACCACCAAATACTAATTCACTTGATGTATATATTGAATTTGAACCAAATAGAGAAACAGGTGGTTATATGAATATATTTGATAATTCTTTACCAGATAAAATAGATTTTAAAGAATTTAGAGTAACTAATCTATTTGTTGGTTCTATTGTTGGTAGTAGAGAACAACCAATACCATTTATGCCATATGAAAAAAATGATCAAGCCTATTTTCCATTAGTAAAAGGACAAGTAAGAGATATAGAAGGAAATTTAATTTTAAATAAAACAGTTATTGAAATAATTTATACAAATGATAATAGTTATCCACATCCATATAGATGGACTATTTTAAGAACTAGATGGGATAAAACAGAATCAGTAAATAAATTTCAAAAACGTTATGGTAATTACAAAGATATTGCTATTAAAGTTTGGAAATCTATGATTGAAGCAGTAACAGTTGATGAAATTAATAATTTATCACAACCAGAAAATTACAATTCTCAAATGAAAATTTTAAGTTCTAGATTAAATACAAGTATTATTAGTTCTGAAAGAAAACAAGATAAATATTATCAAAAAGTAACTAATTTAATTAAAAAATTAAGAGAATTTCATAATTGGATTAAATCAGTTATAATTTATACATATTGTTCTCCTACTAAAAAAGAAATGAATGGTAAAATAATAAGACAAAGTTTATTAGATCTTGGATGTGGACGTGGTGGCGATATACTTAAAATTTATCATGCACGTGTTGGCGAATATGTAGGATTTGATCCTGATTATGAAGGCATTTATTCATCTACTAATGGTGCTATTAGTAGATATAATTTATATAAATCTAAATTTCCAGATTTTGGTAAAGTATCTTATCTATTAGGTGATGGTGGTACAAAACTAGATGGTGAATCTCAAATGAAAAGTTTATCAAATATGTCTCAGGAAAATAAACAATTAATTGATAAAATATTTACAAAAGATAAAAAGTTTGATAATTTTAATTCTCAATTTGCAATTCATTATTTATTTGGAACACAAACAAGTATTGATAATTTAGTATATAATATTAATAATTTTTTACGTAAAGATGGATATATTTTATTAACATTATTTGATGGTGATTTAGTACATAAAAAATTTGGTGAAGATAATAGTATTATATCTAATTATACTGATGATGATGGCCAAAGAACTAAATTATTTGAAATTGTTAAAAAATATTCTGGTGATTTAGATAAAGATGTTGGATCACCCGTTGATGTTCATATGTCATGGATTAGTGACGATGATAAATATATTGAAGAATTTTTAGTATCAAAAGAATTGATGGTTAGTACTATGAAAAAAGCTGGTTGTAAATTAGTTGATTCGGACTTGTTTAAAAATGTATATACTATGAATGAACCGTATTTTAAGAACGTTATACAATATGAAGAAAATCCAAAGAATAAACAATTTTATGAAAAGGTAGCAAAATTTTACGGTGATTTGAAAGGTGCTGATAAAGAAAGTAGAGATTGGTCATTCTTATTTAGATTTTATATATTTCAAAAAGTAGAATAATTATTAAATTAATTTAAAATTAAAATAATTTAATAAATATTAACTTCTTTAACATTACTATTTTTATGGTCGCATGTTCCTTCTCTTCATTCGGCTTGGAATTTGATTTTTGTAAAACCATCTGCTAGCAAATCTTGCGCTCTCATATTGTGCCAAATAAGCCCATACATTATTGATAGACTTTTCATAAGTAGACGTTGTGCACTCTTGCGAATATCGATTATGTATCAAGTAATCCATAAAATGGAGGATATCCGTTCTTGTATGACGTGTTCGCGCTTGGCGCAAACGGTCGCGTCGTGTAGGCTCCATTCGCCTCCTTTGAATTACAGGATGAGGGCTTCGTCGTTGTCTCATAGTTGGTGGAGTTGCCACTGGAGTTGCCATTGGTGTTGCCATTGGAGTTGCCATTGGTGTTGCCATTGGAGTTGCCATTGGAGTTGCCATTGGTGTTGCCATTGGAGTTGCCATTGGTGTTGCCATTGGAGTTGCCATTGGAGTTACCACTGGTGTTACCACTGGAGTTACCACTGGTGTTACCACTGGTGTTGGTGGGTTGTATAAAAACGTGTTGTTAATTGCATTTGCAACACCCATTAACTTGCTTTCATAACTCCTTGTTCCATGTGATGACTTTTGACATCTGAATTGAAGGAATGTCTCTTTGATATTGAGTTGAATGATATGCGAGTGTTCGTCGTTGTTCCAGTTTGTTCCACCAATTCGCATGTTCCTCATTCCGATTTTTACAAAGATACAGCAATACATACGATTCCTGTCCTCGTTTAGGGTAAAGGTTGCAGTTGCAGTTGATGCAAACGGATAAAACTTGTCTTGGATGTTAACAATGTGGGCAATGTGATTGCCACTTGATGATGCAAAAGACGCAAGAGCGTCTGGAGCGTTATGTTCAGTCTGATATGCATTAGACATTACTAATTTTTTCTTTAAGAACTAATATATAATAATATTTCAATTTTTATTGTATTTAAAGTATTAAAAAAAATGAATATATTATGCAAATATACTTATAGCTAATATATAATGAATACTATTGAATTTCTTACAAAAAATGAGATTATTTCAAATAAAAATGATTTTGTTTTCAATCTAGATAATGGTTATCTTATTGATATGATTCAGACATGTAAAATTTTATTTGGATGCGAAACTTTACCTATAACAATATCATTACTTGAATTAGAGGCAAATAATATTGTTACTAATTTTAATGATAAATACTATATTTGTATTGATAAATTTGATCAATTTATTAATATGGTTGGTAAACTTGTAAATCATCAAAATAATTATATTTTAATAAATTATTATAATATTTATAAATACAAATTAAACTATTTTAATAATGATCTACATAATTGGTGGATTAATATTAAAAATTATCTTAGTACAAAAAATAGTAAAAATTATAATATAATTAAAGATATAATTGGTGAAGAACTTTTTAATGGTATTTTAACAGATTTTAATAATAATACATGGACCATTAAATTTAATTCATATACATCAACAACTATATTAACTTTTGGATATGAAGATATAGATTTAAATAATTATATTAACATTAAAAAATGTAATTACAAAAAAGTTATTAAGAATATGATTAAAGAAATTTTATTTTCTAATCCTGATAATTTTATTATTGAAAATTTAACAAAAATAACAGGTAGTAAATCATTTGCACAGTTGCTATTATCATCACATAAAAACAAAAAAGAGTTTACAATTCCCGTATCACAATTAGATAATATTATTCAATATATTTCAGAAAAAGGTAAAAAACAATATATTGTATACTTTATGAAAAATATTTCAAAAGAATATTATAAAATAGAAGATGAAGAGTTATATTTAAATTTTAAAGGATTAAATAAATATTTTTTAACATTAAGTGAAAAGTATTTAATTAATTTTGAAATGAAAGAAATTATTAATGAATTTTATACTAATATTACAGAAGAATTAATTGATAGTTATAAAACATTATATGAATTTAATTTAATAAATATTTAATTTTTTAATTATATATATATATATATGGAAAATTTTGGACAAATAAATGGTACTACTTGGTATGATAATATAATTATGCACCAATGCAACATAATATACAAGAAAATTTTATGTCTTCATTAAAAAATCCTTTTCAGTCTAGTTATTATAATCTATTTATTGGTGTTATAGGAATAATGTTTATAATATTGATTGTACTAATATTTGTAAACAATAAATCTTCTTATACCTCTTATTCTCCATTAGTAATGAGTACTACACCAAAATAATATAATTATATTTATCTTGTTAAAAAATAAATATAAGTATAATTTTAAAAAAATTAATCACTATAAATATATAATCCAGTTGTATTTAATTCAACATATGGTGTAATGTAAGCATACCATGTTGGAATAAAAACAGAATCTAATTTATAAACTAATGGATCATAATACATATAATATATTGGTTGACTTGTTGTTGGTACATATGTAACTGCATCTCTATAAAAATCTTCACTATCATCAATATCTCCTAGTTTTAAGCTCTTTTTTGATTTTTTGCGTGATCCTTTGCGTGACCCTTTACGTGATCCTTTACGTGACTTTTTTTTAGCTCCACCCTTACCATTATATCTACCTTTAAATTTTTTAAAATTTGTTACAAAAGTTGATACTGCTTTTTTTTCTCCTGGAATACTATAAGGTTGTATAGAATAACTAACTTCATTACTACTTTTTTTTTCTTTTACTTCAAAATGAGAAAATTTTCCTTTACCTGAACCACCTTTTTGAATTGTAAAATAAAATTTAGGAACATTATTATTAAAATGTTCTGATAATGATTTATAAAATTTTTTTGATGCCTCCGCAGAATTTTTTGCTTTTACTTTTGATTTAAATTCACCTTTAATGTAGGGATTTACTAGCCTGTAAGTTTGTGACATATATATATTAATTTAGATATTTTTTTTATAAATTATTTAAATTTTAATAATTTTTTTAGCCTCGACTTTAATTAAATTTTCTTTTAGATATTCTTTACCTTTTAATTTAAAATCATAAGTACAATTATGACTTTCTGGTAATCTACATTTTTGACAAAAAGTATAATTACATTTACATGTATAATTAATAAGTTTTAAAGATTTTTTACAATTAAAACACTTATTTTTACTCATTTATACTATAAATATTTAGATAAAAATAGTTTATAATTCAAATTTTTTGTAAAAATTGATTAAAAATATATTAAAGGATAATTATATATACATTTAATGGTTAATATTTTAGAACTGAAAACATCACAAACAAATTCAATAAAAACACTAATTGATACATTAAATTCATTATTAACAGATATTAATATTACATTTTATCCAGACAAATTTAATCAAGCTGGTGTAGAAAAAGTAGGAGGAGTTATGATAAAAGAATTAAATAAAACACAAAGTATATTAGTACAATGTAAACTAGATGCAGATCAATTTGAAGAATATAAATATAATCATAATCAACCAACTTTAACTATAAGTATTAACTTGGGTAATTTTTTAAAATGTTTAAAATGTATGTCAAATTTTGATACAATGACATGGATAATTGATGATGAAGATACAAATAAACTTCATATGATTTTAGAAAGTACTAAAGATACTAAATCTTTTAAAATTAATCTTATGGATTTAGATAATTCTAATTATGAAATTGAACCAGTAAAATTTCCTTATATTGGTACAATGCCATCAGCTGTTTTTCAAAATTATTGTAAAAACATGGCAACCGTTACAGAAAAATTAGATATTCGTTGCACAGAAAATGGATATTTTTTTGAAGGTAAAGGAGATTTAGGGGCTATTAAATTTGAGGTACCTGTTTCAAAAGGTTTAGTAACTATTGAAAAATCTCAAGATACACACGAAGATATTGTACAAGGATTATTTGAATTAAAATATCTTTTAATTTTTACTAAATGTACAAATTTATGTGATAATGTAAATATTTGTATGAAAAATGAATTTCCATTAATTATAAGATATTCCGTATCAAAATTAGGAGAAATTAAATTAGTTTTATCTCCATGTAAACCAGAATTTACTTAATTAATAATTGCTTTATCTGGCATATGAGCAATATAAATAATATCAGTTCCCCATTTTTCTAAAATTGTTGCATTGATATTTTTTATACTATTTATTTTACTATTTATATTCCAAATCTTTACTACACAATTATTATTTTTTTTTAAACATATAGATAGTCCAACACATTCATCACATTCTTTCTCTAATAAAAGTTCTTCAGTAACAAGTAATACAGATAATTCTTCTAATAATTCTACAGCTTGATGTTCCATAATTTTAAATGACCAACAACCTCCATTTTTATTTTTAATATCTTCCCATAATGGTTTAATATTATTTTTCATTATAAAAAAATGTTTTGATAATATACCACCAATTGAATCCCAATTATTATATAATTTCCAAAAGTTACAAGCATTATTTATGGTATAAATATTTTTATAACCATCAATAGACCAATTATCTTTTTCGTGATGATACCAAATATTCCAATTATTTTTAAAATCCATTAATTAATATTATATTATACTAATCTTTTAAATATTTAAAAAAAAAATATTATTATTAATAATGATTTTAGAATATGTAGATTCATTATTCACATTATTAATAAATATTCGTAATAGATTTACATCAGAATTAATAGGAAGTGTTAAAAATAATAAAATTCATAAATATAATTATTCAAATTATTTACCGATTGATGTATATAAATTATTTATTGACAAACCATATATTTATAAATTAAATAATAAATATCATCTTTCAAATAATACCTTTACTTTAATTCCATTAATTGAATCAATAAAATTATCAATCGATGATGTAGAAATAGATATTACAGAAAGAATAAAAAAATATGATAATTCTTTTGAATTATGGATGGTATTATTTATTGAAAAATTACAAGAGTATGATAAAATAATTATTAATATAAATAAAATTTTAAGTAAAGAAAAATATGAATTTAATATTAAAAATGTTGAATTAAAAAAATTATACCAAATTTATAACAATCATATTGAATAAGGATTTAAAGATAGTATCCGTTTTATAATAATGTTACTGATTAAAAATACAATTTATTTTGGATTATTAAGTTATTTATATTTAATGAATATAGATTCTTATTTATATTATTTAATTATGTTTAAAATATTTATTAGTAATTATTTATTTATTAAACCATATATTGTAAATAATGAATATTTTAAGCAAATTAAAATTATAATGATAATGGTTACATGTTTAGATTCTTTATATAAAAATTACATTTTACTTGTAATGAATTGTTTTAATTTTATTATTAAATTTACAAAAAAAATAACATTCACAGGAATTATTTCAACAAAAGATTTTAAAACTAAAGATGATATCAATAATTTTTTAAGTAATCTTTAATTTTTTTATATAAAATATGTAATTTTTTATAAAAAAATTGATAGAAAAATATATAAAACTAATGTTATTATATATATAATGGCATCCAATTTATCTCAAGAAGATATTAATTCGTTGGTTAAATTATATTATAAACAACCAAATATTTTATATCAACATTTATTTTCATCATATCATCAATTAATTGAGGAAATTATACCAACAAATATTAGTAAAAATATAAATTATTTTTATGAATATGTTGAAAAAGATAAAGTGATACTACATGGATTTAAATGTAGTAATATTGGAATTAAACCACCTGTAAATCCAGTAACTAATAATATTTTATCACCAACCGAAGCAAGAAAAAAACATTTTAATTATTTTGGTACAATTGTTGCAGATGTTCAACAAGTGATGGAAGAAAATAATATTTTAACAGGTGAAAAAAGAATTATTGATGTTGGTCCTATTGAAAAAGATATATCTATTGGTAATGTTCCAATTATGGTAAAATCTAAATATTGTACAACATCAATTAAAAATAATTTATTAGGAGAATGCAAATTTGATCCAGGTGGTTATTTCATTGTAAAAGGACAAGAAAAAGTTGTAATGTCGATTGAAAAAATGGTTGATAATAAAATTCTTGTTTTTTCAAAAAATGATTCAAGTTATGAGGCGGGTGGAGTATATACATGTCATATTAATTCAGGTAATGATGATTGGACAGATAATCTTCAAATTATTACAATTAAAAATAGAAAAAATAATGTTATATCGTTATCTAATTCACAATTTTCAGATATTCCAATATTTATTATTTTTAGAGCATTAGGATTAGAAAGTGATAAAGATATTATTACAAATATTACATATAATATTAATGATATTAAAATGTTAAATCTATTACGAGCATCTGTAGAAAACAGTATTGATGACAATGGTGAAACAATTAAAAACAAAGAAGAAGCAACGAATTATTTAATTACAAAAATTAGAAAACATAAAAGATTGTCAGATGATGAAAATATTGCTAGATATCAAAAAAGAATGTTTTTAGAAAAAATTCTTCGCAAAGATCTTCTTCCTCACCTTGGCGAAGATATTCCGAAAAAAATTAGATATTTAGGATTAATGGTTAATAAACTATTACTTGTTATGATTAAACGGAGATCTATTGATGATCGTGATGCTTTTGATAATAAAAGAATTGAAACACCGGGTGTTTTAATTGGTCAATTATTTAGACAAAATTGGAAAAAATTACTTAATGAAATTGGTAAAAATTTTAAGAAAAAATATTCACCATCTCAGCCACCGTTAAATGTTATTAATCAAATTAAACCAACTGTTATTGAACAAGGTATTAAAAACCCACTTTCAACTGGTGTTTGGGGAATGAATAAAACTAAAAAAGGTGTTGCTCAAAGTTTACAACGTTTATCTTGGGCATTAGTAATGTCAAATTTAAGAAGAATTATGTCACCAAGTTTAGATGCATCAACATCAAAAGTTATTTCAATACGTCATGTAAATAATATTCAATATCAATTTTGTTGTCCTGTAGAAACACCAGAAGGACAAAAAATTGGAATTGTAAAAAGTTTATCAATGATGTCAACAATTACTACACAGAATAATTCACAAAAACCGTTAATACTAGATTTATTAAATCAATTTAAAAAATTTAAACATCCATATGAATTAAATCCATTAGAAATGAATAGTTGGGGTAAAATATTTATTAATGGTGATTGGGTAGGTGTAACAAAAGATATATATGAATTATACGAATTTTTAATGGATAAACGAAAGAATAATATAATTGATATTATGACATCTCTCTATTTAGATTATTCAGAAAAAGAAATTAATATTTTTTATGATGGTGGAAGATTAATAAGACCATTATTAAAAGTAAAAAATAATAAAATTGGATTAACAAAAGAAATTATTAATAAAGTAAAAAATATATTAAATACTCCTGAAAGTATAAATGGATGGAAAAAAATAATTAGTGAATATAATGATATAATTTCATATGAAGATATTGAAAGTTCTAGATTTATTATGATTTCTGAATATTTAAGTAATTTAGAGCAAAATAATAATAATATGAATAGAAAATTAGAAAATAAAGATAATTCTATAGTTAATAGATATGGTGATTATCAATATGTTGATTATACACATCAAGAATTTCATAGATGGACCATGTTAGGTAGTATTGTATGTGGTATTCCATTTAGTAATCATAACTATGGTGCAAGAAATATTATTAATTTTTCACAATCTAAACAAGCAATTGGTGTATATTTAACAAGTTATAAAGATCGTATGGATATTTCACAAGTATTGTATCATCCCGAAATACCAATTGTTACAACAGAAGGAATGAATTATAATAATATGTTAAATTTACCAGCTGGTCAAAATGCGGTTGTTGCTATTATGTCTTATACCGGTTATAATCAAGAAGATAGTTTAATTTTTAATCAAAGTTCAATTGATCGTGGTCTGTTTAGAGTTGATTCTCTTAAAAAATATCACAGTGAAATAAAAAAAAATCCATCAACATCTCAAGATGATATTTTTATTAAACCAGATAGAAATAAAGTAACTGGAATGAAACAAGGTAATTATGAAAAATTAAATGAAAAAGGTTTTATTCCGGAAGAAACTATTATAAAAGACGGTGATATTATTATTGGTAAAGTATCTCCAATTCAACCTACTGGCAATAATAATAAAGTATATAAAGATAATTCAGAACAATTTAAAAGTAATGTTGACGGTGTTGTAGATCGTGTTCATACAAACATTTATAATAGTGATGGATATGAACAATATAATATGCGTGTACGTATGGAACGTATACCAATTATAGGTGATAAATTTACTAATCGCCATGGACAAAAAGGTACTTTAGGTATAGCTCTTCCACAAAAAGATATGCCTTTTACAGAAGAAGGTATTATTCCAGATATTATTATGAATCCTCATGCAATTCCATCACGTATGACTGTTGCTCAATTAATCGAAAGTATTGCATCTAAAATTGGTGCTGTTCAAGGAAAATTTATGGATGGAACACCATTTAATAATTATAATGTGAGAGATTTACCAAATATTTTAAAAAAATTAGGTTATTCACCATATGGTACAGAAACAATGTATTGTGGAATTACTGGTAAAAAAATGGAAGCAGAAATATTTATGGGTCCTACATATTATATGCGTCTTAAACATATGGTTCTTGATAAAGTTCATGCAAGGTCACGTGGACCAAGACAAGCTCTTACAAGACAGCCACTTGAAGGACGTTCTAAAGGTGGTGGATTACGTATTGGTGAGATGGAAAAAGATTCTATGATTGCTCATGGAGTTTCACAATTCTTAAAAGAAAGAATGATGGAAACATCAGATATGGAAACATTTCATGTATGTGATGATTGTGGATTATTTGTTTCTAAAGTTATTGATAAAGATTATTACTATTGTTCAGCATGTGATAATTCAACAAGAATTTCAGCAGTAAATCTTCCATATGCTTGTAAATTAATGTTTCAAGAACTGATGGCTGTTAATATTGCGCCAAGAATAAAAACAGATGAAAGTGAATATGATTAAATTCTTTTAAATATATAAAAATATAAACATTATTTTTATTGTTTAAGACATGATGATGAAACAAATTGTAAAAATAAACCAAGTTATTTACCAAATCATTATTGTGTATATTCAAAAGAATGTGATTTAGAATATCAAGGTTTACAACCAAAAAACAATCTTATTATGATGATTGTTGTGGCGGATGGAGAGTAGAATATTTTGATAATAATATTTATAATATTGAAAGTAAAAATTGATTTAACAATTAATAATATTATATTATTATAATATTAATAATGCTTTTTAAAGAAATATTAAAAGTAAATAAAAATTATTATTTGTCTGGATGGAATTTATTTATTGAATTAAATGAGACAAATAATAATATTGAACCTAAAGATTTTTATAACTGGGAAGATGTTTATGATGATACTTTTAATGAAAGTATATATTACTATATCAAATTAGATTTTAAAAATAATTTTAATAAAATCATTAAATTACTAGAAGAATACATTATTAAAAATATTAAAGAAACAGATGGATATAATTATGAAAATAATAAATTAACTTTAGAATGGTGGGTACTTGAAGATCTTATTAAATGTGATAATTGTAATAATATATGGGATGGTTTTGCTCAATGTGATTGTTATTTATATCAATAAAATAGTTAAAAAATTAAAATAACATTTAAATATAGATAAATATCTATATTTAAATGAAAGATAGCGATGTTATAGTAAATAATTATTATATTATTGAAAAAATGATTGATGGTAAAATTAAAAGACAATATGCAAAGATTGATAGTATTGTTAATTATAATGGACAAATATTATATGAATATTATTATGGATACTATAATTATCACGAAGGATCTTGTAATATTTCTAATATAAAAGAATTAACACCAGAAGAACAAATCTATGCAGATAATAATCATTTTTGGAATTTACCTCAACAATTTTATCAATCCGCACCTCCTTAATTTTTATTTTTTCTATTTTTTGTTCTTTTAAGATTTACTCTTTCAACAGTTGGTCGTGAATTTAAAATATGATCAGTCATTGTAGCTGCTTTACTATTATCATTTGTTATTTCTAAAATAGCTTTATGAATAGATTCTTTTTTTAATGGAGCTTTTGATTTTGAAACATTTTTAATTAATTTACCATCTCTAACAACAACACTTTTTTCTTCAACAGTATCTAAAAAATTTAAAATATTACCTTCAAGGTCTTTCTTATTTTTTGTTAATTCTTTTACTTTTGCACGATATTCTCTAATTTTATCATCAATATCTAAATATTTAATAACAGAATTACGAAATTGTTTTGTTACTTTTTGTTGTACATCTGAATTTTCACTATCACTAGACATATTATATAAATAATATAGAATATTTTTTTATATATATAAAGATTCATTTGTATAAAATGGAGTATAATTTCCTGAGTAATTATTAACAAGTACATCGCCACGAAGATCTTTATTTCTATTCCTATTAACGTTTGAAAATCCATCTTGATTCCAAACTTTTTTAATTAAATCACCAAGTAATAAACTGGTATTATTAATTTTATATTCTTCATCAAAATTTTCTATATTATTTTTTTTACTAGTTACTACATGATTTTCTTTACGATTTTCTTTACGAATTTTTTCATTATCGTTTCTTATATTATTTTCAATATTATTTTTATATGTTATTTTATTATTTAGATTCGTATTTATAAAAGATTCATTTTCTAAATTACATGATGTATTAAATATATTAAATATATTAATTCCTATTGAACTTAAAATATAATATGACATAAGAATAAGAGTTAAAAATAATATGATTTTATTTAATTCTTTGTTTGTTATCATATATATAATTAAATAGATTAAAAATAATATATTTTATAAATAATATATTATTTTTATATTAATTTTCATTATTATTATTTTATTTATGGAAGACCTCTATGGAATCTATGAGCTTTAACAGTAAATGGTTTTGGATCGCAATTACCATCAACATCACCTGCTAGTAATCTGCGTTCTCTTAATGGAGTACCGTATTGGTTATCAGTTGTTCCTACCCAAGATGATGAATTAAAAACACCATCGAATTTATCATATTGAAATGGAATATGTGCTTCACTTCTTAAATCATATGATGGGTTTTTAAAATTAGTATTTCCATATGAAGGTTGGTAGTAATTTCTACGGAATGTCATGTTTTCATCATGTGCATCTTCTGCAGAAATAAGTAAAGTATCTATATCATTATTATCAACTGCATCTACCTCTTTAAAAGGTTCTGGGATTATTTCTTGAAAATGTTCTGGGATTATTTCTTGAAAATGTTCTGGGGTTTCAACTAATTCTTCATTATAATTTATAACTGGGTTTTTTGGAGGAGGAGAATTTGTAAAAGGTTCAGTAGATTTTGTATCCGCAGCTTTTCTATCCGCAGCATCTTTAGCAGCTTTTTTAGCCATATCTTTTCTAGCTTGCAAATGACGTTGTTTTAATTTTTCTTTTACGTTCTGGTGACTTTGTTGTTTATCTGATTGTTTACCACCTGCATTAAAATTTTCAATAGTTGGAACAGTCTTACTCTGAAAATCTTCTACAGAATTATTATTCATAGTGACTAAAAGTAAATATACTAACGATAAAAGAGCAAGTATCATAATACCTTTTGATAACATATTATATACTAAATATTAGAAAAAATGTTTAGTATTTTTTTTATAAGTTTTATTTTTCATTATCACTTAATTCTTCTAAGATTACATATTTTGTATTAACTATTATTTTAATTGGATAAATAAATTTTTTATCTTTTTTTAAATATTTAATATTTATTATATCATTTTTTTCTAAATCTTTTACACCTAAAAAATCATTATCAGTATTTTTTATTAAAATATCATAAGAACCATCAATAATAGGTATACATATAGTACAATTATTACAATATATTATTAGTTTAGTATCTTCATTATTTATACTATTTATTTTTGTTTTTATTACGGTCATATTAATAAAAATTGAGTATTTTTTTTTAAATAATATATTATATTTATATATAAATATATAAATATAATATATTATAATGTTTAACTATTTATATAATGTATGGTCAAGATTTTATAATTTTGTAAAAGATAGCGAAATATTAGAATATAATTTAGAAACTGGTACAAGATGGGATGAATACGATTCTGATTAACTTAAAATATATAAATATATAAATATATATATATATAATGTTACAAGAATATATAAAATTTGTAAATACTTTTGATAAAGAAAAAAAAATTAAATTACTAAAATTAAGTTTAGAAAATTATGATGATAAAACTTATAAAGCATCACGATTATATTTATTTGAAAATATTATAAGAGATAAATATAATAACTATGATACCAATTATGATGTAATTACATTGATAAATAATTTAAAAGTAAAATATAATAATACTAGAATAAATAGAGATAAATATTTAATAGTATTAATGAATATATTTGCATAATAAATAATTATTATTTTTTTAAAAAAATTGAAAAATACTTAAAAAAATAATTGTATCTTTATAATAGTTATGGATAATCAAATTGATGAATATTTAGACATGTCTGATGATGATATTGATAATTTACTTTTAGGTGTTAATATTAATAAAAAAGAAACAAAAGATCATTTAAAATGTATATCATGTAGTTGTGATGATTTAGTTATTGATGAAACAAAAGGTCATTATGTTTGCCAAAATTGTGGTGTAATTAATGATGCTATTTTAGATAAGCTTCCAGTATTTGAAAAAGAATTTGAAAGTAGTTCTAGTTATGGATGTCCAACAAATCCTTTTTTTCCAAAGTCTGCTTTAGGTACAAAAATTAAATCACGTGGTTATAATAAAATTAGTATGTTACAAAGACAAGGGCAAATGCCTTATAAAGAAAAGAGTTTAATGGAAGAATTAAATAAAATTCAAGCAAAATGTAAAAAATATGATATTACACAAAAAATTATTGATAGTGCAAAAATTTTATATAAACAAATTAATGATTCTAAGCATACAAAAGGGAAACGTAAAGGAAAAAATCGTATTATGCGTTGTATTAATAGAAAATCAATGATTGCAGCATGTGTATTTTATGCTTGTAAATTACAAGGTGAACCTAGGAGTCCTAAAGAAATAGCAGATATTTATAGTTTAGAAATTAAACATGTAAATCGTGGTTGTAAAAAATTTATTGATTATATTAAATTTGATGATTTTTCAAGTAGATTTTATAGTTCTAGATCGAGTGATTTTATTAAAAGATTTTCAACTAAATTAAATATTCCTGAAAATTATATAAATAAAGCATTAGATATATCAAATAATATACATAAATTAGATTTAGCATCAACACATGAACCACCTTCTGTTGCTGCTGGATGTTTATTATTAATTGTAAATTTATACAATTTAGATGTAAATAAAAAAACAATTTCAGAAGTGTTTGGAATTTCTGATGTTACTATATCAAAAACATATAGAAGAATATTTCCATTTCATAAAATTATTTCAAATAATAATATTACTGATTTAATTTTAAAGAAAAAACAAAATAAACCAAAAGATAAATTAAATTTAACAAAAGATAATTTAATTTTTACTGATACCGAAACAGATACAGAAACAAATACAGAAACAAATACAGAAACAAATACAGAAACAAATACAGAATCAACAGAAGAAAATAATAAAAAAATAAAAAATAATAACTATTTAGATTAAAATATCATCAATAATTTCATTTATATTAGAAAATGTTATTACTTTAAAATTATTAGTAATAAGGTTTTTAAATTTTTTTTTTATGTTAAAAACATCCATTTCATTTTCACTAGAAACATATACCGTTTTTATTCCCGCTTTTTTAGCTCCTTGTAATTTAAATTCTAATCCACCAATTTTAGTTACTTTACCTGTTAATTCTACTTCTCCAGTCATACCAATATCATTTTTTATTTTTTTATTTAATATTCTTGAAATAAAACAACATGTAAATGCACAACCTGCACTTGGACCATCTTTTGGTGTTGATGTACTTGGCGTATGAATATGAAAACCATGTTTAAAATTTATATTCATATATTCATCAAAATTATTAATATTATATTTATCTTTATTATTTTTAAGATAATCAATCGCTGCAGTTAAAGAACATGATACACTTTCTTTCATTACATCTCCTTGTTTTCCGGTTAATTTAATTTCATAATTATTACATGTATGTTGAATATTTTTATAAATTTGAATTGGTATTATTCCTCCATCACCAGTTGTTGTTGCATATAATCCATTTATAATACCTATTAAAGGCTCTTCTAAAATTTTACAATGATTATCAATAGGTTCTGATAAAATATTTAATATATTTTTTTTTGTTAACTTTATAATGTTTTTTTCTTTTTTATAAAGATTTCTTTGATAAATTTTATCAATATTTAAATTTAAATGTATATCTTCTAATTTTCTTTTAATACTTCTTACACCTGCTTCATTTGTATAGTTATCAATAATATATTCTAATAAATTATTATTTATTTGTATATTATTTGATGAATCAATATTTTCTTGAATTTCTGGTATAACAAAATTTTGACATATATTTAACTTATCTGTTAATGTATATGGTGATACTTTTATTTGTTTTATACGATCAAGTAAAATAGGATCTACTTTAGATGAATCATTATAACTAAAAATAAAAATTACTTTATTTAATGGAAAATCAATTCCTTGAAAAAATCTATCTTGAAAGCTTTCATTCATATTTGGATCTGTTAAATGAATTAAAATACTGGTAATCTCATTTGTTTGACCGTGTTTACTACAAGCTTTATCTAATTCATCAAAATATAATATACATCTTGATTTACCCATTTCAACCATTTTTTTTATAACCATCCCTGGCTGTGAACCTGAATATGTATAACCATGACCATGTAATAATTCACCATCATTTTGCCCCCCTAATGTTATTTGACCAAATGGAATGTCTAATGCTTTACTTACACTACTAGCAAGTAATGTTTTACCAACTCCAGGAGGACCAACTAATCCTAAACAACCACCTTGACTATCTGGATTTGAAATCCATTTACCTATAATTTGTAAAAGAGATTGTTTAGATTCATCATGTCCATAACATAAATTTTCTAATTTATTTTCAATACCACTAAGATACTCTTTAGATTTAGATTTATTTTTCTTTAATGAATTATAAAATATATCATCATTTTTTGACGGCCAAGGAAAATTTAAAATTGTTTTTACATATGTTAATTGTTTATAATATTCATTATTAAAATTTTTCATTTCTTCTATTTTTTCTAAAACTAATGACTTAATATTACTTGGAATATTTTTATTTATAACAAGTTGTTTTCTATAATCAATCTGTTCAACTGATATATTTTTAATTTTATCTAATTCGCTTTTAATATTAGATGTTGATTTTTTTATTTTATTATGTAAATAAATTGTTAAATTATCTTGAAACAAATTATATATTAAATTTTTTGTATCTCCTTTTTTTTCTTTTAATAATCCTAATAATAAACAAGCAATATCTATTGAATCTATATTTCCTAATAATAAAAGAAAAATTATATTAAACATTTGTTTAATACTTATTTTTTCAGATACAAACTCTTTCATTAAATTTACAAAAGTAGAGTCAATTATTTTTGAATATTTTAAATATAATTTTAAAATATAATCAACATAATCATCCATTTCATAACAATAAATATTCCCTAAATAATCATGTTTTATTAATGTTTTTATAAAATTAATATTAATATTATTTTCCATTATCATTTTATTTAAAATTTCTAGTTTCTTATTATATAAAATCGGTCTATTTATTTGACTTGTTTTAATAATACAAGATAATTTATCTATTTTAAATAATAACTCAATTTTAATATATTTATTTTGTTCTAATGGAATTTTTAACCATAATTCTCGAGTTTTTTCTAAAATATCATTTTCTTTAAATTTTTTGGGCACTCTCCAATAGTATAGTTTCTCTTCTTTTGATACATTAAATGTATTATAAGAAAGTGGTATAACAATATCATTTAATTCATCTATTAATTTTATAATTTTTATATCTAATATTTTTTCGTAATTAATATTATATATATCTAATAATAAATCTTTTATTTTAATATATCCAATTTCTTTAATTATTTCTTTAATATTATTATTTAAATTATTAAAAATATTTTTATTGATATCTTGATATTCATAATTTTTTATAATTTCTAATGATAATTCTTTATTCTTTATTTCATTATATAAAAAATTAATATCAGTATTCTCTCTTGATAAATAATCATTTATTATTTTATTATAATCCATATTTAAATCTTTTATCAAATTATATACACTTTTTTGTATTTTATTTGATTCACTTATAGTTATTAAATTTAAAGATTCTAAATTATTTATATGATCTTGTAACTTTAATAATTGAGAAGACTTATTATTATATTTATTTTGTATAAAATATAATTTTAACTTTTTTATATCATTTTCCATATTTAAAATATTATATAAATTAATATTTTTGACTTTTTCATTCGTTTATTTTTTAAAACAATAAACATATTTAAAATTTTAAAACAATGTAAAAAGTCAATATTGAACATTTTTAAAGATATTTAGAGATAAAACAAACGTATATAAAGAAAACATATACTCGTTTGATTTAAAAAAATAATATATAACATATGTATATAAATGCCTACTAAAAAAACTCGTGCTAATAAAGTTAGAAAACCTCGTGCTCAAAAATCTCAACCTTCATCCACTCCTTCTGTTGTAGAAGAACCAGTTGTTGCTGAACCAGTTGTTGCTGAACCAGTTGTTGCTGAAACAGTTGTTGCTGAAACAGTTGTTGCTGAAACAGTTGTTGAATCAGTTGTTGCACAATCAGCTGGTGGTAAAAAACGAAGAGGAAAAAAATCTAAAGTTGTTCCAGAAGTTGTTTCAACAGAAACTGTTGAAACACCAGTTGAAGTTGTACAAACCGAAACGGCAACAACCGAAACTGCAACAACCGAAACTGCAACAACCACAGTTCAACAAACTGCGGGAGGTAAACGTGTAAGATCTTTTAAAGTTATGCTACCAGGTGGTGAAAACTATGAAGGTAGATTTACAGGACTTACTCCATACCAAGCAGCTAACAAAGCTCTTTCAAAATACTACCGCGAAACATCTAAACCAAAGAAGAAAATTAGATTTTCAATCCGTGAATCAACTCGTGGAAGCAAACGTAACGTATACACCTACAACGGACAACGTGAAAAACTTTTAACCCCAGTTGAGTACTCAATCAAAGATGGAAGAACAATCGTTAAAAGATTTAAAAACCGTCTTGTTAAAATAAAAAAATCAGAATTACAAACTGTTGAAGTCTAAGTAGTATATAATTAATATATATTTTATTAATATAAATTAATTATAATATTTATAATAATATGTAAGTAACAACAGATAATGTACCACTTAATAAATAAGAATATGAAGCAATACTTGCTGAGGATATACTCATTATTCCACACATTTCAGTTACACATTGTTGTATTGCATCAGTATACGCATTTCGTGCGTCTGTATCTTTAGAATTTTGCTGATAAACGGTCAAAGCATTACTATAATATCCTTTAGTAAAACACCTCTCTGAAACCCACTGGTTATCTACTACATTTTCAGGAGTTAAATCTCGTAATTCATGATTACACCCAGCTGCTGGACTAAAACTGGTAGTAGGTGGACCAAATAATTCAGAACCATAATTATTCATATCTTGTCTAAATTGTTCATTAACATTATTTATTTTAAAATAAATGTATAAAACACTTATGGCTAAAATTAAAAAATCAGAGAAATTAGAGAAATTTGATAAAAAAGAAAAACCAGAGTTTGATTTCATATATTATTATTTATATTTTTTTAAATTAAAAATTTTTTTTTTAATTCCTGTATTTTTTTCATAATTTGTAAATTTTTATAAGCTTTTTTATTTTTATATAATTCTTGTAATTTATTTGTAATATTTTTTTTAATTTCACTATTTAAGTTCATGAATTGTAATTTATGAATAATACTTTCAATACACTCATTTAATTCATAATATAATTTATTTTTTTGAATAATTTCACTATTTATATCAATATATTTTATATAATCATTATATAACTTAATGATTATTTTATCATATACTATTATTTTTGATGAAATAAATATTATAGCTATATTACTAAAAATATCACAGTTAATATTTATATTTGTATTTGTTGGTAATATTATTTTATAAAATAATATATTATTTTCTATTGTCAAATTATTACCAAAATAAAATTCTAAATTATGTATTTTTTTATATAATGATTTAATAGAATAACTATATTTAACTTTACATGGTATAAATGTATTTCTTTTTAATAAAAAATTAATTATATTATTACCTGTATTTATACCAATTCCATTTATTAATCTTTCTTTTAGTATAATACTCATTATAAAAAAGTTGAATATTAATTTAAATATATAACTAATTTAAATTAATAATGGAAAAAACAATTAAAGTTGATGAAAAAGATGTCACTATTTTTAGATCTATTGATGAATCAAATAAAATATATAATTATCGTTATAATTATATTAAAGATAATATTGAAACAGAAAAATTAAAAAAATTAATAATTAATTCAAAAATAATTACTAATATTAAATTTAAAAAATGTAGATACGAACCTAAAATATATAATTTGTTAAAAAAATTTATTATTTAATTTTTAATATTTCGTGTTAATATAATAATTATTAATATTGCAATAATTAATAATAAATTTAATACATACATACCAATAATTAAATTTATATACGGGTTTATTTTAACAAGAAAATTATCCATTAATGGAGTAAGTAAATTTTCATATATTTTATTTTTATTTTCTTCATCATCACAAAAATCTTCAATTAAATTATTTAATGTTTTTTTTATAAAATTGCTCATTATTATAATTTTATAAAAATTTAATTCTTTTTTAACCATTCTTTAAAAATTTTAATTGCATCTTTCATATCTTTTGTTTGATGTGGATGATTTTCAGCTCTACCTATCATAGTTGTAACAACACTTTTTTGATATTTAATTGGTTCATTTTTAAGTAATTTAATTGTTTCTAATGCTTTTTCTTTATTCTTAAAACCAAAATTATTATTCGATGTTTTTTTATTATAGTCTGCATAAAGTGATAAATTAATTGGTTTTATATTTTTTAAATTACCCATTGGCATTTTTTCAATATCTTTTATAATTTTATTTTTATTTATTTTATTATAAGTATATTTTACTTTACCATCAAATCCAATTAGTTTAATTTTAAATTTTAATTTTTTATTTCTTTTTGTTATCATTTTTAAAAAATACTTATGATATATTTTAATATTTTTTTCATAATTATTTTTAGTTTCAATATAATTTGAATCTTTATAACTTGGTGTTTCAATATATAAAATTCTTAATTTCCATTTGTATTTATCTATCATTATATATATATGGATAAATATTTAAAATATAAAAAAAAATATTTAAAATTAGTTAATACTCTTAAAGAATTAGAAATTTATGATCAGATTGGTGGTTTAGATTTAGAAGAATTAAAAAAAAAAAAAGAAGAGCTTAAAAAAATTTATAAAGATGATCCAATGTGGTATGATAAAAATAGACCTGCGCCAGCTATTCCACCCGCACCACCTTTACCTAAAAAAACTATTCCACCCGCACCACCTTTACCTAAAAAAGATGATAAAGTTAGATATATTTTAAAACCATATGTTTATATTCCACCATATAAGAAAAAAATATATTATGACTTTAATGATTATGAAGATTCTGAAGATTCTGAAGATGAATATGAATATATTCGTGTAAAAAAATCAACTAGACGTAAATCAACTAGACGTAAATCAACTAGACGTAAATCAACTAGACGTAAATCAACTAGACGTAAATCAACTAGACGTAAATCAACTAGACGTAAATCAACTAGACGTAAATCATCTAAACGTAAATCAACTAAACGTAAATCAACTAAACGTAAATCAACTAGACGTAAATCAACTAAACGTAATTAAATTGTGATAAAGATAAATTAAATTAAATTAATAATGGAATTTAATTTATCTACATCTTATACACCACAAACAAATTTTTATAATTATATAAATGATAACTGGATTAATAAAACAGAAATACCAAAAGATGAACAAAGATGGAGTGTTTTTAATATTATTAATGAAGACAATCAAAATCGTGTAAGAGAAATGATTGAAAACTATAATGGTGATGATGAATTATTTAGTAAAGTAAAAATATTATTTTCTCAATGTATGATTAATGCTAATAATAAACATTCTGCAAGAGAAATAATTAATCAAAATGGATTTTTTAGAAAAATGAATGATGTGACATCCGTAAAAGAATTAGATAACTTAATTCTTACTTATTTTAGAAATTATGGAATTAGTACTCCAATCAATTATTTTGTTTATAATGATTTTAATAATTCGGATAGATATATTTTACATGTATCATCCGGTGGTTTAGGATTACCAGAACGAGATTATTATTTTGATGATGATAAAGCAGACATTAGAGAAAAATATAAAATATTTATGAAAGAATATATGAAATTATTTAATATTGATATAGATGTTGAGAGTGTATATAATTTAGAAGAAATATTTGCCAAAAATAGTTTTACTAATGTACAAAAGCGAGATCCGCATCTTAGAAATAATATGTTTACGTATGAAACTTTTAAGAAAAGATATCCAAATAGTGATATATTAAAATTTTTTGATTCACTTGATGTCATTCCGAATGATATTAATGTTCTTAATTTAAATTTTTTATCTAATTCAAATATGGATGGATATTATAATATTATTAATACTTTGCCTATAGATGTCTTGAAAAGTTATTATACTTGGTTGTATTGTAGAAAAGTAGGTTCGTATTTAAATCAAGATACATATAAATTACTGTTTGATTTTTATTCAAAAACATTATCTGGTACACCAGAAATAAAACCAAATTGGAAACGTTGTGTAGATACACTTGATAGTTTAATGGGTATGGCTATTGCAAAAATGTTTGTAGCTAAACATTTTACAGTTGAAGCAAAAGAAAAAGTTGATAGTATGATTATATTAATTAAAGAACAATTAAAGATAAGTATTCAAAAAAATACGTGGATGGAAAAAATAACAAAAGAAAAAGCATTAGAAAAATTAGATAATATGAATTACAAAATTGGTTATCCAAATAAATGGCAAGATTTAAGAGGCATTAAAGTTAATACTTGTAATTCATTTCTTCAAAATGTATTAAATTGTATGAAATTTGAAAATGACTATGATAATAGTTTTCTTTATAAACAAAAAGATGATAGTTTATGGTTTATGAATCCACATGAGGTAAATGCTTATTATTCTCCATCTTATAACGAAATTGTATTTCCTGCAGGTATTTTACAAAAACCATTTTTTTCTAAAGAATATGATATGGCAATTAATTTTGGTGCTATTGGTACGGTAATTGGTCATGAAATCACACACGGCTTTGATGATCAAGGTAGAAAGTATGATAAAAATGGTAATCTTAATGATTGGTGGACACATATTGATGCAGAAAGATATAGTAAAGAAACTAATAAACTTAGACAATTATTTAGTTCATTTACTTTAGAAGGAAAACACATTAATGGTGATCTTACTTTAGGTGAAAATATAGCTGATTTAGGAGGATTAAGTATTTCATTAAAATCTCTAATGAAATATCTTAAATTAAATCCTTCAGAAGATAAGAATATTAATGGTCATACTCCATATGAAAGATTTTTTATGTCTTATGCTAATATTTGGAAATGCAAGACACGTAAAGAAGAAATACTTAAAAGACTTGTAACAGATCCACATTCTCCTCCAAATTATAGAGTAAATGGTATAGTTATAAATATGCCTGAATATTATGATATATTTAATATTAGCCCTGATAGCTCTATATTTCTTGAGGAAAAGGATAGAACTCGTATATGGTAAAAAAATTGAAATTATTATTAAATAATAGTTTCTATATTAAATATCTGGTAATGTCCTCTAACGACAAGTGTGAATATAACGCAGCCTCTAAGACTGCTACCAAGTCAGCGCAAGCTGCAACTAAGTCCTCTTTCGAGGCATTCAGTTCGACTACCCCGGACGCAGGAAAGATCGACAAGAAGAGTTCCGATCGGCCTTTCTACACCTTCACGACTCGTGAAATGCGCAGTCAGTACTCCGTACTCCCAGATGGATCTATTGTTGAAAACATCGGGAGGGCACAAAAGTACATCTGCCATATTGACGATTTGGATCTGCCTTTTCGGGTGTTTATCCACAACGTCCCGCATGAGACCAAGTACACCACTTACTCAACTGTCTGTTTCATCTCAAGTATGGAAGAGTCAATGAAGCAACAGGTTTACAGCATTCTGTACTTTCACAAGAATCTGAAGACTATTTTTGCAGACGAAGCAGAAAAATGGCTTACCATGATGAAGAATGGGGTTCGAGTCTTTATTTCCAACGAAGGGCTTACAACTATTGACCATAAGAAGGAAAAGTTTAAGACGGGAAAGAAGGCAGCAAAGCACACGGGACCAAAGCACACGGTACCAAAGCACACGGGACCAAAGCACACGGCACCAAAGTACAAAGCAACAAAGCCAAATACATCAACTGCTACTGTAGAAAAGCCTAAAATAACTTTTGCAGTAGCACCTGCTCCGAAGGTTAATGCGTGGACCAAGTCACTCACGGAACCAACGGAACCAACGGAACCAACGGAACCAACGGAACCAACGGAACCAACGGAACCAACGGAACCAACGGAACCAACGGAACCAACGGAACCAACGGAACCAACGGAACCAACGGAACCAA
>Ga0257126_1000402_pt1 | contig 35952 bp, 15 predicted proteins | sample SI060_120mmetaG_FD_190151 | JGI IMG/M metagenome (GOLD analysis project Ga0257126, IMG submission 190151) | Marine microbial communities from Saanich Inlet, British Columbia, Canada - SI060_120m | ecosystem: Environmental > Aquatic > Marine > Inlet | place: Canada: British Columbia | collected... | reverse complement strand
TCGCCAATAAACGGGGCTCTTTTTTTCCCCCCAGTCCTTTAACTCTTCACAAACTCTCCTCAACTCAACTCTTCCACACTCAACCACTACCTCATAACCGGAAAAAGTCGATCCACCTCTCTTTGACCCAAGGGGTTCGTAAACCACGTCCCTTTCATCGGGGGAGCTAAATGGTAAAGCTGTATCGCATTGCTAGATAAGATGGTTTTGAGATCTGCTAAGATGGTCAGAATTGAGAATTCCCCTCGGTAAATTGCCAAGGCGCGATGGTTTTGATCAAGGAGGATGGCGAGCGGAACTGAGGGTTCCGGTGTTCGATCAAATAGATTTTCCTGAAACCGATGGAGTTTACGAGCGGATTTCTGATCAATGATTCCCCACGGAAAAGAAATTTTGGTCTTTTCAACGAGTTCGTAGGCCGGACTCAGGTCGGATTTTGGCCCGTTGATACCGTCCGCTGAAAGGGCAAGGACCGTTAGTTTGTTTTCACGGATCGCTTTCATCTGTGAAGCAATTTGGTTTAAATTATTTTCACAACTTGGGCATGTGCCTGACCACAAAAGGACAAGCTTGAGGCCTTGGTTTTGGGAAGTCGTGAGAAGTTTGGCAGCTTTGTCTCGATAACTAAGAGTTGGGAAAGGTGCTCGCGCAGGTAGGAGAATATGAGCGTTGGATTGATTTGGTGATCGTGTCAGCTCTCGATGGTGCAACTTGATTTCTCGTCGAGAGTTGAGTTGGCGTGCGATACCCGATCCTTGTTTGAGATGGAAACGACCCGCTTTGATTCCTACGAAAATTTCCTTTTTTCCTCCCGGCCATAAAACTTGTGCGCTGAAATCTTGTGTCTCGTTACCCAGTCCGAAGTGAAGCCACTTGCTGGACTGCGAGAGGAAAAGGTCACCTGCTTTCACTGATTGAACCCAATGTCTGTTTTGAGAGGAAGGAAGGAGCTCCACCACTGCTCCGATGGCATCCCGATTACAGTTTGTTCCTTCTAGCCTGAGGGCTACCGAAGGGTGGCTCTCCTTTTTATTGACCATGAGTCGAAGTCGCGGCGCGGAGCGGTTGCGATACCAAAGATCAAGCCGCCCATCCTGATCCCAATCGACGATAGCGAGACCGCGTCCATCTTCACTTTGATCAAGCCCAGCTAAATGAGAGATTTCGTGGAAAGCGCCCTGCCTTCCGTTTAGGAAAAAGCGATTTTTCTCATTACCGCTCCATGAATCGCCGTTTCGAACCAGCTTCATCAGTCCGGCCCAACCTTTTGCGTAGTCGTCGATATTTTCGGAAGGTGACACGACCTCACGCCAGAAGAAACTTCACAAATCATGGTCGCGCGAATTGCTGAGATAGCCATTCGCGACCACAAGATCCTGCCAACCGTCATTGTTAAGATCGGCAAAGCCTGAGCTCCACGCCCACCCACTATTTGTGATTCCGCTCGCAATGCTAGCGTCCTCGAATCCATCTTTAGAGGTGGTGAAAAGAGTATTTCCTCGGGCCATCCTCTTTTTCTCCACTTTGTAGTCTCGCTGGAAGGAAACTCTTTGTCCGGCAGAGGAAAACATATTTCCGATGAGTAAATCGGGCGCACCATCTCGGTTGCTATCGCCCCAGGATACCGACATCCCGGCTGCCATGTCCTCGACTCCGGCTTTTTTGGCGATATTGGAAAATTGCCCGTTGTTGTTTTGATAAAGGCAATTTCGACCAAAATCATTTGCGACATAAAGATCGGGATCACCATCGCGATCATAGTCCTCCCATGAGGCGGAAAAACTCCATCGCGTATTATTTTGATCAAGACCTACTTTCTGGGTGACGTCTGTAAATTGGAAGCCTCCGAGGTTGCTCAAGAGGACATTACGGCCTCCATTTTCTGCATCATTAAAAGGGGTAGGAGAGTTGGCTTCGAAGCCTCGTTTTTTTGGTTGGTCGCCTGCCCCATAAATGCAGGTGTAAATGTCGAGGTCACCATCGAGATCAAAATCGGCGGCACTTAAGGAAAACGGATAAGGAGCACCTGGAAAGCCACCTCGTAGTTTAAAGGCCTGGTTATTCAGATTCTCGGCAAAGGCAATCATGGCGATCGTAGCAACGACAAGGTCTTGGTCACCATCGTTATCGAGATCGACGAGAAGAGCGCTTCGGGAGTCCTCTAGCCAAGCAACACCCCAATCGAGCGCAACCTCTTTGGCGGTGCCATCGGGTTGTTGGAGATAAAGCTGGTTGGGAAGGCTCCCTCCGTCGCAGACATAGAGATCCTCGAGGCCATCGCCGTTCACATCGCCGACTGCGAGCCCATGATGCCCGGTTAAGGAAAGATCACCAATTCGGGTGATTCGTTGAGCCCAGTGGTCGATCCCGTGGAGGACTTGCGCCTTAAAACGGGGGTTCCTTCCAATGACGGTGTTCGTGGCATCATGAAACCAAGGGCCCTCCGAGATTATAGTTTTGAAGTTTTTGACCCTGAGATTTTTGAGCTTAGGTGGTTTTGTATCGGTCCATGACGTGAGCCAGGTTGCCGAGTATTCCGCTCCCGCACGATCGGCTTCGACATGGAGGTGTGTCGTGCGGTTTTCAACGCGTATGACTTTGAATTTTATTTTTCCAAGTGCCTTAATTTTTTTAAGGAGAGCCTCTGGACTGGTTGGTGTCTGGATTCCGCCCTCGCCGGAACGTTGAGTAATGTCATCCCACAAGGGGTCGGCTGGCTTATCTGGCTCCAATGAAGTTGAGACGAAACCCTCTGCGAGGAAGGATTGAATCTCTTTAGCAGTTTTACTGTTCGACAGATTGGCGAGTCGAGAGAGAGCAATTCGGGATAAGGCTTCTCCGGGCCATCCTTCCGAGGCCTCGGAATTTGGAAGCCCAAGGTCGATGGCTACTTCTGTCAATAGCGCGGCGTCTTTGACAGATTCAGGGAGCCGGTCGGGCCGAGCCATCTGTTTGAGGGTGAGGGGAATTAATTCGTTGTTAAGATCCGCAAGCAGACTGCTTGTCGAAACGAAAAGCAGCGAAAGAACGGCCTGAAATAATCCTCTCATTAGAGCTTGAGTGTCACCCGATTCCCTCTCCTTCACAAACAGGAAACTTAGAATCAAATTAGGCTCCTGATACTCAAATAGGTCGAGTCAACTAGGGGAAGGCCTCAATAACCTTGGTTGAATTCATCGTTAAAGTTGATTCTGCCCGATTTGCATCCAAAGTATCTGGGTGGTTGCTAGGTTGATCTTTCTCCCACCACTGCCTAGTCTCCGCCTCGCACATCAATTGCCCCAAATTTTTCCTTTACCTATGAAGCCCTCAAATTCCCTTGGATGCCTCGTCGCTCGTTGTTTACAGACTTTCCTCTTAGTCACTGCCGCCGCCCTAATCTTTGGTGTTTCTTCTCGGAGGGCCATTGCCGCGCCTGTTCTTGTAGAATTTATGGCATCCAACGACAGTTCCCTTTATGATGAGGACGGTCAATCCTCCGATTGGATAGAGATTTTTAATCCTGACCCTACTTCTGCTGATATCAGTGGGTGGTTTCTAACAAACGATCCTACAGAGCTCGATAAATGGGAACTCCCCGCTGGGATTGTTCTCCCCTCGGGTGGGTCGCTGATTGTTTTTGCATCCAATAAGGATCGTGACGTTGGAGAACTTCACACCAACTTTAAACTGAGTAAAGAACCAGAAGGCTATTTGGCTCTTGTCGAAGGCGACGGGCAAACAGTCGCAAATGGTTATATAGATTATCCAGAACAGTTCGACGATATTTCTTACGGGCTCGCTCAAACGGGAAGCGGTTCGGATGTTACCATTATCCCCGAGAATTCAATCAGCAGAATTCTGGTGCCAACGTCCAATATCGGAACGACTTGGCACGATCGACTTTTCGACGACTCCTCTTGGCCCTCGGCAAACACCGGAATTGGTTACGATTATGGCAATCTCATCGGAAGCAATGGCGATGTCCAATCTCAGACCGATGACATCAATGGAAGTGTCTATGTTCGCATTCCTTTTACGATAGATAGTCCTGAAAGCCTGACTTCCTTGACCTTGCGTATGAAGTATGACGACGGTTTTGCTGCTTATATTAATGGCACACTTGTCGCGTCTGCTGGAGCTCCGGCCAGTCCACAATGGAATTCGGTTGCCACTGAGGATCATCCCGACAGCGCTGCGGTCGTCTTTGAAGACTTTGATATTCCTATCGGTCCCAATCTACTTGAAACTGGAGGGAATATCCTAGCGATTCATGGGCTCAATAGAAGCACTGGAAGTTCTGATCTCCTCGTGCTTCCCCGGCTTGATGCTACGACCGCTGCAACTAATCCGGGGCTCGGAGAGGCCGGTTATTTTCAAAATTCTACTCCAGCGACTTCCAATGGGACTAACCAAGGACTTCCTGCCGGTGCGGTTACCTTCTCGGTTCCCGGTCGAGGATTCACTAATTCTGTATCCCTCGAATTATCGGTCGCCTCACCTAACGCCGACATTCGCTATACCACTAATGGGAATGTTCCGAACGCTTCTTCTACCCGCTACACGGGTAATCCTATCAGCATTACATCATCTCAAATTATTCGTGCTCGCGCCTACAGTAATGGTCTCGCTCCGGGCCCAGTTAGCGAGGAAGGGTATATTGAGCTCTCCTCGAGCGCGGAATCTTTTTCCTCAGATATTCCAGTCGTGATTATGGAGCGCTTTAGCGGTGGCCCGACCGCAAGTAATGGGAAGGCTTACGTCTTTTTTGCCTTTTTTGAGCCCGATCCTGCCACCGGGATCACGCGCCTTAACAAACCTTATTCTCTTGGGACTCGCGGGGGTTATAAGACGCGGGGATCGTCTTCTTCTGGATTTGAAAAGAAGGCCTACAGTATTGAGGCCTGGAACGAAAATAATCGGAACAAGGATATATCACCCTTTGGGATGCCTGAAGAATCGGATTGGATTCTCAATGCGAGATCTCAGTTTGACCGCTCCCTGATGCGAAATGCGTTCATCTATAATCTGAGTAACCAAACTGGTCGCTATGCAATGCGGACGCGATTCGTAGAACTCTTTCTTAATACCAATGGAGGAAGCTTGAGTTATGGAACGAGAAGTAGCGCCGACTATGATGGTGTTTACACTTTCATGGAGAAGATCTCACGCGATAAGGAAAGGGTCGACGTGGAGCGACTTCCAGACAGCGTCTCCACCGAGCCGGGTATTACTGGTGGCTACATCATGAAGATCGACCGACTTGACCCTGGTGATAGTGGGTTAAGTGCTGGAGGACGGTCCCTAGGTTGGGTTTATCCAAAAGAAGAGGACGTTACCTCGGCGCAAGCGACGTGGCTACGTAATCACCTCAACGAAATGACGAGTTCGTTGAGCTCGGGAAACTATGAGGAATATATTGATCCTCTCGCCTGGGTAGACCATCACCTTTTAAACGTTCTGGCTCTCAACGCGGATGCCCTAAGATTGAGTACCTACTTTCATAAAAAGCGCTCTGGGAAGGTCGAGTTTGGACCCATCTGGGATTTTGACCGCTCAATGGATTCGACCGATAGCCGGGATGATAATCCACGAAGCTGGTCTGGAGGAACGAACTACTTCACCTATGCTTGGTGGAATCAACTTTTTGGGAATGAGGAGTTTTGGCAACTCTACATCGATCGATATTTCGAACTTCGAAAGGACGTTTGGACCAATGAAAATGTTCAAAAAATCATCGCCGACTACGCCGCTGAACTTAATCAAGCACAGGTGAGAAATTTTCAACGCTTCTCTAGTCAGCCACGTTTCGGTGGATACGCTGGCGAAGTCGAGCATCTAAGAGACTGGCTAACCACTCGGCTCAACTGGATGGATGGACAATTTGTTCCTGAACCTACTGCCAATCTTAATGGAGGAACTTTTCCTGCTGGAACGACCCTTTCCCTTTCGGGGAATTTAAGCAATGGCCGAAGTATCTGGTATACTCTAAATGGGACTGATCCGCGTTTCACTAGTAACACAACCGTCCTGAATACCAAAACTCTGGTTGATATTACCGCTCCGGCCAAAGCCCTTGTTCCAACCAGTAATATTGGGACAAACTGGCGTGGTGGAAACGAACCATTCGATGATTCCAGCTGGATCGGTGGGACCAACGGGGTCGGCTTTGACAGTGCTTCAACTTACAATCCCTATATTAATATAAACTTAGAAGCACCCAATCCCGTTATGTCGGGGGTCAATACCAGTGCTTATGTGAGAATTCCGTTTAATATCGCTGCTGGAGATATCGCAAAGTTCAATTATCTCACCCTGCAAATGCGATACGATGATGGCTTCGTGGCATTCCTGAATGGAACACGGATTGCCTCAGGTAATGCGCCCGGTTCTCTCAACTGGAATTCTAGTGCTTCGCAAAATAATGATGATGGAATCGCCGTTACTTTTATCGACTTTGGTGCTGATGCTTTCGTCAATGCGCTCAAGTCGGGCGAGAATATCCTTGCGATTCATGGTCTTAATGGAAGTAGCACAAGTAGTGATTTCCTGATCCAAGCCCGCCTTGTCGCTGGCGAAAAACAGGTCGACCCGGGAGAATCTGGCGGTATCGAATACACTGGTCCTATTACTCTTACTGAGACTGCCCGCCTCTTCGCGCGAATCTCTGACCCACGCGGGGGAAGTAATCCTGGATCAGGGGTGCCTGTTGGGACCGGATGGGGGGCTCCTCTGGAATTGGAATATTTAGTCGATGAAATACCGGCCGATTCCACTAATCTAGTGATTCGGGAAATCATGTTTGATCCCTACGATCTTGGAAACTCCCTGGACGAAGACAGTAACTTTGAATTCATCGAACTCGAAAACATTAGCGAAACTAAGATTTCTTTAAGCGATGCTTCGTTCACTCGTGGAGTGACCTTTGATTTTTCTTCAGGCTCCGTTCGTTCTCTTTCACCGGGTGGGAAAGTTCTTGTCGTGAATGATCTCTCGGCCTTCCAAAAGATCTATGGAGAAGGGCGTAATAGTCTCATCGCTGGGGAATTTGGGGGCTCACTCAACAATGATGGCGAGCTGCTTGAGCTCCGTGGTGAGGATTCTCTGATCCAGTCCATTAATTTCGCCTCTTCAGGAACATGGCCTACCCGGGCTGACAATGGTCGTTCTCTCGTTCTTGTTGATTTAAACGCCCCGTCAAATGGCGCGAGTTGGACCGCTAGCCGGAGCCTTCTTGGTTCACCTGGAAGGAGCGAGCCTAGCACGATCGAGGTTCCGAACATTTATGTTAACGAAGTGATTACGAATGGTGCGGCCGACGCTATCGAAATATTTAACCCAAATGGAACTTCCATTGATCTTGGGGGTTGGTGGTTAACCGATGATCTTGGAAAGCCTGAGAAGTTTAAAATTCCCAACGATTCAATCATACCTCCAAATGGTTTTCTCGTTTTTAACGAATCTGATTTTAATCCTGATCCTGATCCTGATCCCGATCCCGATCCCGATCCCGATCCCGATCCCGATCCCGATCCCGATCCCGATCCTGATCCTGATGTAGTTACACTTCTCTCCGATTTTGACGGCGGGGGAGGAGCCTTCACTGACGCAGCTTTCAGGCAGGGACCAATTGGTTCAGTCGTGGCAGGTGGACCAACTGGGAGCTACTACAACCTGCTCAACAACCAAGGTAGCACTGGTAACCAAATCGCATTTGCTGCGACCGGCACCGCTGGCTGGCAAACTGCCTCACTCACCATGGATGTTCGTGGTGATCAGATTCAAGCCGATGGATTTGGGGTCGCATTCGTGGACATTGCAACTTATGGAAACGACATCGCTAATGGGACCGCTGAGGAAGAGCGCGCCAAATTTAACAACTCTGTTGGAGTTGGTTTCCGGACCTTTAATGGCACCAATGCTACCGTGAACTACAACGGTGTTGAAAGTGGCGACGCATCCTACAGCTTGCCTGCTGGTGAGTGGGTTCCTGTTACGATCGACCTGACTCGCGCCGGAGACGGCGCACTTATCAGCACATCAGTCGCCGGAGAGAGTGTCTTCACTGACTTCGCTCTTACTGGAGCACCTGATGACTTCCGCATCCAGATTGGTGGCCGGACTGGTGGAGCAGCCATGATCTTGGACATCGATAATGTCAACTTGATCACAAGTCAGGATCCTAAGCCTGATGGGGACCCTCCTGAGCCAGATGAGGATACAACCGAAACGACAAGTTTTGGGCTGAGTTCCGGAGGAGAGGAAGTGTTCCTTCTTTCTGCGACCCCTAGTGGAGAGCGAACCGATTATGTTCATGGTTTCACCTTTGGAGATAGCGCGGCAGGCTTTAGTTTTGGGCGGCACGTAAACTCGATTGGTAAAACTTCTTATCCCCCTCTTGAGGCCACTTCCTTCAATGCCTCCAATGATTCTCCACGAGCCGGTCCTTTGGTGATCACCGAGATGATGTATCACCCAGCTAATGGCAGCGTTGAATTTATCGAGATCCAGAATATTTCGGGTTCTCGGGTTCCTTTGGCAGGCGTCCAAATTGCTGGGATCGGATTCGTATTTGGCCCGACCGCTCCTGAGCTTATTCCCGGGGAAGTCGTTCTCGTTGTTGAAAACGATCCCGCGACTTTCCGTTCGACCTTCAATCCCCCAGCTTCAGTGGGCGTCTTTGGGCCCTACTCGGGAAGGCTTTCCAATGGTGGTGAAAAGGTGAGTCTAAAACTCCCAGAGGCAAATCCGATCGCCTTAGAACCCGACTTGATGCCTGCAGTTGATATCACAGAATACAATGATAGTAGCCCGTGGCCTACTTCTCCAGATGGAACAGGAACCACTTTAGTGAGAATTCTTCCTGCGCTTTATGGAAGTGACCCCAATAGCTGGCTAGCCTCTCTCAATCCAGGAGGAACCCCAGGAGTTGTCAATTCAGTGCCGCCAATCGACTGGCGTGCCGATTATTTTTCAGAAGCAGAGCTGCTTGATGCGACGATCTCCGGGTCGCTAGCAGATGCAGACTCCGACGGAGTCAGTAATTTGCTTGAGCATGTTTTTGGAACGGATCCACGGGATGCCTCTTCTATTGATCTTCCTTCGGTTGCGATCGTTAGTGATGGCGGAGAGACATACGCTGAGTTAAGTTACCGGCTGCGTCAGGGACTGACTGGATTCAGGATTCGGATCGAAGCCTCATCTGATCTTGCTGAATGGAGGAATGCTGATGGGAACTTCGCGATTCAGAGTGATCTCGATAACGGGGATGGGACCTCTACCCTAACCGCTCGTGATGAAAATTCTGTAGGTGCGCAGTTGGGCCGCTACTTCCGTATCCGCGTCAATTAAGTTACTCCATATTCCCCCGAGTCGGTCTGTAGAAATCTGCCTCATCTTGAGGCACGATTGTGGAGAGGGGAAAAGGGGGGCGAGGAGCCAAGTCTTTCGAACACTCTCGGCTTGAGAGTAAAGAGTTCTTGCAACTGATCGAGAAGTCCCACACGAGCTTTGAGTGGCGTATCACGGTTTTCTAATCTCTCCGCCTTCTTTTGCGGGAATTTGGTGGTTACTCTTTGAACCATCAGGCCATTCAACCTTAACCTCGATCATGCCCTCACCTTCATGAGGTATTGATATTATCGAGGTTCCGGAACTGAGGTAGCCACTGCCTCCATAAACTTCAAAGCTCCCAAGCAGCACACCTTCTAATGAGCAAGAAATTCGAGCTCCAATCGCTCGCCGGTTTTTAGACTGACCGATCAATCGAATATGGCACTGCTGCGAACGGTCATAATTAGGACGGAATAAAAGTGTTTCTCCATTATTCTGACTGATGAGAAAACGGCCCTTTGAAAATTGCACGAGACCCTTTGCGTCTCCCGGGACAATCAGACCACTGGTTTCAGGCCACACTGAATCGAACATCCCATCCCCTCGACCAGTCATGAGGATACTCATTGCTCCGTGCATCCGTCCGGTTTCAGGTTGTGGGCTGAAGAAATTTTGGACCATATACAGGTCAAGATGAGCGTCTCCATTGATATCACCTAGCGACATCCCAAAACCAGGTGCAGTTTGTGCTAGGGCGGGAAGAGCACGAAAAGTAAACTTCCCCTCACCATCATTGATGAACGCACCGCTGCGTAGTTCATTGACTTCAAAGCGCTGAGCTTTTTCGAGGCGCGCCTCAGTATAGATTTCATCGAGAGCCTTAATTGCAAAGTTATGGAAAGGTTTCTTACTTCCCATTTTTTCTAAGACACTTGGAATCGCTGAACTTGAGCAGCTAAATCCTCGGACTGGAAGGGTGCCCTTTATGGTAGCTTTGGCTTCAACAATTCGCCTCTCCCCATTCCCGGAGAAATCCCCATAATAAAGGATGGCCGGCTTCTTGGTTGAAGGATGATATTTCGTATTGAGCCCAAAATTACTGACGACGTAATCAATATCACCATCATGATCGAGATCGCCCCCTACAATTCCATTCCACCATCCCGAGAGACTGGAAATTCCCGAGTCCTCGTTCTCGGTGAACTTACCATCGTTGTTACGGAACCAACGTACTGGCCCCCACTCAGCGGTTATCAAAAGATCTGAATCACCGTCGCCGTCAACGTCTGACCATAATGCCGAGGTCACCATCCCTAATTTCTGAAGAGCGGGAGCGGCCTCTGAGGTCACATCTACGAATTGAACCCGACCTTCCTTCGAGTCGTTTCGAAGTAAATGGCTTGGAGGGGCCATTGGATATTCTCCTGGAATGACTCTGCCACCAACGAAGAGATCAAGGTCGCCATCTCCATCATAATCAGCAGCGACCACACAAGATCCGCTTTCCATCACTTCGGGAAGAGCCCCCCCATCACTTAGCCCAAATTTTCCTTTCCCGTCATTCAAGTAGAGCCGGTCACGATAGTTCGAAGAAGCTTTCTCAGATTCAACGCCGCCGCTTACAACGTAAAGGTCAAGGTCTCCGTCACCCTCGGCATCGAAGAAAAGCGCCCCCATATCTTCATGATCGCTCCCTCCGCTGATTCGGGTGTCTGCTTTCCAGCTTTCCCCGTTGTTTTCTATAATTACTCCGTCCGAGCCCAGGGCTCCTCCGAGGTAAGCATCTTCATCGCCATCGCCATCGATGTCACCTACCGCAAGCCCTGGTCCCAAGCGTGACATCTGATTTGGAAGAAGTGGTTGCGTTCCAAAGTCATCAAATTCGAGTTCTTGATGTGCAATGTCCGGGAGGCTTTGATCTTTTATGAAAAAAGGATCAGGAGTCGCCTCAGGAGCTGTTTTCTTTGCTGGGAGTCCAATCGGCTCGGTGACTTCATAAGTCTTACCAGATTCCAAGTTGGTGAAGCTTTGGGTATGCCCACTTGGCCAGTTCACAATGAGTTCATCGATTTTATTAAGTTCCCCAAGCCCAAACTGAGCTAAAGCTTCATTGGTTGAAACGACACCACGGGCTAGGGTGAGGGTTCGCATTTGGCGCATATCGCCTGCTTTGACGGTCACGGTCGCACCGACCCCTTTGGAGTTACTCGCACGGCCAAATAATTTAACCCGGATCCGTTCTTTCGTGCTTCTATTCCGGTAAAGGGCGACGGGTTCCTTAAATCGGTTGACGATGATATCAAGATCGCCATCGAGATCGAGGTCTGCCAGTGCTGCCCCGAAGCTTGCGTTGGCTTCTGCTAAACCCCACTTTTCTCCTACTGGCTCAAAGGACATTCCGCCTTTCCTGTTTCGTAGTGCCATGTTGAAGTCCCGCTTTGCTTCAAGTTCAGTGTAAGGGGTACTTGACCCGAGTGAAGACTGGCGACGCGAATCGCTATTAAACCAATCCGCGGTCATTCCATTCGTGATAAAGATATCAAGCCACCCGTCACAATCGAGGTCGCCAAATTTGGGGGACCAGGTCCAGTCTGAGGCATCGAGCCCAAGTTGCTGTGCAACTTCCATTTTACGCCCTCGTCCGGTGTTGAGATAAATAGCATTACGCATGTATTGACGGGGTGTTCCGCTCTGCAGAAACCATGCAAATTTGCTCATATCACCCATCGCAAGCTTTGCTTTATAGTGAGTCGAGCCGGCCATATCAGTTGCAATGAAATCTTCCCGCCCATCGTTGTTGATATCTCCGACATCGCTCCCCATTGAATACCACGGCACCTGCGGCAAAACCTCGGGTGCCACATCCCGAAAGGTGCCGTCTTTTTGATTTTCGTAAAGGCGGTCTGACCCTAAGAAATCGTTGGCGAGATAAAGATCAGGCCAGCCGTCACCGTTATGGTCCCACCATGTGGCGGATAGGGACATACCTCGATCATCGATCCCTGCCTTAAGACCAACTTCTGCAAACTGACTCCCGTCATTACGAAGAAGGCGTCCACGTTGACCTGCACGGATAATAAAAGGACCTTTTCCGGGGCGATCGACGGTTCCCCAAAGCTCGTCAAGCCACGGTGGCATTCCCATTTTACCATCGCTCCCGCGCTGCATCTGACTCACCGCAAACCTTCCATTATCGTAATTTGGATTGTCGAGATCGACGGCATAGCGATGGGTCGCGATAAAAGCGTCAAGGTCTCCATCTCGATCGTAATCTGAGAAGGAAACCATGATTCCCGACCCCTTAAAGTTGAAGCCCAGCGCCGTGGCCTGATCAACAAAGGACCCTTTCCCATCGTTGACATACAATCGGGTGGGGCAATCGAAGCCACACACTGCCAAATCTAAATCTCCATCGTTATCGATATCTGCAAAGGACGCTCCCGTCCGCATCTCAAGAGCATCAGTTGATAAACCAGAGCGCTCTGTGATGTCTTCAAAACGGAAATTTCCTAGATTTCGATACAAACGCGAGCCGCCTTGGGGGGCAGTGAGGAAGACATCAGGTAAGCCATCAGAATCGACGTCACCTACCGTTACGCCACCTCCCGCTTCAATTCGGTCGAATAATCTAACGGTCTGTGCGTTGAGTTCCCACCGGTGAACAAAGTCCATTCCGGCTGGAGTCGCCTCGACAGTCTGAAATAGGGTCCCAGTATCCCGGCCTTGTCCTGCAAAGCGTTTCAGATCGGTAATGACCAACTCGTCTCGGTCGGCATAGCGGACGGGGAGAGAGTCAGGGTCTTCGCCGTTTTCGGAGGAGTCACGATCACTACGACAAGAGACCGCACCAAAAAAGGCGATTGCTAAAAATGAGGATTGAAGAGGTCTTCGCATACGCAAAGAAAGCCCGCTATGAGCGGGCTTTCTGAAAAGGTTTAAAGTCCTTGTTGGGCTCGTTCACCAAGTGGTGACTTAGCGACGGCGACGAAGTCCAAGGATGCCTCCAAGAAGGAGAAGTCCAAGTGAACTTGGCTCGGGAACAGCGCCCGTTGTGATCGCAATCTCACCGAGACCGGTGCGGAAACCGCCGTGGTTTGCGGTGAGGTGAAGTCCGATATACTGAGCACCGGAAGCGCCCGAGATATCAAAGCTCTCACCGGCATCACCTACCTGAGTTCCTTGTGCAAGATTATTTCCGGCACTGAGCTGGGTCCAACCACCGCTTCCAAAGTCGTAGGAAGTGACTGTTCCGCCTGCGGCAGGTGCTGCCAGCGTAGGAGAGTTGGAATAGTAGATGTCAAAAGCGCTTGTTCCCCGATCGAGAGCATTACCCTCTTGGACGTTCCAGAGATACATCTTGTCAAGACCAGCGGTTGCGGATCCGAGATCGACGACAGCCCAAGTGTTGTTCCCAGAGTTGTCTGAAGAGAAACCCTGCCAGTCATCAGCCCAAGCAGTGCTGCTGACTGTCCAAGTGGAAGGATCGTCGGCGTCACCTTTGGCCATTCCGCTTCCATCAGCGGCTTTCAGGATGGAGCCATTTCCATCGAGGCTATCGCCCTGGTGGAAGGCTGTAATCCCCGCAGGAACTACGACGGCAGCCGATGCGGTGCCAATAGTAACCCCTAGAAATAGGGGTAATTTTGTTAGTGCATTCATATGATTGTTTAAACTGTTAGATCTTTAACTCGTATAGGAAACTGTTTTTCAGTGCTTTCGTCTAGTTTTTTTTTAAAAAATTGGCCTGATAACATAGAGTTTCGGCATTATTGAACCTCGAAAACTTGGTAGAATCGCTTCTTGGCAGCAAAAACATCAGGTCCTTCATAGGAAAAAGTGGTTGTTTCGCCGTCAGCGTTTGCTGGGTAACTGTCGGTCAGTTCGATCCATTCGATCAAATCATCTGAATAATTAATCCCATAGATCCTCCCCGGTTTGGAATACCAAGTGAGCCCGAGCCTGTTTTCTTGGATCTCAGAAGTATCGACGCTGAGGATCTCAAGGCCATTTCCTGACGAGTCTACCGTGATGGCAATCTCGGCGAGACCAGTGCGGAAACCGCCGTGGTTAGCGGTGAGGTGAAGTCCGATATACCGAGCACCCGAAGCTCCCGAGATGTCAAAATCTTCACCGGAATCACCAATTTGAATTCCCTGTGCGAGATTATTTCCGGTGCTGAGCTGAGTCCATCCACCGCCTCCAAAATCATAGGGAGTGACAGCTCCGCTCGTGTCTGGTGCAGCTTCGCTAGGAGAGGAGGCGTAGTAGACATCAAAAGTGCTTGTTCCCCGATCGAGAGCATTTGTCTCTTGGACGTTCCAGAGATACATTTTGTCAAGGCCAGCGGTTTGGGCTCCCAAATCGAGGACCACCCAAGTGTTGTTCCCCGAATTGTCTGAAGAAAAACCCTGCCAGTCATCAGCCCAAGCAGTGCTGCTGATCGTCCAAGTGGAAGGATCGTTGGCGTCGCCTTTTGCCATCCCGCTCCCGTCAGCAATTTTCAAAACTGATCCATTCGCATTGAGGCTATCTCCTTGATGAAAAGCCGAGACTTTAGCAATGGGGACAACATTCCCATCGATGGGACCAACCGGGGGATCAACAGGGGGATCTGGAGGAACTGGCTCCCCTAGGGTGAGAGCGTCTGGATCTACAACATCGCTAAAGGCAACTTCAGCAAATCCGGTTCGAAATCCACCGTGGTTGCTTGTGAACTTGAGGCCAATGTAACGGGCGCCGGCGGCATCCGAGAGATCGTAAGCCTGTCCCGCGTCACCAACTTGGATTCCCATTTTGAGTTCAGACCCACCAATTGCAGTCCACCCCCCACTGGTGAAGCTGTAGGGAGTGACGGCGCCGCTTGTGGTCGGCGCTGGAAGAGTCGGGTTTGTCGCATGAAACACCTCAAATTCCTTCACCCCCCGATCGAGAGCATTGCCCTCTTGGACATTCCACAAATACATTGTGCTCAGGCTGGCTGCTGGAGCGCCAAGATCGATCACGGCCCAAGTGTTATCTCCAGAGTTGTCCGAGGAAAACCCCTGCCAATCATCGGCCCAAGCCGTGCTCGCAACCGTCCAGGTGGAGGGGTCGTCAAAATCGACCTTATCCATGCCGCTGCCATCGATCGCTTTTAAAACCGATCCATTACCATCCAAGCTGTCTCCCTGATGAAAGCCTTCGATACCGGATATGGGAATCTCCCCAGCATTGGCAGCCGCGCTGAGGGCTAAAATGAGGAGGGAAGGCCTCAAGGGAAAAGAGAGAAGACGTTTTGGGGTTTTCATGACGGGGTTGGAATGATCAGCTGAGGCTGAAGAATAGAAAAGGAAAAGGCGATCTTCTAACAGATCCTCTCCAAATAGAAAGTCTTCTTTCGGGGCGATGGAAAGCTTTGAGCTTCAAGCAAACAACTCAGGCTAGCTGAATAGTTTGAGGACTGGCTTTTCCTTGACCAGTTCGCGGGGTTGATTGAGGTGATTCATGACCATGGTCTCAGGATCGATTCCGAAGGCGTGGTAGATCGTGGCGAGGAGTTCGCCCGGGTGGACTGGGTCTTCCACAGGTGCGGAGCCGGTTTTGTCAGATTTGCCATGAACGTAGCCTTGTTTGATGCCTGCTCCGGCGACCACGCTAGTGTAGCAGTAGGGCCAATGGTCACGGCCGTCGGCGCTATTGCTATTACCGGAAGTGCTGACGCCTTTTTGTGGGCTACGCCCGAATTCTCCGACCGCGACGACGAGGGTCTCGTCGAGGAGACCTCGATCTTCGAGATCTGAGATGAGAGTGGAAAGGCCATTATCTAGCATAGGGCCGCCTTGGGTTTTGATTCGCTTGGTAAGGTCCTTGTGGGTGTCCCAAGAATGATTGTCGGAGTTGGCGACCTTGGGCCAAATGACTTCTACGACCCGCGTCCCGGCTTCGACAAGGCGGCGTGCGAGGAGGCAGCTATCCCCAAAAGTATTCTTACCGTAGGCTTCACGGGTCTTGTCACTTTCCTGTTCAAGAGCGAAGGCTTCACGAGCACGGCCGCTGACGATGAGGTTGAGGGCGCGGTCGTAGTTTTCATCAAGTGAGTACTCCTCGACTGCTTTGTCGATGGTGGGCATCTGTGCGTTGATGGCATTTCGAAGGCTGGCGCGGCGTTTTAGGCGAAGCGAAAAGACGTCAGGTCTGAGCTGGAGATCGTCGATTTTAATACGGGCCATTTTGGACATGTCCATGTCGCCACCACCGGGGTAGAGGGTATAGGGATCATAGGATTTCCCAAGGAACCCGGCGCTGCCGCCTTTCCCGACGACGTTACTTTCCTGAAGTGGCCGTGGGAGCATCACAAAGGGAAGCATCGGATCTTCCATGGGTCGCATCTTTGTGATGTTAGAGCCAAAGTTGGGAAAATCCTTCGGGCTAGGTGGCTCGAGCTGGCCGGAAGGGCTGACCTTGTCGGTGGTGTAGCCCGTCATCATTTGGTAAATCGCGGCGGTGTGGTTGAAGAGGCCGTTGGGCGTGTAGCTCATCGACCGGATCATGGTGAACTTGTCGTTAATCTTAGCGAGCTTAGGAAGGGCCTCGGTGAAGTTGACTCCAGGGATCTTGGTGGGGATGGACTTAAAGGTGCTGCGAACATTGTCGGGCACATTTTCCTTTGGGTCCCATAGGTCGAGATGACTCGGTCCGCCCTGGAGATAGACCATGATAATACTCTTGGCTTTTCCCCAACCAGGAGCGCCGGATTTCTTTTTCTCTTCGGCCAGTGCTTTGGCCTGAAACATGGTGCCAAGTGACATCCCGAGCATTCCTGCTCCTCCGACTCGTAATACATCGCGGCGAGTGACTCCTGCATCGGGGTCACACATGTCTTTAGCGGCTTGTCCTGGAATTCTAAACATGGTTTTGGGTCGGTTTGGCGTTAATGATTGAAGAGGAAGGCGGAGGTGTTGATGAGAGCCCAAGTGAGATCCTGAGCGCCGGTGAGGCGGCGTTGCGCGAGTTGTTTTTTACTCAAGGCGAGATCGTTAAGCCAACGGTCATGGCGAAGGTCGACGCTAGGCTTTTTCTCGAGTGCCGTGAGAAGTCCTCTGAGTTCAACGAGCTTAGGATCGATAGGAAGAGGCTTGCGCGCCTCGGCAAGCTTTTGGTCGAGGCCTTTGAGTCTAGCATCATTTTCACGGAAGTATTTCGTGATTGTATCGAGTTGTGGCTTACTGCGTCCCTCTTTTTGAGCGGCAAGAGCCTTCTTAACGTCCGCAGGGAGAGCGAAGGGAAGGGGGGATTTCTGAGTGGTAAGGGAAAGGCGGAATTTCCCAAGAGTGTGGGTGTCGTCGTAAGGTTGCTTAAGCGTGAACCTAAGAATGCTTCCGCCTTCAAGTTGTATAGGGTCCGCAATGGTGAAGATGGCGGTCTGATTCTTACCTAACTGCGGTGAAATCGCCCAGCCGGCATTAGGCCCGCCCGGGTTACCGTCGATGGCTTTGGCGACCTCATAATTTTGTTGGCTGAAGGTTGCTTGTGCACTGGAGAATTTGACTCGTGCAAATTTTTGAGGATCGCGAGCTGGAGCGATTTCCAACTCAATCTCACCTAAAACGAAGTTACCGTTTCCGAGACCCGGGCCTTTGCCTGGAAGGCGATCGTCGGCAAGCATTTCAAGTCTGACACCAGTAATGCCACTCAACTCTGTATTTCCTTGAAGCGTATAGGTGGTCTTGCCATTGGTGCCGCTTACAAAGATTGCCTGATCGGGCTCAACTTTGAGAGTGGCTCCGTTGGTTGAGTTCAAAGTTTTTGGCTCAAGGGCGATCCATGGGGTGCCTCCAGCAAGACCCTTCTCCCATGTGGCGATCGCCTTGGGAAGGGCGGCTTCATAGAGTTTTTTCTCTCCTTCAAGTTGTGTGATCTGGCCCTTTCTCTTTTGTTCTGCAGCATCAATCTTAGGCTTAATGGCCTTTTCGTGTATTGCGACCGCAGCGCGCATTGCTTCGGTATCGGCAGCTTGCTTCTTCTCAGCAGCATCGAGAGCGGGATCACGATTCTTGAGGTGTTCGGCAAGAGACTGCTCAAGTTTGGCATGGTCAGCGTCAATTCCCGAATTGAAGACTTTGAGGGCGGTATCAATCTCAATTTGATTCGGAGGCCGGCTGAGAATTCGATAAAAGATACTCTCAATTAGGAACGGGTCATCTTTGGTGTTTTCGACAAGTTGCGCGATGGCATTACTAGGATCCGCAATGGCATCTCCCACGGTGGGCCCGCTCAGAAGAGCCATCACAGGTCCCAATTGCATATCGCTATTACGTTCACATTCACAGGAACTCTCGCGCACTGGGCGACCAAAGTTTGCGAGGAATCCGTCTGGTAGTTTGACCCCGACATCGGGAAGTGAAGCAGCGCGCGTGCCCTTCGGAACTCCGGGGAAGCGACTGCTGGCTCCCGTGACGGCATGGATTGTGTCGTAAAGAACTTCGGCAGGAAGGCGTCGGGCCTTGGCGTGCGAGAAGTTGATCTTGTCATCCTCGTTCCATTGATGGCTCTCGATTGAGAGTTGGTAGGTGCGGGATTTCACGATAACGCGCATGAGTTCCCGAACGTCGAAATCATGCTCAATGAAATATTGGGTCAACCATTTAAGGAGCTCGGGATTTGAAGGAGGGTTGCCGGCGCGGATATCGTCGAGAGGTTCGATGATTCCAGTGCCCATCATGTAACCCCAGACTCGGTTGGCGTAACTAGAGGCGAAGTATTGGTTGTCCGGGGAGGTCGTCCACTCGGCAAGCCGATCTCGTCGGGTCGCCTCCTTTTTGTCGGAGTGCTCGGCTTCGTAAGGAAAGCTGGGTGGAGTGACCTCGCCGGTGCGCTCGTGAATGACCTCGGCATCGTTTTTCTGGAAGACGACTTCATAAAGTGGCTTGGCTCCCTCGACGGCGGTGCCGCCAATCTTACTCTTACCGCTTGCTGGGTCAGCCTTGAGTCCTACCTGCGCAAAAAAGGCGGCCATTTCATAGTAATTGTCTTGGGTCCATCGCTCGAAGGGGTGGTCATGGCATTTGTTGCAATTGAAGCGAGTGGCTAAGAAAAGGTGGGTCGTGTTTTCCATCGTGTCCTCCGGAGTACGAAGAATCTTATAGTAAGAGGCGGGCGGGTTGTCCTTGTTGGAGCCGGTGGCGGTAATGATTTTTTGGGCGAATTTATCGTAAGGAGTGTTCTCGGCGACTTCCTTGCGAATCCATTCGCGGAACAGCTTGGCTCCCTCGGGCGCGAGGAACTTACGATTCACTTGCAGTAGGTCCGACCATTTGTTGGTCCAGAACTCGACGAACTCGGGATTTCCGATGAGTGAGTCGATTAGCTCGTTTCGCTTGACTTGGGAGTGGCGAGGGTCGGCGAGAAATGATTTTACTTTTTCGACCGTGGGAGGAAGTCCTGTCAGATCGAGATGGATACGGCGTGCGAAATCAAGATCAGTTGAAATCTCCGAGGGGAGAATCTTCATACGCTTCCATTTCTCTGCGACGAGTGAATCGATAGGATTGAAAGCCGGGGGGGCAATCCACTCAAACCCGCTACGATCGCCCATTGCGGTGACCGTGGTGGCAGCATAGGCACCTTCATAGCGAACTAAAATGGGCGCTTCGCCACGGCGGATGACCTTTACTAGCGCGGGATAACCGTCGACGGTTTCTGCAACCTCACCGTTACCGCTGGTGATGACGGCTTCCGAGGTGACATCACGAGTTTCGCCGCCGGGATAGGTCGCGATCACACGTATTTGTTGCATCGCTCCAATATTTTGGACGACCGGATTGAGTGGGAACACTTCGATTTTTTCAACTTTGGTTTGTTTCTCTTCGAGCTTCGCTCCCTGGGCAATCCAAGCTCGAATGATCTTATAATAATCGTCACCGGGTTTGGTGAGTTGTCCTCCTTCGTGAGGCACGGCCGAGGTCGCTTTTAAAAGCATGAGACTGTCATCGGGTGAGGCCAGATTGACGCGGCGGGAAGAGATGTCGTCGGTGAAAGCTCGGACATCATAAATCGGATCGTATCCGCGCAGGGAAAGTTTGAAGCCGTTTTTGCCATCTTTGGCTCCGTGGCAGGTTCCGGCATTACAGCCCATACGGGCTACGACGGGGTTCACGTCCTTGGTCCAAGCCGGGATGTAATTTAGATTCATCCCAGTCACTTCAACTGGGATCGTGGTCTTCTGCCCAGCGAGGCTGAATTCGAGTTGAGTTCTTCCATTAGAGACCCCGCGGACGATCCCGGTATTCGAGATCTTGGCCTGATTGCCGCTTGTCGCTTTCTTTGCAATACGAGTGACGTCGATGATGTCGCCGGAATCAAGTTGGGCTGAAATCACGACTTGGGCATAGCGGTAGGGATTGTCGATCTTGATGACTCCAGCTGGAACGACACTCAGTTTAACAACCGACCGACCTGCGGGAATCTTTTCAGGATCGAGGGATTCCCGTCTGGCTTGGGGTTCTTTCGTTACAGTATTGTTTGCCGCAATTTTGGCCGGCGCAGAGATCGTGACAGGGATAAATGATTTTGAAATTTTTCCGGTGGAAACATCGACAAGGCGGACGAGGCCATCGGGTCCGGAAGCAGCGAGCGTTGAGCCATCAGAATTGAAGGAGACAGCAAATATTCCGCATTCGGGAACCGGAATGGTTGCGAGGGTTTTGATGCTGTTATTAAAATGCTTTTGGAGCTTGGCCTTCATGTCGGCATTTCGCTCGTGGGTTGGTTTCTTGATAATTTCGGCGATTTCCTTGGGGATTTGGGCCTCAGGATCAACCTCGTAAATGTGAATCGCTCCTTTGCCATTGAGGCTGCTACCTGCGGCGATGCGGCGGGCATCTTTTGAGATATCGAGGGCGAAGATACGACCTTCCAGTGGAGGGAATTCAAGGAGGAGGTTCGCGTCGTCGCCGATCTTGCGCGCGGTATTTCGGAAGATGCGGTAAAGTTTGGGAACCCCGTCGGAACCACCGACAACAATTTCGTCGCGAGTGGGATGCATTACCACGGCGGCCATTCCTCCCTTGAGGGCATTTGGGGTGATGGAGGTGATGTTATCGATAAAGCGTTGAGTCGCTAGCTCGGTGAGCTTAGCGGTCATATCGCGACTGACTGAGACGACGTGATCACCTTTAGGGTTGAAGGCTGTGTCAAAAACCCATCCATTGTGGCCGCCCTGAAAGAGGACTTGTTTTCCAGTCTTGGCATCGATGGCGCGAACGCTGTTGTCGGAGCAGCCAAAAGAGATTTTTGAACCATCGGGCGACCAAGCGGCACCATAGATTGTGTCAAAAGTGACAGGGGCTGAGAGAGTTAGTTTTTTCTTTGAGACGTCCCAGACCTGCACCTCGCCCATGCGACCGGGAAGTCCTCCAGTCACGGCGAGTTTCGTTCCGTCGGGAGAGAAGCGGACGGATTCGATGCGTTCGGAGAGGCCCACCAATCGAGCAACTTCGCCGGAGCCATCGGCTTTTTGAAGAAGGACCTCGTGGAAACCGGAAATTGCTATGAGAGATCCGTCGGGTGAGTGGTCGAGGGAAGTGATAACGGGTGGCTTAGTGTAGACTGGCGGGTGCTCCTGATCATATCGTTGTCGCGCGTTTTCGGGGGTGTCATCTTTTGCGCCTTCCTGGATCCAACGACGGATCAACGCGATCTCAACTTCGTGAAGTGGATCGTCTTTTTTTGGCATTTCCGCGTCGCCATCACCATCAGGAGTGATCTCTGTGATCAGGTGGCTTTCGTCTGGTTTGCCCGGAACAATCGCGATGGCCTCTTCCCCTCCGGCCAAGAGGCGTTGGAAGTCGGTCATGACATAGTCACCATTATTCTTTGAGGGCTGGTGGCACCCGACACAGTTCGCCTGAAAAATAGGACGAATGTCCTCATAAAAGCTGACAGGCTTTGGCGATTCCTCGGCGGCCTTGCCAGAAGAGGTAATAAGAGAGATGAGCGATAGAGTGAGGAGCAAACGCATGGTCTGAAGGTTCGGATAAACTAGGATATCAAGAAATTGGTGGCAAGAAGATAGGGCGAAGGTCTTAAGCTTTCAAAGGTTGAGTTTCGCTTGATGAGTGATGGGCAGTTTTATCTGAGATTTGGACTGGTCAGATTGGTCAGGGGGGGTATCGGTTTTTTAATTAACGAGGTCTTTTTAACGTTCTTCTAACCTTAATTATTTCGGTTTCATCCAGCCTTAATGCCTATAATCTTGTCAGAGGAAACCTCCTTTTTTTTGTCGATGTTGGTGGAGGCTGCGAAAAGCGGGGAAACTCTGGTGGAAAAGTGAGGCGTGAGATACCCCTAATTTCTGCAAATTTAAGGATTATTTGCAGGCGATACGAGGGCTTTGCAAGGTGAGAGAGCTAGGGATGGAGGTGAGTTGATTTGTATTTAGGCACACAAATCATGCGCCAAGATCGCTTTTCGAGAGTAAGTCTCTCTAAGAAATGAAGAAATTGACCCAACTCAAAGGCGTTCTCCTCGCTTCGTTGTCCTTGGCCGTCTTGCCAATATTAGCGCAGGGGCCGGATGCGGGGGCCGAGTTTGAATTAGCTCCGAATGTTAAAAATTTTAAGGAGCTTCAGAAGCTGGACCGTCAAATCGTGGATATGTCGAAGCGGGCGCAGCCCGCGACGGTTTGCCTCGTTTCTATGGATGGACGGGGATCAGGAAGTGGGGTTGTGGTCAGCGAAGATGGCTTAATTTTGACTGCTGCGCACGTGACTTCCAGCATGCCGAATGGGGTGATTGTGATTTTTCCTGATGGGACAAGAAAGGCAGGAGAGATCTTGGGCGCAGATTATGATCGCGATGCCTCAATGGTTCAAATTACGGACGAAGGAAAATATCCCTTCGTTTCGACTGGTCAAAGCAATGGCTTGCAGCGAAATCAGTGGACGGTGGCGCTGGGCCATTCGGGTGGATTTGACCCAACGCGTAAGCCGCCAGTTCGTTTGGGTCGTGTCCTGGCCAATACTGATTTTGTGGTCACTGATACCGCCGTGGTGGGTGGTGATTCAGGTGGCCCATTGTTTGATGTGGAGGGGCGTGTTATCGGAATTCACTCCAATATTGGGATGACCTTGAGTGAGAACCGCCACGTTCCCATTGAAGTGTATCTCAGTCAGTGGGAGAAGTTGAAGGGAGGGAAAACGAGTGGGAGGCGTTTCAATAGTAATCCTCAGCCCGTTCAGTCGCCCGATCGCCCGATGCTTGGAGTGCAGTTAGGTGCCGGCGAAGGTGGAGTATTGGTGACGGAAGTTGTTCCAAATTCTCCTGCCGAAAAAGCTGGCCTGAAGGGTGGCGACCTCATCATTAAGGTGAATGGGAAAGATGTTTCAGAGCCTGATGGCCTAATCCGATTGGTGGGTGAATTTAAGGCGGGAGATGAAATCAGCTTTGTCTTCAGGCGCAATGGCGCGGAGAAATCTGGGAAAGCCACCTTGATTAGGTTGAGGGACCTGATGGAGCCGAAAAGCGCTCCAGAGGATTCGTCAGAGGAAAAGGCTCCGGCGGAAAAAGAGGAGCCAAGTGAAGAGGCAGAGCCTGCGAAACCGGCCCCGGAAAAAGAGGAAGCCAAAGTCGAAGAAGATAGGAAACCTTCGCTCGAGGGTTTACTCGATAACCTGCTTAAGGATGCCGCCAAGAATAATGGTCGCATGGAGCTGACCCCAGGCTTGGTAGAGAAGATGGGTGGGATGGAGAAATTAATGGAGGAACTTCAGAAACGTGGAGGTCAACTTGCTCCAGGGGCGATGGGCGGCGGCGGTGACGAGTTTTTTGCGTCATCCCTGCAAGCTTTGGAGCCGGTGATGAAAAAGAATCCCGGAGTGACTGCTTTGGTCACGGTCGATGGAAAACTTGCGGCCCTTGGAACGGTCATATCAGCTAATGGCCGGATTCTGACTAAAAATGCCGAAACTGATGAAGGAGAGTTGGCGGTTAAGTTAGGAGGAGAAGAGTATGAAGCGAAGGTGTTAAAGCGCTTTCCACAGCGTGATCTGGCTCTGCTGAAAATTGATGCCAAAAATTTGCGCTCGGTTCGTTTTCAAATCGAGGAACCTGCACTTGGATCTATTTTGACTGCCAGTGGGGCAGAAAATGAGCCGCTCGGGATTGGGCTTCTCAGCGTTCCCGGTCGCGCCATGTCGAAGATTGGATTCATCGGAATTCAAGCGGCTGAGGGCGACGGTGGAGTGTTGATTGCTCGACTTGTGTCTGGTGGAGCAGCCGAACAAGCCGGACTAAACGAGAACGACATCATTACGAGTTTGGATAACGAAAAGGTGGACGATCCAATTTCGTTTGGTGGATTGATTCGTGGGCGAAAAGCTGGTGAAGAAGTCCGCGTTGGTTATCTTCGGGAGGGTGAGCCCGGGGAACTTAAGGTGACTCTGAAGGAGCGAAAAATACGCGATAGTGTCCAAGACGATCCACGCATGAAGCTCTCACTCGGGCGACTCTCCGAAAAGACCGGAGGATACCCCGATGTTATCCAGCATGACATTCCGCTTCCTCCCGAGTTGTGCGGTGGCCCGCTCTTCAACCTCAAGGGAAGGTGTATTGGCGTGAATGTTTCCCGTGCCGGACGCACCAAAACCTACGCCATCCCGGCTGATGAGATTGTCGAACTTCTCAATATGAAAGCGGCTCCAAAACCAGAGTCAAAGGTGGCCGCGAAACGAGCTCCTTCGAAGAAAGAAACTCTGGAAGCCATCAAGGCGATTCGCGAGAGCATGAAGCAAATCGAAAGCCGCCTCGAGCAGCTGGAAGAATCTCTTCGCTAGCTCACTCCAAAGATTGAATCATTCCTCGCTGATTGAAGCCGGCGAGGGATTTTTTTGATCCAAATCCTGGGCTATTCTTTCGGTGACTTGGGAGCCCTTTCCGCTCCGTCCAAGGTTTGGATGTAGTGGCGAATGGCTTCGAATTGTTTTCCGGCATCGCCTTTGTAGAAAGTCGCGTTGAGAGCCTTCTTTTTGTCGACGGTATACTTTGGCATGATGGTGAGCGGGGCGTGGCGCTGTGGCCAGAACATCCAGGTGCGGTAGTAGTCCGGGCGGAGGCGGTCACTGGCGATTTGGAGATTGGGGCCTTGTCCTTCGAAGACTTGCAGGGCGGGCGTTTCTCCAAAGGCATGGCACGCCATGCAGGCGTATCCCGTCGTTCCGGTAATTTGGTTACCGATTTTCACGAGGTCGGGTTTGGTCTTGAAGTCCGAGGATGAGAGCTCCATTCCGGCGCGGAAAGCCAGACCCTTGCTCAAGGCATTGGCATGAGCCGGGAAGCCAGGCATGCGGGCCTGGAGCCAGGGTCGCACTTTGAGGCCTTCACCTTTGAGGAGGGTGTTGAGCCAGTCGCTGTGGAATTTCTCTCCAGCCAGGGAAATCCCGGGAAGCTTGTTCTCTCCGGAGTGGCAGCTGGCGCATTGGAATCGCTCGACGGCGCGGCTGGCATATTCGTGAGGAACGAAGCGGCGAAGCGAGGTGTAGTTTTTATTGCCATCAATGTTCTTGAAGGCGAAGAGGGCCTGTTTTTGATCGATACTGAGACCGAGTTCAGGGGCGTTTCCTTCTTCTTCGGAAAGACAGCCTTTTTCAAGCCACTCGGTGTTCCACATGTCCTTCAGGCCGGAAGCGGCGAATTCATATTTCACACCTTTGCCGGGGGCATGACAGCTGGCGCATCGTTGGGCGACGATGGTTTTGCCTTTCACGGCATCTCCGGGAGTTGCTTTGATCGCCCTTGGTGTCTTGGCTTGAACCGAGGCCGCGATGTCTGCTGCTTCCTGCGCTGAGAGACGAAGGTTTGGAAAGGTGCTGTGCTTGGCGTGCTGCTGAGGGTGAAGCAGCAGAAGCTGAAGTCCACCGATGGTGTGTTTGGCAGTCTTTGCGAGCTGCTCGGCCCAAGGGGTAAAGTGAAGCTCTTCGATAAGTTTTGCTCCGTTTGTTGCTTCACCTTTCAAGGTTGGAATCTTCTCGTCACGGAGGCTGACGAGATAGGCTGCGATGTCGTTGGCTTCGTTGGGAGCAACACTCGGGCAATGATCTCCGGGTTTCTTTACCCACTGCTCGAGCCAGGCCTGATGGAAACGATTTCCCGCGTTCTTGAAGTCGGGGAGGCGTTCGAACAGCTCAGGCATCCTTTCGGACTTGAAGTGGTTCTTGTCTGCGGTGTGGCATTTGACGCAGTTGGCAGCAGCGAAGAGATTCCGTCCGGTGCGGGCTTTGTCTTTTTTGCCTAGCATGGAGTTCGCCGCGTAGCGGTAAGCGGAAGGCTTGACCGGCTCCCAGACGAAGTCTAATCCGCTCCAGAGAAGTCGAATGCTGCTGGTTCCTTTTTCGGCTCCCTTGAAGTGGCAGAAGATGGCTTGCGGGCCGGATTCAAGAGCGATCGGCGGGCATTCGAGGGGGAGATCGCCTTCCATCACTTGCTTGCCGTTGATCTTGAGGCTGGCCCAGCCCTTGCCTTCGAGCCGGAAGGCACGTTGGTCGCGGGCGTCGACAATGAGTTGGCCTTCGAAGACCGCCTGATTGGTTCCGATAAAGACGGAGACGGCTTTACGTTCCTCGATGGTGAGGGCGAGACGGTCCACCACGGTGGCGTCGTCGGCGCTGCCTTTCGAAGTGCTCAAGAGGAGACCTGGTTCGCCTCGGGCTTCTTTCTTAATAACAGGGAGATTGGCGAGATCGAGGCCATGATCACCGAAGGCCGGACGCAGATTGTGAATCGTGTTCCAGATGGTTTCTTTGAACTCCTTCTTGCCAGCGTCGGCGAGGTCCATGCGGATTTCCATTTGCATGGCAGGAGTCATTTTAGGAATGTAGAGGAAAACCGATTTCCCGTCTTCGAGAAGTTGGGCTGCACGGATCTCGACGGAATCGACTTGGTTGACGGAGCCTTTCGAGGGTTCGGCGCGGGCGAGCTCCCGTGCGGCGGCATCTTGTTCATCGATGGAAAAACGGCCCGAACCATATTGGGGCCCCCAGATGTAGTCCCATTTACTAATGCTGTAGCGTCGGGGGTCTTTTGCGATTTCGGGATCAAGGCTGGAGCTGAATTCAACACGGAGGCCGTTTTTAAATGCTTCCAGCTTCAGTGGGACGGGCTTCTCATCCGAGACGAAACGGATTCGCTGGAATCCGGTGCCACCATTGGTCTGCCAACCGCGGAAGCCGATGTTGTAAAGGTGGCCTGATTGTGGATGGAAGCGACCGCGCATGTTGGCGGTGGTGAGCTCGATGGGGAGACGGTAAACGCCTCCTTGAACCTGACCGTCGACCTCGTCAATGAGGGTGCGGTAAACCGAGCTCTTACCATAGGAAAGGTGGATCATGTTTCCGGCGTGGTTTTTCCAAGAGCTGTCTTTTGGAACCCAGAACTGGCTGCCGCTGGAGTTGTCGACGTAGTAGGGGAGCCAGCAAAGGGGGCGCTCATAGTCGGTGGGCGTGGCGGGGAGATTACGGACGAACTTCTTGTTGTCCCATTCGCTGGGGACGACGCCGTGGAAGCTGCTGCCATCTGGCTTGCTCCAAGTGATTTTACAACGAGGGACGTAGCTTCCTTCATTTTCGCCGGTAGTGAGTTCTCCGTTTGGTCCGAGGCCAAGTCCGCCGGGAGCACGTAGTCCCCAGGCCATGCGAGTGAGTGTTTTTCCGTCCGCACTAACTTTCAGGATGGCGCCATTGTGCTCGGTGAGGTCAGAAAATCCTCGTCCGCCCGAGAGGACGGGTGCGCCTTTGCTGAAGTAGAAGTTGCCTTCCTTGTCGGTTTGGAGGTCGAAGGCGAACTCGTGGAAGCCGGAAGTGATGAGGACGTCGTTATTAAAGCACTCGTAAAAATCTGCTTCGCCATCGTTGTTGAGATCGTGGAGGCGGGTGAGTTGGTCGCGTCCGTGGGTGTAAATGACGTCGTCGACAATCTTAAGACCAAGAGTTTGGAAAAGTCCGCTGGCGAATCGACGCCAGGTGATCCCGGTGAGGTCACCGTCGATACCCTCGGCGATCCAAACGTCACCGTTCCAGGTCGAGCAGGCGGCGCGCTTGCCATCGGAGAAAAAGTCGAAGGCTCCGAATCGAATGTTGGATTCCCACGGGTTGTCCTTGGGGAGAGGGATGTCATCGACGGCGTAGCCTTTGGCGTCCTTGCTGGTGCGTCCCTTGGTTTTGATGACCTCCGGGAAGAGTGAGGGTCCGCCTTTGGTGAAATTTTTAATGGAACCGCGTTTCTCGATCAAAATGCGTGTGCCCTTGGCAAGGTAGGCGAGTTCGAAGGATCCGGATGCACCTGTGGCGAGGGAGACGACGACCCGGCCCGAGGGCAGGGTTTTGAGCGCGACACCTTTGGGAACATTGGAGAGAGCCACGTCAATTTCTCGACCTCCCTCCAGTGGGTCGAGAACCAGAATTTCGACATCGGTCTTGAGGGGCTCAAACTCAAAAGAGCGAACGAGGGTTTTCTCGTAAAGTTTTGGCATTTCGAGGAATTTGGCTCCTCCGACTGAGTAGCTTAGGACAGTGCCGGCTTCATGCCGGTAGAGACCGTGATACTCGCCCCGAGCATCAGGGAGTGGCCCGTTTTTGGTGTTGCGAAGGTCGTCCCAATTTTCATTTACGGCCACTCCCGGCCCCTTGTTGGTGGCAAAGAAGTAGTCTTTACGGGATTCGGGAAGGTAGGAGTTGTCATTGTGCTTTCCGCTCCAAGGTGTGCCTTCGAGCATGACATTTCCTTTGAAGCCCGCCACCATGCGGAGAGTTTCGGTGTCGAAGACAACGGTATGGTCTTTCTTTCCTCCAAGCTTGATGGCGATTCCCTTAAGTGCTGCGACTTCGCCTTTGGGGCCGAAGCCAAGGAAGGTGTCGCTGATGAAGGGACCGGTGTCCATCGCGTCCCACCAGCTGAGCTTTGGATTCGCGGCGACTTTTTTCTGGGTGATCTCGGCTCGTGTGGAGGCGTTGGTGATTGTGGGAATCTGGGAGAGAAGCCCGCCGAGGATAAATGCTCGTAGAAAAGTCATGTTGATATGCGATCTGCGTCCCGTTATCCGGCGACGGTCGAGAGATTATTCGCAACCGAAGGCGCTTCAATCTTAAAGGTTGGGATCGGAAGCACTATTGAGCCTTAAAAAGCGCCTTGATTGTCCTGAAAGGTTTGGTGGATCTTTTCGTTGGATTGAGAAAGCGAGCTGTGGTTTCTTGTGGTCACACATGAACCGCAGAAACTTCCTCCGCACCTCCGCTTCCGCATCTATTTTAGCGGGAACCACCCAGAGCCTGTTGGCCCTAGGTGATGACAATGTCTACCGCAAGAATATCGGTCTGCAGATTTATACTCTTCGGGATCAGCTTAAGGCAGATTTAAAAGGGACACTCAAAGCGGTGGCCGATGCCGGGTATCAGCAGGTCGAGCCCTATGGTTTTCCCGGTGGCCTGGAAATGATCAAGATTGCAAAGGATTTGGGGCTGGGAGTGAATTCCATCCACTTTGATTGGGAGGCTGCCGTGAATCCAACCGATGCTGGCTTCTCCGACTTCAAAAAAATTATTGAGAAGGCCAAAGATACCGGGCTTTCACATTTGGTGGTTCCTTATCTTCACAACAAAGATCGGAAAAACCTTGATGATTACAAGCGGGTCTCGGGGAATCTCAATAAAGCTGCCGTAATCGCGCAGGAGGCCGAAATCCAACTTGCGTATCATAATCATTCATTCGAATTTCAGCCGATGGAAGAGTCGACGGGTTATGATATCTTTGTTCAAGAGTTCGGCGACGAGATGATGTTTGAGGTGGATGTTTTTTGGGTGAAGGCAGCAGACCTTGATCCGGTAAGTCTGATCAAAGGGTTGAGCGGGCGTGTCTCGCAACTTCACCTTAAGGATATCAAGAAGGGGTTGAAGCTTCCAATGTATGGCGGGCTTCCCAAGGAAGCGTTTAAGGAATTGGGGAACGGTATGATTCCCATGGAGCCGATCATTGAGGCGGCTAAAGCCGCGGGAGTGGCCCATTGTCATGTGGAGCAGGATCAATCGCCTGATCCAATCGCAAGTATAAAAGAAAGCGTGGCGTATCTTAAAGGGCTTTAGTTCCGCCAAGACTCTTCTTCTTCGAAGAGTTTTTAAAGAAATCTCAGATCACCTTGGGTTCTTCGAGATCATAATAGGCTTTTCTCAATCGCTCCTACCACGGCCTTCATTTTTTGGGATGATGGTGGTCGTGCAAGTGCTGTTTTAACAGGTCCTTGCCATAGTCATTCCCGTTGGGGGTGCGCACCGTGGCGTGAATATGCTGGCGGGTCGCAGTGCGGCTACGGCCTAGCGCGATGGGGCGTTGGTGATCAAATTCGATGAGGACGACCGGGCTGTGAATGCGATAGTAGAAGACTGAATCTTCATCCATCTTGCCGATCCATGCAAAGCGGGTGCGGTCGAGGTGTTTTTCGATTTCCGCCATCTTCACTTTGGCGTGGCCTTCCTTGAGATTTCCGATCCAGAGGCCAGTGAGCCTCAGAAATGCGGCCTTCTGATCTGGTGTGAGTTCAGAGATCAGGATTCCCTGATAAGGGATAATGGCATTGTCATGAAAAGCTTCGGTATTGGTGTTGGTTCCGTCTTTTTCACTTTTGAGAACCGCTTTCTTTTTCTGTTTTTCGTTCAGGCTACGGATTAAGGCGAGGGCCTGATTTTGCTCTTCTTGGAGGACGATTGTGCCCTTGTATTTCCCTTTCTCAGCCCAAACTGGCTCGGACCCAAGGAAGAGAGGGGTCATGACAACCTGATCTTTTAGAATGAAATAGTTAATGATGCAATGGTGTCCATCAAACTGGAATCCCCACGGTTTGGTGTCCGAGGGATCACCCATAATGGTGATGAAGTAGGCCCAGCGGCCGTAACCGTATGCACCCTCGCGCCCGCTAAGCTCAGCAATCGTGTGATTGAGCTTCATGATGTCTTGAGTCGTTTTGAGGCCCTTTGCGCTGAGGCCAGCTCCGATCATCTTGAAAGCGAGGTCACGTTGGGTCTCGTTCATTTCTCCAAACGAGACGCCCTGTCGAGGAAGGCTGTGTTGGTTTGCCCAACGACGCCACTCATCGTCATCGACGGGAAATTTAGTCTTGGCCCTTTGATCAGCAGTCAGCCCCGCAAGAAAGGTTTGCGCAGCTTCTCTCACGGCGGTGGTTTTGACTCCGGTCGACCGAATTTTGAAGAGTCCTTTCTCAACTTTGCCATCGGCCGTGACCCCTCTGAAGGGTTCGGCGATGGCTTTTTTTTCCATCTCGGCAAAACGGCCTCCGCCTCCTCGGCGCTGCGCTTCTGAGATTTGGCTAAGTGTTGAGAGAAAAAAGGCGATAAAGACAAAGGGTTTCACAAGAAAAGAAACCCGAACAATGAATGAAGGTTGTAAGAAAATTTCAGCTTATTGCTGCGCGGGTTCGAGCCACGAGATCGGTGTCTTTTTTACCCGAGCCCTGAAGCCAAAAGACACTAGCGGCGAGAAAGCGGTCACGCATCTTTGGCGAGATGTGGTGGTAATCTTCAAGGATGGCAGAACTAAATTTATAATCGTGAGATCCATTCCCCTTAAGGTAAATCAAACGTTGGGCTTCGCGCATGAAGTGTTTTGGGTCTTTGGCCGACTTGAGGTAAGCGAGAGCTTTGCGTGCCGCCTTCTCTTTGTTGTCGGTAACATCGGCGAAGATCTCGTCAATACTGGGGGTGCCATCGGCTGGCTCGAACTGGTCGACTTTGATCCCGTCTTTGATTCCACCTCGCTCTCGAAACATCGTTAAGAACGCGGCATTTTGGAGAAGGAGAAAACGTCGGGTCTCATCATTCGAAGTGTGCTGATGGGCGTAATGGAGCGCATTTGTAGTGGTGCTGGCATGGAGGGAAATGATTCCTGGAAGCCGCATGAGCATTTCTGAAGCGTGTTGGAAAAGTCCGTCCCAGATGGACTGGGGCGATGAACCTTTGTTGAGTAATTCCACGACTTTGTGACTTGCGGCCTCCCAAGTTCCACCGCGCAGCACATCCAGCATTTCGCTGGTGGCCTCCTTCTTTAATTCGCCCCTTTGCCAGTCTTCACGAATTTCGTGGATAAGCTTCTCGTTAAGCCGACCTGGACGATCGGCCTCGTGATCACTTTGTGCGGGATTGCTCCCATGGTGTTGCAGAAGGGCGTAGCCGAGTGAACGAAGGACGGGCTCCGAGTGCCTCCATCCTACCGTTTGTAAGGTGCGCCAGCTGTTGGCCACGTAGATCGCCTTATGGCCAATGTCGCGAAAGTCGCGGGCTCCAAAGCGCGCGAAAAGGTCGAAGGTTTCCTGAGCTCCAACCGTGCGTGCCAGCCCAGCAGTTGCGGCATCGACTTTTTCTTCATCCCACTGATTCAGCCCTTCGCGGAACAAGTCGCGGGCTTTGCTCGCCGAAGGAACTTCCCTCTCTTTCACGGCTGTCATTGTCCAGTCGCCTTCCTTGATGTCGCGCGCTTGCGAAGATTTAAAGTAATCGAGCGCCCAGAAGATGGGGAGCCAGCGATCTGAGTCGGGGGAACGTAAGCTCGCGAGGTGAGCAGAGTTGACGACTAAAACGGCATGGAATTTGAAGCCAACCGGACGAGGTTGAATATTACGAACGCCGGCGAGTAGAAGTGAACTCAGGATTTCCCGATAAGTCGTGCCCTTTTTGATTCGGGAGGCGACTTCTTCGAGAAGCCTCTCGCGGGGAGTCTCTTCGAGAAGTCTAACAAGTGGTTCAATTTCCGGGCGAAACTGAACTTGGCTAGGGTCAACTTGGACATCCTCTTTGCCAAGTAAGGGAATTCTTGAGAGGAAACCTAGAGCGCCAGCGGCTGCGCCCGTTTGGATAATATCGCGTCGAGAAGGGTGAAGATTCATAGCGTAAGGTTACGGAAGGCAATCGATGAAGTTGTGCATTAAGCCGGATTATTTTTTTGTGGCTGGAGCTGGAATGATTGCTCGTTGAGCCAGATCATACTGATCTCCCTTTTTTAAAGTCACCCACTTTTTGGTGTCGGGCGTATCTTTCTTCCAAGATTTGGGGTCGTAAACTAGCACCATGCCTTGGTCTTTTCCGATGATGCTGAATTGGTCGCCTTTCACCACGATGGCCACGTCTTCGTCGATTCCGATCCCTAAGAGTTCTGCTCGATTGAATTCCTTTCGCATTTTCTTTCTGGGATCCTCTAGGACCTTTAGGAGGTCTTTTTGCCGTCCGCGAGCAACGAGGTGCTGATCGATGGCAGTGTTTCGCATGAAGCCGAATCCTTGCTGAACGTCACCGACCATGATGGTGTTTCCGCTAGTGTCACCGCGGGCGAGAAAGGATCCTTGTATGCTCGCGCCAGCCGATGACCCTCCAATAACTCCACCTCGTTCGAGCACTTTGTGAAATTCCTTCTCAGTCAGGGTCCCGCCATAAGCTTTGGTGAACCTCCACTGGCGCCCCCCGCCGAACCAGACTCCGGTTGCGGTTTTCAATGGTTCGGCGAATCCTTCGGTGTCAGCAGTTTTACGACTGTGGGAGTGCAGAATCGTGGCCCTCTTCACCCCCATTGATTTTGCAAGATCAAGCGACCAAGAGCGCTGGTAGTTGTGATCAGGGGAACTGGATGCAGCGGTTGGAACGATAACGATCCTAGCATCCTTCCCTCCGGCTAATTTAATAAAGTGGGCGAAGATTTGGGGGAAGGTTTGGTCTTTACCTCCCCCGCCCATGATAATCAAAGAGCCATTTTTCGGACCAACAATGGGTTGAGCTTGTTCTTTCGAATGAGCAGAGCCTCCAGAAAAAATTAGGACGAGTGACGCGAGAATAAATGATCGAACCATGGGGTGTGAGGATCGTGGTTTTCACAAGAAGCACAACCAAACTTCGCTCGAATTTCTGAAACGAAGTGATGCTGTGTTGCTGGTTACTCCCATCCGGAGAGGACGAGTTTGCCAATTGTCGTTCCGGATTCAAGGCGGCGGTGACCTTCAAGAATGTTTTTGGCGTTGATAGGGTTCATGGAACTGTTTGCGGTCGCGATGAGTTTCCCGCGATCGACTAATTGGGCGACAGTCTCAAGAATATGATGCTGAGCGATCATGTCATCGGTTTGAAACATCGAGCGCGTGAACATAAACTCCCAACAGATTTTGGCGCTCTTGAGTTTGAAGGCGCCACCGAAGTCGAGTTGAGTTTGATGCCCGGTGATGAGGACGATCCCACCTTGGGGTGCAATCATTTCTGCCATAGCTTCCCAAACGCCATCGATCTCATTGAAGTTAGCGATGTAATCGACCGTTTCAAACCCTAGGAGTTTTAGTTGGAGTGGTAGATCTTCGTGGTGATTGATAATGTGGTCGGCTCCAAGATTTTGGCACCAATCAGAGCTGTCCTTCCGTGAGGCTGTGGCCACCACGATGAGCCCCGCGAGCTTGGCGAGTTGGATCGCAATAGAACCCACTCCGCCCGCGCCTCCGATGATTAAAATCCTCTTATTCTTATTGTCATTAGGCGTCTCTGGGTTGATGCCAAGCTGATCAAAGAGGGCCTCCCAAGCGGTAAGCGAAGTGAGGGGAAGGGAGGCGCTGCTGGCGGCATCGAGTGAAGTCGGGCGCTTTGCAACAAGACGTTCATCAACCAGCTGAAATTCGGCATTGGTGCCGGATCTCGTGACATCTCCGGCATAGTAAACTAGATCGCCCTTTTGAAAAAGAGTGACGTCCTCACCTGTTTCGACAACTGCCCCGGCCGCATCGAAGCCAACAACTTTTGGGGGCTCGCTTTCAGCTGGCCGGACCTTGTAATCAACGGGGTTCATAGCAATCGCTTCGATTTGCACGAGGATATCGCGACCGGTAGCCTTGGGGCGGGGAAGTTCGATATCTGTAGCTGAGCCTTCCTCACTGCTATTTCTAATAAACTGGATGCCTTTCATGCTGATGTCAGTCTGGAGGTTAAAAAACGTTCCTGCGAGAGAGCAATCCCGGATTCCACGCTTTCCCCGGATGGGTCGGCTCTGCTAGCTTCCCACCACCATGCGTTCCCGCAAGCTCATCGCCATTGCTATGGCTCCATTCCTTTTATTGCCTTTTTTCTTTTCCTCTGCTCAGGAATCACGCAAATCCGAAATCAAGGTCCTAGCTTATACCAATGCCACTATTTATCCGGTTTCATCTCCAAAGATTGAGAAGGGAACTTTGCTCATTAAAGGTGATACGATTCTGGCGGTTGGAACTTCGGAGGGTGTAAAGATACCGGCTGAAGCCAAGGTGATCGACGCGACTGGCAAGACCATCATTCCTGGTCTTATTTGCACCCATTCTCACATTGGTTCGGTGGCTGGGGCCGATTCTTCATCACCGATTCAGCCTGAGGTTCGTGTCTTTGATTCCATTGATGTCCGTAATACTTCGATCAATAAGGCCCGTGCCGGAGGCATTACCACGGCCAATCTCATGTCCGGCTCTGGACACTTGCTCTCCGGTCAAACGATTTACCTGAAACTTCGTAAAGGAAACATCGTTGATGATCTTACGATCAAGCTCGCGGACGGTTCTTTGGCGTATGGAGTTAAGATGGCGAATGGAACTAATTCGATCCGCGATAGTGGTCC